>Ga0316205_10002898_pt1 | contig 16938 bp, 14 predicted proteins | sample 3monthpyrite_MG_FD_204941 | JGI IMG/M metagenome (GOLD analysis project Ga0316205, IMG submission 204941) | Microbial mat bacterial communities from mineral coupon in-situ incubated in ocean water Damariscotta River, Maine, United States -... | ecosystem: Environmental > Aquatic > Marine >... | reverse complement strand
ATTGAAATAACCAGTGAAAATAAATGTAGTTTTTGCACTGGGTCAATATGTTGCACATATATCACTCAACATATAGACACCCCTCGTTCCAAATCTGATTTTGAACATCTTTTATGGCAAATTTCGCATGCCAATATTCGAATTTATAAAGATGAAGATGGATGGACGCTTTTAATTGAGACAAAATGCCTGCATCTTCAAATAGATGGTGGTTGTGGTATTTATGAAAACCGCCCAACTATTTGTCGTGAACATACAAATGATTATTGTGAGTATGATGCACCTTCAGAAGATGGATTTGAGCTTTATTTTCCAGATTATGACGCTTTAAGATCTTATTGCATTAAACGATTTAAGAAATGGGATAAATAAATTTAGGTTTTTATCTCAATCTTATGTTACAGGCTCTTAACTTATGAGAGTTTGTAATACAAAATTAAACAAACAAAGAATAAACTAATCCAAGCCCTGCACTGCCACCTATTACCGTAACAATTCCCAACTTAAATCTAAACAAGGCAACAAACGCTACAGCCCCAATTAAAGCCGAAAACCACTCGAACTGGCCTTCAAAACCCTGCGGCCACAAAACATGATATGCAAAAAAAACTGCCAGATTTATTATCACGCCAACAACGGCTGCTGTAATTCCTGTTAATGGCGCGGTAAACTTCATATCATCTCGAGTAGCTTCAACAAGGGGAGCACCCAATAGAATAAATAGAAATGAAGGTAGAAATGTAAACAACGTTGCAATACTTGCACCTGCTGCGCCAGCTAATAACAAACTGTCGGCTCCAAAAATTTCTTTCGTCCATCCACCTACGAAACCCACAAAAGAAACAACCATAATTAACGGGCCGGGAGTTGTTTCCCCTAAGGCAAGGCCATCTATCATCTGCGCACCTGTTAACCATGCATAGTGTTCAACTCCACCCTGATAAACATAAGGTAAAACCGCATATGCACCACCAAATGTAACCAGTGCAGCTTTAGTAAAGAACCAGCCCATTTGAGTTAACGGCCCTTCCCAGCCATATGTTTTAGAAAGCCAGAACATCACCGCAGCCCAAATAAACAAACCTATACAACTATAAATAATAAAACGCGACCATTTAAATTTTGCATGTGCCGGTGCGGGAGTGTCATCATCAATAATTGCTACACCATAACTTTCCTTTGCAGCACTACCATGCCCACCCGCTTTAAATTTATCAGGTGCATACTTTGATCCAGCAAAAGCAATAATACCTGCCATTAATACAATATAGGGAAAGGGTATATTGAGGACAAATATGGCTATAAACGCCAAAATAGCCATGCCACGTAATACATTATTTTTAAGTGCTCTTGAACCAATTCTATAAGCTGCAAATACAACTATTGCTGTTACTGCAGGTTTAATCCCATATAAAATACCTTCCACTGCAGATACTTCACCAAACGACAAATATACCCAGGTAAGTGTTATTAAAATGAATAACGATGGCAATACAAACAAAACACCTGCTGCGATACCACCCCAAACACCATGCATTAACCAACCTATATATGTTGCTAACTGCTGTGCCTCTGGCCCAGGTAATACCATGGTGTAGTTTAATGCGTGTAAAAACCTGTGCTCAGAAATCCAGCGACGTTTTTCAACCAATTCCTGATGCATCATGCTGATCTGACCTGCTGGTCCTCCAAAACTAATAAAACCGAGTTTTAACCAGTACAGAAGCGCATTTTTAAATGTCATTTTTTCAGCTTCATGCTCTATTGCTTTAGAATTTACAGACATTATATTTTCTCATTTATTATTTGCTGTATCACTAGACTACTTCAAACTGTATTTAACCCGTTCAGATCGAGTTGGGCATATAAACTCTAGTTCTACTGAGCTTAACTGTAGATTTAGATCTGTATTATTAGAACCATAGAGCCTGTCTCCAACAATAGGATATCCCATGCCTGACAGGTGTCGACGTATCTGATGTTTACGACCTGTTTTTATTTTTATTTCAACAATAGTCTGTTGATTATTACTATCCCGACTTATTGCAAGTATTTCTGATATGGCAACCTTACCATCAAGCTCATTCTTTATTTCATATGGCAATGTTATGTCTTCAATCAACCCTTCTACTACAGCTCTATATTTTTTATTTATTTCATGTAACTCAAACATTCTGGAAAACTTGGCAGCTATTTTTTTCTTATGTGCAATGATAATTAAACCATTCGCCGCCTTATCAAGACGATGAACTATAAACGCTGGCCTCTGTGGTAATAAATATTGTTCAGCCCATCTATATATAGTGCCGTGGTCTCCCCATTTAGTACCCTGCGAATACATACCACTGGGTTTATTCCAAATTGAATACTCAGTCTCATCTGATATCAATTTAGCTTCTGCAGGGGCTGAGTCCTGAATTGCTGCATCATAATAAATATGTAATAACTCACCTTCATTTACTATTTTTTTAGCCCTACGAATACGATTAATACCATATTTAGACTCGTGCCAGACAGCTCCATTTTGCATTACTTTTTTTATTTGCTGCTTACTTAGCTCAGTATTATCACTCAAACATGTCAAAGTAGTTTGTGATTTCTTTATCGCTATGTGTTTTTCAAATTTTATCGACATTAATATAAATTATTCGTCTGGTATATCAAAATAGCCTTCTGCCATTTTCACAGCATGACCGCCTATCTTAACGGCATCAACTCTTGAGCCGTCTTTATCAACACTAATTTCAATAACACTAATACGTGTATCCTCGTTTCCACGCTGAATCAAACATGAGCGATGATAATTATTAATCCCATAAGAAAGATATAAGCCAAAAGCGGGTGCTACCGCACCTATCGGTGGATCAGCATCACCTCCAATACCTTTACCCATTAATCTTGCAGTGAAACTAATCTCATCATACGGGTGATCCCCCGTAAATAATAAAACGTGGCTAGCTAATGAGGCCACAAATGAAAGTTGCCACTTATTTTCATGAAAATGCGCATCCCGTAAAACTTTATTATTTTTAACCGGTATCATTAAACACGCTTGTGGACAGCCAGTAATCATAGCCTTATAAGATTGATAACCTATCTCTGACGCATCAACACCTATTATTTGCCCGAGTTCCTGATTTGCTGGCACATATTCATCGTATTTCTCAGTAACAGGGATATTAATCTGCACTTTCTGGTTTTTAAGACTAAGAATAATATCCATTGTCTGCCCATTTAGTTCAATTCTGGCATCTGATCCCTTAACCAATCCCAATTCTGCCATTACATAACAAGCCGCTACAATTGCCTGACCTGCAAATTCAACAATGCCAGATGGGGAAAATATTTCTAATTTAGCATCACATGTAGAAATATCGGAACGAGAGATAAACACGGTTTCTGACAGATTTATCTCTTGCGCCAGTTTTAGCTTTTGTTGAGAGTTTAATTTATCAGCCTGATTAAAAACGGCTATCTGGGCGCCATTGAAATGTTTACGTGTAAAGGCATTCAGTAGAGTATATTTTAGCTTCATATGAATAGACAACCGGTATTGATTTACGAATTAATTATTACTAAATTTAGTTTATTCTATTTTTTGCAACGATAGCATAAGATCGGCAAACAAACATGATAACTCCCGTTCTAAATACAGATGGCTTTACCGGCCATATATTAATCGAGCCTAATAGACCTATTAGCTGGCAGGAAAATGTTCGGTTTATCAAAGCGTTCGCTTTAGTATCATTTATTATTTCCTGTTTCGCTTTTTATCATGGATTTCTTCTCGTTATGCCGTTCTCAGGCTTAGAGGTTATATTTGTCTCTGCATGTCTTTATATGGTGTATAAACATTACACAATTTGTCAGATTATTCATTTCACTAAAAACAATGTTATTATTGAGACTGGCGATCAGAGAGCAGAACAAAGTGTGAAATACCAGCGTTACTGGTCAAAGTTTCATATTGATAATAAGGGAAATTACAACATACCTCGCCTCACTATAAACTCAAAAGGCAAGTCTACTGAGATAGGCCATTTTTTAAGCTATAATGACAAACTGATTTTAATAAACCTAGTTAAAGATATTACAGATAATTTTCAGATTCAAAATCATTAAATTTATTTTTAATAACCTGATTCAAATAACAATAACCATTAATTTTTATATATTACAGTGTTAACACTACGTTTGTTTAAAATATTCCTGCAAGTAATCGTCCAGGCTTAATGTATCTGATGCCTCGATTTCTTTTTGTTTTTCTAAAGATTTTCTTGCCGCTTCATCAAAAAACTGATTTCGCTCTTCAGATAAATTTAAACTTGTAAAGTATCGATTATGTTTTTCTGACATGCGTTTAGCGAAATGATAAAAACCCTCCTTTGTTTCTCTCATCTCATCAAGCATTCTCGCAGATGGTGTTAGCTCTGGATCCATTACTTTCTCACGCTGATGCTTCAAGGAATCCTGATAAGGTGTGCCTTTTTTATGTTGATCCAGTAATTCACTAACCGACTGCATGCCATCGAATATATTCAGTGCCCAGTTTTTAAGCTTTAACTGTTTCGCATTATGATTTAGCTCTAGTCCCGGCTCACGCCCCTGATGCGCTACTAGCAACTCATTCTGATCTATTTCCTCTCTTTCACTAAAACAAATCTGCTCACTTTCTGTAAGCAAACAAAACAACATAAATATCTCTATAAAACGCAACTGTGTTTCATTAATACCTAAAGGGTCAAAAGCGTTTACATCAAGTGAACGCAATTCAACATAACGCACCCCACGTTTCTTCAAGGCCACAATTGGTTTCTCGTTACTCTGAATGATTTGCTTCGGTCTTACCGTACTATAATATTCGTTTTCAATTTGTAATAAATTTGCATTTAACTGCTGATATTCTCCATCAACTTTAATGCCTATTTTTTCATATTCGGGAAAAGGCGTTTCGATAGCACATTGTAATGTTTTCACATATGAATCTAGATTTCGATAACATGCTTTTACACCCGTCTCATTCTCTTTATTATTTTGATAACCAATATCGCCCATTCTTAAGGAAGTTGCATAGGGCTCAAAGTAAGTGCTTTTATCAAAATCTTTTAAATTAGTTTCTGCTCCTCCAAGAAACGATTTACAAACGGCTGGAGACGCGCCAAATAAATAAGGAATCAGCCAGCCATAACGTTGTAAATTTCGAACTAATGAAAAATATTGCTCTGATTGAAAGTCCTTCAAAGATAACTCAGTGTCACCTAATAGATCTTTATATATCGGCCAGAAACTTTCTGGTAAAGAATAATTAAAGTGCACACCTGCAATAACCTGCATTGCTCTGCCATATCTATGACCAAGACCTCGACGATAAATACTCTTCATCTGGCCAGCATTTGAACTTCCATAATTAGCTATAGGTATACTGCTTTCGCCAGCAACAACACAAGGCATACTGGTTGCCCAGAGAATTTCATCCTGCTGCAGTTTTTTATATACATAAACCTGAGAATCACGTAAAAAATCGAGAACCGACTCTATATGCTCAGATGGCGGAGTAATGAACTCCAGTAGAGCCTCAGAATAATCCGTTGTGATATATGGGTTAGCCAGCGCAGAACCAAGAGAAGCAGGATGTTCAAACTGTGAAATTCCCCCTTCTGGAGACACCCTCAAACTCTCTTTCTCCACCCCTATCTGGCGTCCGTTCAATAAACCACTTGTATTATGCTTAAAGAGCTCTTTAACTCTAGATTCTACTAATTTAGACAATTGTTTTTCCCAGAATCATGACTAGATCCACTCGAACCGCCTTGTGCCAGTCAATTACAGTATTTAAGGATGTTCTAAGACGGCCAGCTTATAACAGGATGGCATTTCTCTCAATACCTACTTAATTGATAACGATCAATATCTTAAACAGGCTAATTTACTACTCTTGACGCAAGTTTTATTTAACTACTTACCCTTATTAGTCAAGAAGACACATGGAACCCGATCACCACAATAATAGCAAACTAAAAAGCGTACCTGATACTAGTAATCAGCATAATGCTGTGAAGTTAAAAGGACAGTACCAGTTCATTCTTAACTGGTACAAGATTAATGGTAAAAATCTTCTTGATGAAGAAATGTTAGAAGGCCTGCAAATTAACACTCTTATGAAAATGCTAGGCAACCCTATATGGAATAACATTTACCACTGTTGGGCCGTTGAAAATAAACATATGCCTAATTTACAGCCTTATACAAAACATAAATTCAATCCAGATAAGTTCACTTATTTTATCGAGGTATATCACAACAGCTAGTCTTTACGAGTATTTAAATTTTTTGAAAACCCAATCAAGATAATCTTAATAAATATTAATATAAAAATTACTTCAACTCATGCATAACCAACTGAGCATCTGTCACTAATGGATGTTCTGGGTAATCATCAATAAATGCTTTAAATGATTCTTTACTATCAGCCATTTTACCCATTGCAGCCATAGTTAACGCCTCTGCAAATTGGGCATTAGGCTTTAAGTCACTCTCAGGATAGTTACTTATAAATCCATTAAACGCTTTATTTGCATTTTCTATATCACCATCGTCTGCCATGCTTTGCGCTTTTGCAAAATCTTCAAGTTGCTGCATAAATTTTTTATCGCTTGTTTTATCATCTTTCCAGTATGGTTGTAATATAGTGCTAGTCGTTTCCGCGCCTCTAATACCCATTGTAACCGTTACATTTCGAACTGGATTTTCACTTTTTGGACTCAATGATTTAAATTTATTCCAGACCGTATAAAACAAGCCTTTAAATGCATTATCTTTCTCTGCTTTTATTGCTGCACCCGAATCAACCTGTTCAGCTATAACCGGCATCACAAAAAGCAAACTACTCAGTAAAACCATAATTCTCATAATCATCTCCATTTAAATTTTGTTAACGGCTTAATAACTGACTAAGTCCTGCGTATTTTTCTGTAATATTATGATTAATTGTACGCGCCTCTTCAAATTTCGTTCGTGCATCAGAGAGCTGCCCCAGTTGATAGTAAGACATTGCCATATTAACTTTTACACCCGGGTCATTAGCAGCAAGCTGCTCAGCATAACTATAGGTTTCTATAGCACGATCAAATTCTCCTTTTGAATAAAATATATTACCTCTATTATTATGCACCGCGCTATTATCCGGACTGTTTTTTAATATTTTATCAAATGTTTTATCTGCCTGAGAAAACAAACCATTTTTAGCATATATGATTGCTACCTGCATTAGAGAATCGATATTCTCAGGATGCATATCAGCAATAATTTCATAAGGCTTTACCAGTCTATCAAGACTTTTCTGCATCAATATGCTTTGCTCTCGATTAACCAGAGGCTTCACCCTTGATTCACTAGGCACAGTAATAGAGTAATTGGCAGGTTTTAAAGTGACAGGCAAATAATCATTCCAGGCGCTAGCCAGAATAATGGCATTTAAGGATTTTGCCTGTTTAAACTTAAAATACTTTCTTGCACCTTCAGCCCACGCCTCCGAAAATGAGGTGCCTATCATTGTGGCTTCTACAGGTATCCATATATTTCCTTCGTGCTCCACCATCAGATTATCCTGCAGGCTAATACGATCTTTCTCAGAAACTGCAAAACCTGAATCAAACATCATCAGTAAATGACCAGGCACATCAAGAATAGCCGTTTTTACACCTAGATTTTCCAGACTTGCACTCATTAATACAGATAAATCATCGCAATCACCACTCTTTATCTTTAAAGTTTCACGACTGAATTGCACATAGTCAACCTGGTTATTATCGACTTGTGAATAGGGGCTATTTGGATCTACAACATAACGAATGCCATGCGCACTAAACACATCAAACAATGTCATTGCAGTCACAATATTATCACTTAGTGGGCCAGCTTCAGGTTTGTTTTCATTAATTGCCTGACGTACAAAATCACGCAATGTATCGTCTTTAGGCGTCACAAATGAACCTATCATATTTTCATTAGACCAGAGAATTGCGTTTTTACCATAGATGGTGATAGGCTGAGTTAGCTTTATTGCATCTTCACGACCATCTCTAAAAAAGCTAAGTGACACTTCGACTTGCACGCCGGTATCTTCATCTATTTCTAAAATACGATTATTAAATGAGGCTAATAGGTCAACTTCCTGAGTTTCATTAGCCGCCAGTTTTTCTATACTTTTTATTGTTGGGAAATCCATATATCCTTTAATTGAAAAACTTAGCTTAAGATTTCCATAATCTATTCCACTCGTATTTTTAATTCTAACTTTTCCTACTGGCTTGTTTGCATACTGCTTATATGCTGCAGAAAATATTTGCTGCAGATTTAAATCTTTAAGTACGATTTGAGGTGCGTTCGATTTAAATTCTAGTGATTTTTTCTTTTCAGCGTATGCTTTATCTAATAATAATTTATTATCTGCACTTGGCTCTAATTCAACAGCTTTATCAAATGATGATATTGACTCATCAAATAATCTACGTTTTAAAAATAATTTTCCTAATAAAACATGAGGCTTATAAGCACTTGCATCTAATAAAACTGCTTTTTCTAATTGTTCCTTTGCTTTATCAAATAAATTATTTTCGCTATATAACTCACCTAAACTAACCGTCAGATCTAATGAATTAACTTTTTTCTCCATAGCCTGTTTCATATAATCTATAGCTTTACCGATTTTTCCCTGTTTATTTAAAACAGCCGATAACAGCACAAGCACTTCTACATCATCTGGTTTTAATTTACTGGCTTCATTTGCCTGTATATATGCCTGATTATAATCGGCCGACTTATATGCTGCGTTTGCCAATAACACTCTCACGACATAGTCATCCCTGCGTACACGCACGGCGTTGCTAAACTGAACAACAGCCGCTGCATATTGTTTTTCCTGCATCTCAAACTCACCCATTCTTAGAGCAGCATTAAATGACTCTTTATCTGAATTCACAGCTGATTCTAATGTAGATCGTAATTTATCTGTCTGACCCATAGCAATATATACATCAGCCAACGCTAACCAGGCTTCTGAATGCTTTTCGTCCAACCGAGTAGCTTTAATCAGTGAAAGCAATGCCTCACCATTCCTGCCTTCTGCCATATCAACCAGCCCTAACAGGTATTGACCCTCAGCAGCTGTTTGTTTTTGACCTGCCAGTGAAATGGCAATAGTTTTTACTTCTGAATACTTTTTCTTTGTTAATAATGTTTTGGCTAATGCCAGTTGTGAGCCCCTATGATTTTTATCCAGCGCTAATGCTTTATTAAATCTTGTAATTGCCTCATCTGACTTTTCAAGCCTTAACATTACCTGACCACTTCTATACCATACATCAGCATTATCAGGAGCTAACTTAGCCGCTTTATCAAACTCTTCCAGGCCTTTTCCAATAACGCCTAATTTCACATAGGCATCACCCATTAAAAAATGGGCTTCAATGCTATTTTCATTCCGTATTAACGCCTCTTCCAGACAGCTGACAGCACCAATTGGATCACCCAGCTTTAAACTCAGTTCACCACAGTAAATATAAGTATCATCAGCGGCTGTTTTATTTTCTATTACTTTGTCGATAATTGCTTTTGCAGCTATATAATCGCCTGCTGCCACCAGCGCTTTAACCTGTAGATTCAAGCCTTCAACTTCATAACCAGAAAAATTAGACATCTCTCTGAATGCGTGCACAGCAGCATCGATATTATTTACTTCCAGTAGGCCCATACCAATATATTTAAGCGCTTCTGGCTGTTCTACGTTCTCAGTTAATGTTGACTTAAATACTTCAATTGATTTCACATAATCTTTATCAATAAATAATTTATAAGCTTTTATGAAAACATCCTCTTCCACTCGAGAAAATTTCCCTTGTGATCCGAGACCACTAAACGCATTAACTTTATAAAAAACATGATCCGTAGTTTCATTATGCTCAATTACTACCTTGTTTTCACGTACCTGAGTTACAAAATTATATGGACCTTCTTTTTCTTTAGCCGCAAATACATTGTATCCCTTTATAAAGGTGCCAGGCGTCGCCACCCAGTCTATTTTAGTGTTTTTTACACTACCAGATATTTTGACTCCACCCACTTTTGCCGGAACTTGTAAATAACTAAAATTCAGCATCCTCTTCTTTTCTTCGTCGTAAATACCAACCAATGTTCTTTTTGATTTAGCCACACTAATATTTCGCGGATCTTCCAATCCGGCATCAGTTTCATGTTCTGATGCAAAAGACATTATTTTCTTAGGCCCATTGTACACTTGCACTGTATATTTATTATTTTCTGTTGAACACAACACATAAAGATTATTATCTTCGTCTATGGCAAGATCAAATATCTGTTTAAAAACAATAGACTTTGAATTTTCTCCACCTAACGAATATAAATAGGATCTATCTTTTGAAAAAACATGTAGTTGCTTTTTCTCTTTATCTGCAACAAATATGTTTTCCTGATCATCAACCACTATTGCCACAGGTTCTGACATCAACCTTTCTTCTTTAACTTTAGGGCTATCTATTTTATCAAGATATACCCCGCCATCAGAATAAATTTGAATTCTTCTATTTCCAGTATCAGCCACATATATTTTTCCATGCCGTATAAATACTGATGACGGTGAACTTAATTTCCCTGCGCCTGAACCTTCCCCCCCATAACCTTTACCCTCAAACTGTCTAACACCACTATGATCAAATATTTTTATCCTCGCACCATCCAGTATTACTATTTTATCATCTGCAATAGATGCTGATTGAGGATCATTCAGATCTGATATTTCACTAACCAGCTTACTCTTGTCAGTGAAAATACTGGCTTTATTTTTATCCTTATTTAAACAAATCGCTCCACCATTATTTAATCTATATGCTCTATTGCATTTCATTTTGATGGGCAGGTATCGGGTTACTGTTGGAAGTCTTATTTGCTCTTCAACTTCTCTTGAATGGACTGGAACTGTATAAATTTCTATTTTTTTATTTTCACTATCGGCAACAGCAATTTTTCCATCATTTAACACCAACAATGCAGTTATATTATTAAATTGCGCCCGCTCTTCACCTTTACTGCCAAAGGCTGCAAGCTTCTTCTCTGCCTGCCAGTCAAATTGATATACTCGGCCATTCGCTGAATCAGCTAAATAAACCAGACCTTTTTTATCAATTGTCATTGCGCTAAAAACAACCTCAGATGAAAGTATTTCAACGAACCTTTTATGCGTTATACGCTTTATTAAACTCCCATCATAATTAAATACAGCTAACTGGCCACCCTCAATATTTTCAAATACAAATATTCTTTCTTTGCTGTCTACAAAAATATTCGTTGGCTTACGCAATCGCTTCTCTTCTGTAAACCCCTGCTTTCCAATAGTTCTAATAAACACACCGTCTGAACCAAATACCGAAATTCGATTATTATCAAAATCAGATATATATATTCGTCGATTACTTGAATAAGTTATTCCCTTTGGATCTGATATTGAACCTGCACTAGATCCGCTCTGCCCCATACGAACCACTAAATCACCTTCTGGAGTAACAATGACAAACCGGCTATCACCAGTATTACTCACGGCAATCATATCTTCTCCAGCCAGACTCAAGCCCCCAAGACTTTCAGACTCGAATATTTTCGATGATTCAGTTAAAGACTGATAAACTGCTTTCTCTTCTGATATTCGAATTAAATTGCCTGATTTTTTATCCGCAGCAATAATTGTTCCATCTATCAATTGATCCATTGCGACAATAAAACCAAATGATGCACCTTCTGCAGGTTTATACGTTTTTTCAAGATTAATAGACGCTTTCAGGCCTGTTATGGATGAACAAAATAGACACAGCACAAATAAGATATGTAAAAGAATTTTTGCTTCTCTTTTTTTAATCTCACAACTTAAGTACATCATTATTTCCTTATTAGCAATATGAAACAGGCCTTGACTACAGCCGTTTAAAATAACATAACATACCTATTTATAGCCCAGAAGAGACAGACTTTTTAACCTATCATCTTTTAAGTATAATCAGCTAAAAAAAGGTTCTAAATATGGATAATATTCAACTACTTAGCTTCTCCATAAATAACTGGGGACATCTTTACTCATTAGAGCAGGCTATATCTCACAATAAACAACTTACCGGCCACAAACTAAGCATTAGCAGCCGGATACTCAATAAAGCTTTTTTGAATAACCATGATACATCCGTCAATATTGATTTTCACCAAGTAGACCAGACACCAGAATATCCTCTTATAGATGATACCACCCATGAACTGGGTCAAATGATTTTCACAACTGGCAAACTTGAAAGCAGTATACAAGTTGACCGAAATGTATTTGAAGAGCTTAGAAAAAATTTGATGGAGTACGCCGATATAGAAGGTATACATATCATAGTCACTATCGGTTTATTGAGTAATAATGATCGCTGGCAGGATAACGAAACATTGAAGATAGTTAAATTAGATTATGCAATGAAAGGAGATGCTTAATGCCTTTTGTATTACACCCTCAGTTACAGGCCGACTGTTATGTTTTAGGCGACTTAGGTGATTGCACTTTATTGCTGCATAAAAATGCACTGCTGCCCTGGTTTATCCTGGTGCCTCATACTACAAAAAATGAACTTTATAAATTAGAAGCCGAGCTACAGACTAGTGTACAAAATTCTACGCATATTTTGGCTGAATTTGTGGAATCAAATTTCAAAGCTGACAAGCTTAATATAGCAACCATAGGCAATATTGTACCTCAACTACATATTCATATTATTGGTCGTTTTAACAATGATTTTTGCTGGCCGGCGCCAGTATGGGGACAAACTGCTTCAGCTGATTATACAAAAGACAATTTACAGGTGATTAAACAGGCATTAACCGATAAAAAAATTATATAGTTAAGTGTCACTTTATATCTGACCACTTATCCAGATATTTAAGGATAAGCAACTGGCTATGCTTTTCTGCAAAGATACTATTATGATAACCAGCCACTTTTTCTATATGCTTTTCATTACTGGATTTGTCATAAAGCTTAATAACGTGATCTGGAGCAATGATTTTGTCAGTTTCACTGTACATGAACAGTTTGGGAATATTCGGCAATATAGACACATAATCTATCGGGTTATACTCGGTACTAATAGTCAGAGAAGCCGGCCATTGAAATAGCCAGGTTAACCACGACTTATCCATCGTTTCTCTGGCTATTTGACGATAATCACTAAAAGGCGATACCAGTATCACACCATCCACACCTTGCGGGTGCTGTGCCAGATTATAAATCCCCATACTTGCACCCAGACTATGACCTATCACAAATAGCTTTTTATTATTTGCTTTACGTGAATTTATATACTCTCTAGCACTTTGAATATCATCCAGTACACCTTCTATCTGCGCCTTTCCCTGCGATTTACCATATCCACGATAATCGAAGATAAACACATCATATTGATGCTGCGTTAACCAGTATACAAGACCTGAATGTGTGCTTATATTTTCACCATTACCATGTAGAAAAAGCACTTGAGCCTTTGACTCTAATTTAGATGGAAACCACCAGCCATGTAACTTAATGTTTGACTGACCATTAAAGTAAGCATCCTCATACTTAATATTATATTGCTCGGGGCTTGTTATATGCGGCTTTAATGGCTGAAAAAACGCATTAGTACAGGCGCTTAATAATAAGCAGGTAAACGCAATTACGGGAAAATATCTATGCAAATCTCACTTCCTTAACTGAAAACTTCGTGGATCACTCATTCGCTAATGCGGTTTCCTGATTAAATACCAAAAACGTGATCTATCTTAACATCCTGTTGTTGCATAACCAGACTAAGCTGCTAGTATTCATTGAGGCATAATTTCAGTTATGACGACACTAAAAGATATTAAACGGAGAAATACAATATGAAAAGATTAGTATCAAGTACATTATTATTACTGGCATCTTCAAGCGCATTTGCTGTAGCACCGGGTGGTGGTGGTTGCGGCTGGGGTAATGCATTATTTGAAGGTCAGGCGGGTCCAGCACCTCATATTTTAGCTGTAACTACAAATGGCACATCAGGCAACAACACTTTTGGTATGACTACAGGTACAAATGGTTGCAACACCAGTGGTGCAATTGGTTATAGCGGAAAGTCTATGCTGGCTTCAGTAATGGATGAGTTCTCAGAAGATGCTGCTAAAGGTGAAGGCGAGGCGATGACAGCTGTATCAGTTGCTCTGGGCGTTTCTCCTGAAGATCGTGCGCATTTTGCTGAACTTACACATAGCAATTTTGGCTCTATTTTCCCTAGCCAGAATGTAACAGCTGATCAGGTATATGCGTCATTACAACAAATGATGAAGTCTGATACACAGCTTTCAAAATACGCAATTTAAGATCTCTTAAATTACAGGGGCCTGAGTTTTTACTCGGGCCTTTTTTATTTTTTAAATAACTCCTTCCACATGCACATTATAAAAATCTCATGGTTATATGCCATAATCATTTTAGTTGCGTCTTTCCAGATAAAAGCAAACGAAACCCCAACCAATAACACTGAATTACAACAGTTAATTGATATCACATCAAAAACAGAGCTATGGAAAAACGTTGAGTGGTTAAACCTTTTACACTATCAGGGAGGCCCTGCTTCAACAGATTATTTAAGCCAGGTTGATGACCCCATTTTCTTTAATGCAACTGACGGTAAAACAAATCCAGAGAATGAATTAAAAGCAACATTAATATCACTTTATAATACAAACACATCAAATCAGGATGAACATGCGCAATGTAGAAATATTGCCCGTTTCAACTGGCTTAAAAATAAGTTCCCAGATAGTTTTAAACAATCACCCTCTATCATTTGCAAACAGTATCTTGAATGGCGCAAACAAGTACCCGAAGAAAAAGTAAGTTTAATATTTCCCGCTTATCATTTAAACAGCCCTTCGTCCATGTTTGGGCACACTTTACTTCGCATAGACCCTGCAGAAAACGAGCAGGCTTCAACCTGGTTATCAACGGCTGTTAACTTTGGCGCCAATATACAAAACAGTGATAACTCCATTTTTTTTGCTGTCAAAGGTTTAGCTGGAGGATATTCGGGAACATTTATCGTTGCACCTTATTACGAAAAAATTAAAGAATATAATCGCGAAGAAAACAGAGATATTTGGGAATACCCTTTAAATCTAACTGCCGCAGAAACAAGGCGTATTGTTTTACACTTATGGGAATTAAAAAATATAAAATTCGATTATTACTTTTTTGATGAAAACTGTTCTTATCGATTGCTTGAATTATTGCAAGTCGCACGCCCTGAGTTAAAGCTCACTCAACAATTTGGTTTGACCGCTATTCCCATTGATACTGTTCGCAGCATTGAACACGCAAACTTAATGAAGGGCACTGTTTATCGTCCATCACAAACAACCAGTATTAATTATTTACTTAATAAGTTAAACCCAACACAACGCGATTTAGTTTTGAAAATATCCAGAGATGCTGAACTAATTCATTCAGATGCTTTTTTACAACAAAATAGTCATACTAAAAACATAATTCTGGACACCGCATATCGCTATTTACGTTATCAACAAAATGATTCTGGACGCTCAGATTCTAATGCAAAAAACAGCTATCTGTTACTAGAAGCCATTAATAAAACTGAGAACTTTTCATCTGAAGAAATCAGTTTTACAGAAACACAACGGCCAGAAAAAGGCCATTTAAGTAAACGTCTGGCTGTCACTGCTGGTGAAGATAATGAGCAGTCATATATACAGTTAGACTTTCGCATGTCTTTCCATAGCCTGGAAGATAACTTAAGAGGTTTTCTTGAAGGCGCACAAATAAACATGGGCAGCCTTTCACTGAGGACGACTGAAGAAGAAACACAGCTACAATATCTCGACCTAATTGACATTTTTTCAATTACGCCGCGAAATGATTTTTTTCAACCATTATCCTGGCGTATTTATACCGGACTTGAACAACAGCTTATTAATGGCCGAGACCACCTGACTGGACATGTTACAGGTGGCGCAGGTGTTTCTTACAATTTATGGCCTCAGTCTTCCGTATATGGCATGTTAACGGCCAGACTAGAATCCAGTAGCCAGTATGCTCAGGCGATAGAACCGGCCCTGGGCATTTCAAGCGGACTGTTACAGCACTTTTCATTTGGAACCGGACACCTGGAACTAAGTGGTGAAGAGTTTTATCATGATGAGTTCCGCCATCGTATAAAATATATTCAAAACATCAATCTGCAAAGAAATCACGCCGTACAATTCTCTATTCTAAGACAACGACAAACCGATCTTTACTTCACAGAGGCGCAGATTAGTTACCATTACTTCTTCCACTAATCAGGTACCTCCATTACCTTTCGTCCGTTTTTGCACATAGCTAGTGTTTTGATATAAAATACAGCCCCGTATAATTCATCAGGTTGTTATTGTGTTATTAAAATTACTCCGCAATGGCTTAGGCTATCTCGTTATTTTTATTAGCTTTTTTATACCCATTAAGAGATTTTCTCGCTCAGCTGAAGAACAGAAATGTGTAAACAATGCCACCAGTAATATGTCACTTTATCAGTTTCAGGCATGCCCTTTCTGCCTGAAAAGCCGCAGAGCAATTAAACGACTTGGCTTGAATATTGAAACTCGTAATGCATTAAAAAACCCTCATCGCGCAGACTTACTAACAGGCGGCGGTGAAATAAAAGTACCCTGCTTACGTATAGATCAGAAAAATGAAACAATCTGGATGTATGAATCCAGTGAAATTGCCACCTATCTTGAACAACAATTTGGTGAAAGCAGCACACCCTGCAGTGAACTAAACTAATTATCTACTTCATTTTATTATTGTCGGCAGCGCCCCATAACCGA
>Ga0316205_10002896_pt1 | contig 16950 bp, 12 predicted proteins | sample 3monthpyrite_MG_FD_204941 | JGI IMG/M metagenome (GOLD analysis project Ga0316205, IMG submission 204941) | Microbial mat bacterial communities from mineral coupon in-situ incubated in ocean water Damariscotta River, Maine, United States -... | ecosystem: Environmental > Aquatic > Marine >... | reverse complement strand
CATGACGCGTTCTATTGCGATAGGAAACTCTGTACGCAAGCTTTTAAATGTGGATATGGAGCCTTACGGTGTGAGTTCAGAAAGGTTTGCTGATATCTCGAATCAGCAGGCAGTCTTGATGCATAATTGGTATTCTAAGATCGATAGAAAGAAGATGGAAAACCTTTTTCTTGCTTCTTTTCTCCAAGAGACCGGAAAGATCATCATCGCTTCAGATATCATCAAAGAAGACCTTCTGTATAATTTCAAGTCTGAAATAGAGACAACGAATAATATCCCGCAAGTCGAGTTCTCTTACGTAGAAGAGACGACAGCTACGGTGACGGCAGCTATTTTTGAACATTGGAAGTTTGATGAGACCTTTGTAGAGATGATCCGTTTTTCCGATACCTACCAAAAAGCGCCTGAAGATATCAAAGAGTATTCAACCGCACTCAATATTGTAAAGACGATCGCGCCTATCAATGCTCCATTCTCGGATCAGTCTATCACCTTCGGACTGCGAAAAGCGGCTGATGCCGGGTATGATCATGAGATGCTTGAAGATGTTGTCGACAAGGTCATAGATCAGTTAGGGATAGTCAGCGAGTACTAATTTTCATAGGGGTAGTTAATGACGTATCAACAGCTTCACCTCTTCTCTTATGTGAATACCTTGTTATTTAAAGAGAAAAAGATAGAAGAGCAATACAATAGCTGGCATGATAAAGCACGTTTGGAACAGATCTCCTGGATAACCACATTAACGGGTTGCTTGTATCTTATATATGCCTTGACGGATTGTTTTATAGCGCCTAAAGAGGTCTATATGCTAATGGTCGGTGTTCATGCTGGTATTATGGCTCCTTTTCTCTTTTTTATCAGTCGCTTGGCTAAAGATATCAAATACCTCTCCTTAGTGAATGTCTTGCTTTTTATTGCACCTGTACTAGCTGCTTTGGCGAACATACTGATGGAGATCGAACCACACATCTATAACAGCGAACTTTATCTTATTATATTTTGGATATTTACGGTGTCTGGGCTTAGCCTGTGGAGAGCAAGCTTAAGTGCATCGATTGTTTTTTTGTTGAGTGTTAATGCTGCTTCACCTCTTCCGGATATCGATTTTATGATGACTACATTCTGGAGTATTTCTGCTTTGTCTTTTGGTTTTTTAGGTGCCTACCTTTTGGAGCGTTCGCACAGAAAGGTCTTTATGAATGAACAAAGGCTTGAACATTTGGCGGAGACTGACAAGTTGACAGGTCTGTATAATCGTACACGTCTGGACCGCGTCTTAAAAGATGAACTCGTCAGAGCTGAACGTTTTAAACATAAGTTTGCTTGTGTGCTCATCGACATAGATTTTTTTAAACAAGTGAACGATACCTATGGGCATACCGTCGGCGATGATATTTTGATTGAGATGTCGACTCTTATTTTAAAGCATACGCGTAAGAGTGATACTGTTATTCGCTGGGGTGGAGAAGAATTCGCCTTGATATGTGCAGAGATAGATAAAGAGGGTGTGATCGCAGTCTGTGAGCATCTTCGTCAAAATATCTCTGCATTTACTTTTTCAAAGGTAGGCCATTTGAGTGTCAGTATTGGGATTACCTTGTCTGAAGATTCGGACACGATCGACAGTATCATACAAAGAGCAGACAAGGCATTGTATGCAGCTAAAAATGAGGGTCGAAATTGCACAGAGGTTTATGAAAAGCCTTTATGAAAAAATGTAGTCTGTTCCTGTCTTCTCACAATATGATGCGACCATAGCTCTTTCAAGGTCCGCATTTGTATTGTACTCGTATCCAAAACATTTTTTCCATAAAGAGTGGTCCTCCATACAGAGGTAGAAAAACACTTTGTCATGCCAGGGCTTGAAGCTTTCATAGGCATGAGTAAACATCTCTTCTTTTATGTCCATGGGATAAGAAGCTTTTCCCGCAGCATCATCAAAGGGCATCTGCAATATCTTGGACTTGAAATTTCTCTGCCTGAGTTTTTGGATGACGGGTTTGATGAAGGTCAGCGTCCCCATAGAGATAAGAGACACTTCTTCCGGTTTGAATGTACTTATCAGTTCATCATAGACCTCTTTGTAGTCATGAAGATAGTTCTCATACTCAACGATGGGGTGAAAGTGAAAACCGACAATGACGCCCTTATCTGCCAAGGCACGTGCAGAAACAATGCGTTTGTCAAGAGAAGCAGCCAGATGCTCTTCGTTCTCTATAATGACAGGAGTGTTGAGCGACCAGGTACAGATGATGTTCTTGGGAACATCGTTTTCAAGAAAGTAACTGATATTGTCCGACTTGGTCTTGAACTCCAGGATCACGTTCTCATTTGAACGGGCAAAGTCGAAGAGGGCATCCAAGACACCTTCTTTGTTCCCCCACATCAAGGAGTCTGAAGACTGTCCCGTACCGATATGATAGGTACGGTCGGATTCAAGCTTAAGGTTTTTGAGCTTATGTGTAAAAGAGCTGTCAAAGGTAATCTTATCTTGTTTGTAAAAAGACTGGATAGTACAGTAGGAACAGTCGAAACCGCAGCTCTCAACGGCATCGAGTGTCATGAGGTTACAGCAGCGTGTCTCTTCAGATGCGACAGGACACATCCCAAGCCCAAAGCCTTCTTTTTCTTGAGTGACAAACTTGAACTTCTGTTCGGAACGCAGAATATTTGGGTTAAAACCATCATAAGAGTTGGATCTGTTTTTTACCGCTTCATAGATCTTGGTGATGCGCTGAAGAATGACTTTGGAGTGAATGTGTTCGGGCCAAATATCGATGATGTTTGGCTCATCCCACATCTCAAAATCGTTTGCCATCTCGATGATAAGGCGCAACTGCTGAAAAGAGAACTTGTGTTCATAGGCCTTGGTCTTTATAAAGGCTTTTTGGTCAAGAGGAAGTTTGGCAAAGTAGGTCGATCGGATCGAAGTCTCAAATTTTTCATCATAAGTGTTCATAGCTGGAATTATAACGAGTTTAAAAGTCTTCTAAAACAAGTTATATATTTTAATATTGAATCTAAGGGCAATCATGTCTGAATTAGTAAAAAAGTCAAGTTTGAAATATTTATGTTTATAATAGAGCATAGGCAAGACAAAGGCACTTTTATCCCCTTTTTCTTCTGTACACTCAACGGAGTTCAGCAGACCGTCAAAGCAATAGCCTTCTTGATACCCTCCGACCAGATGCAATCCAAAGGAGTCGCTAAAGTGATAGAGATAACCGGCTCCGTACGCATCAACGTACTTGCCTCTGGAGTTGATAAAATGATTATAACTTAATGTGTAGCTGTCATCATAGATATACTCCAAACCATAAGCCTTGTGTGTATCATTGTACTCTTCGCCTGTACTGTCGTTTTTATTCCAGTGTAAAGAGTAGATATAGGCAGTCAAGAAGAGCTCATGTTTGTCATCCTCCTGAACTGACATAGCTATGTCATCCGCGTGAACAAAAGAAAAAAGTAGTATAAGTAATAAGCATCGCATAGATTTATTATAACGAGAAAGTGCCAGGGGTTGAAAAGGAATGGTTTTAATACAGTTTTCCGAACATATCTATATGCGTAAGATAAAGCCTTAGATCAAACTCGAGCTGATGATAAGAAGGTTCCATATGCTCACATAAACTGTAAAAGGCTTTGTTATGTTCCTTCTGTTTAAAATGAGCCAATTCATGCACGACGATCATCTGTAGAAATGCCTCGGGGACATTCTTGAACATGGATGCGACACGGATCTCATTTTTGGCTTTGAGTTTTCCGCCTTGGACTCTGGAGACAAAACGGTGGGTACCTAAGGCATTATGGATGACATTGATCTTTCCGTCATAGAGCACTTTGCTCAAGGGGGCGGACTTTTTCATATAGTTGTTTTTAAGATCAGTTACATAGACAAACAGAGCCTTGTCTGTCTTGATGTCATGAGTCAAGGGATACTTGCTCAAAAGATACTCGGTAAGTTTTTCTTTTTGGATGAGTTGACGGACCTGGTCTTGCGTCTCTTGACGGTAATGGTTTAGGTAGTTTAATGGCATCATGATATGTTATTTTAGCATATTGCTGCAGACTTTAAGCGAATACTGTAGGTAGGTTTGGATCTGAGTGAAAAAGTTTTGTACTATAGAGAAACTAGGGTGTGATACTTCTTAGATAGGATTGGCGAATATAGTCGATCTCACCACTTTTTTTCATCTTCTGTAAAATAGGTGTGATGATGGGAATAAGATGGATGTTTTTCTTGTGCACAAAATGGTAGAGAGGAAGTCTTTGCAGGGCAGAACTGATAGGTTTGATATTATCATACTTATTGGCATAGGATAAGCGTAGTCCTGCCAGTTTTGGTACAACGACAATCTCTGTCTCGTTGTTGTGTAGAGCATTAAATGCTTCTTCAAATGTAAGTACTATCTTTCTTGGAATATCCTTGGTCCCCTGTTCGATAAACTTGGCTCCTTTGACAATGGTTACTTTATGACCATCAAGATCACTCCATGTCTTGATATGCAAAGAACTGTCTTTACTAAAGGAGATGGCTTCAACAGCGACGATTTCGATAGGCACTTGCCTCAAGTTTGGGTAGAGTTGTGTTATTTTTTCAATACGGGCAAGCTCACCGTCTGTCTCGCCGGAGTTGGATCGTTTAAGAGACTCCTCTAAAGAAAGAAACAAGGGTTCCATCTCGATTCCTGCCTCATTATAGGCTTTTTGCAGGACTTTAGATGCGATAAGCATAACCGTGTTGTTTTCCCCTCCGGAAAAAGTATAGACACGTGCATTCAGTAACAATGGGATAAAAGTCAAGAGAATAAATATAAGTTTCATTGATATAATCATATCATTTTTTTGACTTAAAAGATCGCCCCTATGAAAAATCAGATATAAATAACCCACTTTGTCTCATCTTTCATCAAACTTTAGGGCTTGTCTCATTATACTAAAGAAATTTTTCTTCAGGATATTCACTTGTCTAAAACAATCACTATTATCGATACCTTCGGATTTCTCTTTCGCAGTTTTTACGCTTTGCCTCCGCTTAAGAACAATGAGGGGTTTCCTACGGGGCTTTTAACAGGTTTTACCAATTTTATCGCAAGTATTGAAAAAGAGCATAAGACGGACTACCTCGTCTTTGCTTTGGATATGAAAGGCCCCACATTTAGAAATGAGATAGACCCGGAGTATAAGGCGCATCGTCCTTCTCCGCCCGAAGAGCTTATGATGCAGCTTCCTATTGCTATCGAATGGGTCGAAAAAATGGGGTTTTGTACGGTGTCACAAGCCGGGTATGAGGCGGATGACCTGATCGCATCCGTTGCTAAGACAGCAAAAGAGAAGGGGATGAATGTGCGTATCGTCTCGCATGATAAAGACCTTTATCAGATGATCGATGACGGAAAAGTAGTCGTCGTGGATGCGATCAAACGCAAGGAGATCGATGAAGAGGCCTGCATCGAGAAGTACGGTATCCATCCTAATCAATTTACCGATTATCAATCTCTGCTTGGCGACAGTGCAGATAATGTTCCCGGTGTAAAAGGTGTGGGCAAAGTGACAGCGCAGAAGCTCCTGAACGAATATCAGACACTTCAGGGGATATATGATCATATTGACGAGATCAAACCGGCAGGTCTTCAAAATAAGCTTAAAACCTTCGAAGCCGACGCTTGGCGATCACAAAAGCTTGTGACGCTGGTAGATGATATCTTTGACGAACTTGATTTTTCACGTTTTGTGCTGACGTATGAAAACCCATTTTTAGGCATTGTCGATGACTTGCATAAGTATGAACTGAATGGGATCTTGCGCCAGCTGAAGGCTAAGGGGATCATAGCAGATATACAGCCAAGTAAGGCAGAAAGCAAGCCTGAGACACCGCGACAGGAGTTTGACTGTATCCTGCTTGATGACGAGCAGAAGCTTTTCGATGTCATAAAGGCAATACCAAAAGAGAGCATTGTCGCTTTGGACACGGAGACAACTGGTCTGGACTCAAATACAGACTCTCTTGTCGGGTTCAGTTTTTCTTATGGAGCGACAAAAGGTTTTTATGTGCCTTTGGCCCATACGTATTTGGGTGTGGGTGAACAGGTCTCCAAGGAGATCGGTGTGCGTGCACTCAGAGAGCTTCTTGATTTTAAAATCATCGGTCATAACCTCAAGTTCGATTTGAAGTTCATCTGTCCTTATTTGGGCATAAAGAGCTACAGACCGTATGCCGATACTATGATTCTTGCATGGCTGGTGAACCCGGAAAAACCTGTAGGACTGGACAAACTTTCCGAACTCTATTTCAAACACAAGATGGTCTCGTTCAAAGAGACGGTGAAAAAGGGTGAGAACTTCTCGTCAGTGGACCTTGAAGATGCGGCAAATTATGCGGCAGAAGACGCACTTATCACCTTCAAGCTTTATAGCAGACTCCTAGAGCAGCTTGAGCTTCAAGATGCAGCTCATCTAATCGATGAGGCGAGAGAAGTCGAGTTTCCGTTCATTCAGACACTTATCGATATGGAAGATGAAGGTATCATGATCGATACGGATTTTCTTCAGAGTTTTAAGGCTGAGACAGAAGGTATGCTTGACGAGCTCCGTCAAAAGATCTATGCCCTGGCCGGAGGAGAGTTCAATATCAATTCGACACAACAGCTGGGAGTTATCCTTTTCGAGACGCTTGGGCTTCCTGTAGGAAAAAAGACGAAGACAGGCTATTCGACGGATGAAAAAGTATTGAACGGTCTGTATGATGCCCATGAGATCATTCCAGCTCTTTTAAATTACAGAGAGGTATTTAAGCTTTACTCTACCTATATCGATCCGCTTTTGACGCTTGGACTGGAAAATGAAGACAGGCGTGTGCATACCTCTTTCTTGCAGACAGGTACGGCAACAGGAAGGTTGAGTTCCAAGAATCCAAACCTTCAGAATATCCCGGTGCGTTCGACAATGGGTGCGAAAATACGCCATGCTTTTATCGCACCGGAAGGGAAGAAACTAATAGGCATCGATTACTCGCAGATCGAATTGCGTCTCTTGGCCCATTTTTCGCAGGACCCGACACTTCTGGATGCTTTTGCCCATGAAAAAGATATCCACAGACAGACAGCGGCAGCTATATTCGGTGAAGAGGAAGCTGATGCGAAGCGAAATGTCGCGAAAATCGTCAACTTCGGACTTCTATACGGAATGGGACCTAAAAAACTCTCAGTCGATGTCGGTGTAACAACAAAAGAGGCAAAAGAAATCATCGAGGCATATTTTGATAAATTCCCTACGGTCAAGACCTTTTTGCGTTCTGTAGCAGACAAAGCCAAAGAGATCGGATATTCGCAGACACTGTTGGGACGCCGCCGTTATTTTAATTTCGAGACGGCACCTCCGATGATGAAGGCAGCCTATGAACGCGAGTCGGTCAATACTGTCTTCCAGGGTTCAGCGGCTGACCTGATCAAGCTTTCTATGAATGCGATCTCAGATGTGATCAAAAAAGAGCATTTGCATGCGAAAATGCTGCTGCAGATACATGATGAATTGATTTTTGAGGTGAATGCAGATGAAGCTGAGGCTTTAGCGGAACGCTTTAAAGAGATAATGGAAGGTGTCTACACATTGAAAGTCCCTTTACGCTCTTCATTGAACATCGGAGACAATTGGAGTGAACTTAAGTAATACCATCAAAAAATAGGATTTATTTTTCCTTTGATGTAACATTAGCTTAACATTAGCAAGATAGAATAGTAAATAATTTAAATAAGTGAGAAAAATATGAAACAATTATGGAACTTTTTATCATCCATGCGACTGACAGCGGCTTTATTGACGATCTTTGCCTTCTCAATAGGCATCGCGACCTTTATTGAAAGTGATTTTAGTACACAAACAGCGCAGGCCGAGGTCTACAGTGCGACTTGGTTTGAGGTGCTTTTAGGCCTTTTGGCTGTGAACCTTCTGACATCGATGATACGACATTCGATGTTCAAACAGAAGAAATGGAATGTCGTACTGTTTCACAGCTCATTTTTTGTGATCCTTCTGGGTGCTATCATCACGCGTTTTTTTGGATATGAGGGTACTATGCATATCCGTGAAGGTGAGACAGAAAACCGTATCACATCGCGTGAGACCTATGTTCAGGCGATCTTTGAGAAAGATGGCAAGAAGTCTGAATACAAGAAAATGGTACTTATGTCCGAACTCAGCACGAACTTTTTAGATGAAGATGTGACGGTGAATGGAGAACTACTTAACGTCCGTTTGCTTGAGTACATCCCAAATGCTTCATACGAACTTGTAGAAGACAAGGTGAACGGGAAGACCATACTTGACATGATGATCAGTATGGGCGGACAGGGTAAGGGTATGCAGCTTAAAGAGGGCGAGTTTATCGAGTCCGATGACCTTATACTGAATTTTGGCGCAGAGGTTAAGTCAGATAAGAAGATAGTCAATATCTCTTATGTAGACGATAAGCTTATCATGTCAAATCCTTTGGACTTCAATACCTTGGATATGGGTACGAAGACGAGTGATACGCTTATAGCAGGTGAAAATAACGAACTTAAAAGACGAACGCTGTATCAAAGTGAACAGACGAATTTTGTACTTAAAAGTATCCTTCCTAATGTGAGTGAAAAACTTGTCTCTAAAAAAGTCAAGGGGAACCGTAACCGTCTTCAAGATGCCCTGCGTATGCAGGTTACGTATAAGGGTGAGAGCAAGGAGACAATACTTCTTGGGACCTCTAGCGCTGTTGGTTTTGAAAAGGTCATAAACTTTGAGGGTATGAGAGTTGAACTCGCTTACGGAGCAGTGATCAAAACTATCCCTTTTGCGATAAAACTTGTTGACTTTCAGCTTGAGCGCTATCCTGGCTCTATGAGTCCTTCTTCTTACGCGAGTGAAGTGATCTTGATCGATGCAGAAGAAAACATCAATGTGCCGTATCGTATTTACATGAACCATATTCTTGATCACCGAAGTTTTAGGTTTTTTCAATCTTCGTATGACCAAGATGAAGGAGGGACCATACTCTCCGTTAACAATGACCCGGGTACACTGCCTACCTACATAGGATACACCATGCTTGCTATCGGTATGTTCAGCGGATTCTTCATCCCTGGCGGACGTTTTAGAAAACTGATGAAAAAAGGGCGTGAATACGCCAGTAAACGTGACGGTATAGCTGCTGCAATATTGGCGGTTACACTTCTGTTTGGCGCAGACCATACTAAAGCAGAAGAGATCAATCCCCTTGTTAAGGTCATCACCTCTTTTGATAAAGAACATGCCTCGAATTTTGCCAAACTGATTACACAAGACAGCTCGGGACGTATGAAACCGCTGAACACACTTAATGTTGAGATCGTTAACAAGGTCCATGGCGGTGTGATCGATGGAATGACAGCCGATCAGATGGTCTTGGGTATGATGGTCCGACCTGAAGCATGGCGTGAGATCAACCTTATCAAGATCAAGCACAAAGAGATCAACAAGATCCTTGGTATCTCTGAAAAAAGTAAATATGCCGCTTTCTCTCAGTTCTTGGAAGTGCCTGAAAACCTTGAAGGATACAAGCTTGAACAGTATGTCTCCGAAGCGATACGAAAAGCACCTGCAGAACGAAACAAGTTTGATAAAGAGGTCTTGAAGGTCGATGAACGGTTTAATATTGTTTATATGGTCTTTACGGGTTCTGTCTTTAACATCTTTCCAAAACCTGCTGATGAGAACAATAAATGGTTTGCGACGATCGAAGCTCTGCAGACCTTTGCTCCTGAAGATGGAGCAAGAGTACGCGAGGTAGCGGTAGCCTATTTTATCGGAGTGGAAGAATCCTTGAAAACAGGCGACTGGAGCAAAGCGGACAAAGCTATTGAAAAGCTGAGCGAATATCAGATGACTTACGGTAAAGAGGTCTATCCAAGCGACTCAAAGATCAAAGCTGAACTTTTTTATAACAAGTATAATATCTTTGAAAAGTTGATGCCTTATTATCTGGTAATGGGACTTGTGTTATTGATACTGAGTTTTGTTAAGATCATTCAGCCGAAGTTCAAGCTGGAAATATTCTCTAAATCTGCCATGGTGTTCTTAATACTGCTCTTCGCCTTACACACTGTCGGACTTGTCCTGCGCTGGTATATCTCCGGACACGCACCATGGTCCAACGGATATGAGTCTATGATCTATATTGCCTGGGCGACAGTGTTGGCAGGATTTATCTTTTCTCGAAATTCGGCTATTACTTTGGCGGCTACAGGAGTGTTGTCGGGACTTATCCTTTTTGTTGCGCACTTGAACTGGCTTGATCCTCAGGTCACCAACCTTGTTCCGGTTCTTCAGTCGTACTGGCTTTCGATCCATGTCTCTATGATCACGGCGAGTTACGGGTTCTTGGCTTTGGGTGCTTTACTTGGATTTATATCTTTGATCCTCTTCGCATTGCGCAGTGCGAAGAGCAGCAGACGCATCAACCTCTCGATCCTGGAGTTGAACACGATCAACGAGATGAGTCTTATCGTCGGACTTGTACTTTTGACGGTCGGAAACTTCTTAGGCGGAGTCTGGGCGAATGAATCATGGGGACGTTACTGGGGTTGGGATCCGAAAGAGACCTGGGCCTTGGTCAGTATCTTGCTTTATGCTGTCGTGATCCACCTGCGTTTTATTAAGGCAATATATACACCTTTTATTTACTCAGCGGTCTCGCTCCTTGTATTCTCGTCAATTGTGATGACATATTTCGGGGTAAATTATTATCTTGCGGGAATGCATTCGTATGCCAAGGGTGACCCTGTTCCGATTCCTGACTTCGTTCCATGGACCTATGCGATCATATTTTTACTTATTCTTTTTGCGTCACGCAACCGCAAGATCGATCAAGCATAATCCCTCTTTTCTCTTTTGTAGAGGATGGGGATTTCCCTTATCCTTGATATTTTTACTTTTTTGTACCTTTGTTTCCTAAAATGGAATGGAATTTGTTTACCTTGATATATCTATGTTAAGGATGAACGATGAACCGTAGTGTTGATGAACTATACACAAGTATATGCAAGATGGCTATGACAGCTATAGAAGGCCCTTGGTCGGAAGCTGTTTTGGAAGTAGAACTGCACTCTTTGGCTTTGAAGATATCAGGAGGGTACATGCAGGCAGGTTCAAGTGAGCCTTTTCCTTTTACCTTTATAAAAGAGTATAAAAAAGTCTTGATGAACGACCTTATCGAGCTGCACCTGAAAACAGACTTGGATGAAAAAAGCCGCTGGAACACAATGACCTTTAATCTGTTTTCAGATGGAACCTATAAGGTAGATTTTTCATGGAACCAGGTCTTGGCAGATGAGATAGAAAAGGTTTATGCGGCAAGCTGATTGCAAGTATACGACTTGATGTGCTTTTATATACGTTTTTACGCAAAATCTGATGCATTAAAATGTCCCGATCTTTTTAGAGGGTAGTTTCATCTTTCTGTACTTGATGTCTCTCTTTTTCATACTTTTGTTATAATGCAGGAATAAATCAGAAGGTTGTCAATGAGATATATAATATTTTTTATTATACTTGCGTGTATAAATAGCCTCTTTGCAAAAGAGATTGTTGTGGTCTCCGAGTCATGGGATGGTGCTACCAATCATGACGGTACAGGTCTTTACTGGGATATCGTTCAAAAAGTGTATGAACCGCTAGGCTATACGGTAGTCAAAAAACATGCTTCGTATGCCAAATCAGTAGAAGCGGTTAGAATGGACCAGGCTGATTTTTGGCTGGGCTCATATAAAGATGAGAAGGCATTTGCCCTCTATCCAAAGTATCACTTTGACCAAGCTGTTATACTTGCCGTCTTTCACGCTGAACTGTTTGAACAATGGAAGGGACAGAAGAATCTGGAAGGATTGAAAGTTGCTTGGATGCGAGGGTATGATTATGGTAAATACCTTTCAGTTAATGTTGTAAGTCAGGAAGTCAATCAACTTGCCAACGGATTAAAACTACTCAAAAGTGAACGCATCGACGTATTTATCGATAATAATAAAGATTTAGTTGAACCCATGCAAAGGTACAGACTTGATAATGACAACTACGTGAAAAAGATTATCTTACAATTGAAGCGTTATCCGGCTTTCTCAAACAGTAAAAAAGGAAAAGTGTTGAGAAAAGAGTGGGATGAACGAATGAAAGAGTTGATCAAGACTACCGAGTTCAAAGAACTCTATTTTAATTCAGAATATACTCTTTTTCCTTACTAGACTCGTCTGATCAAGAGGTTTTTAAAAAAAACTTTTTAACTGAGGTTTAGGTCATGCCTTTTTTTGCATAACTGAGATCACCATTGGAAGAACATCATGACTCTTGGTCTTGCTGATGAAGTCATCTGCGCCAAGGTCTTCCGCTTCGCGCTTGTTATTATCACCCGTCATAGAGGAGTTGACTATGATCGGTATCTTCCTTGTCTCAGTAGCTTCTCTTAAAAGTTTAATGACGGTAAAACCAGACATCTCCGGCATCTCGATATCGGTAATAATAGCAGGTATTATACTTTTATCCGGCATGGAATTTACATATTCAATAAGCAGTTTTCCATTGTTAAAGATGCGGTGACCTATATTGGCTTTATCTAGGATCTGATGCAGATGTTTTTGCGCGACCTTGGAATCTTCAGCTATCAATATCTCTCCGTCACGAAGTTTTTGCGGGATGTCGAGACCTTTTATATTCTCAGGTGACTCATCAATATTGACCATGGCTGAAGGGATGACATCGGCAAGCAGCTGCTCAAAATCCAAGACCATACAGATACTGCCATCTTCAAGGCGAGTGTCATTAACTATTTTTGACTGGTTTTGCATGTTATAGCTGTCAGGTGCATGCATATCTGACCAGTTTTTCTTCATTACTCTGTGAGCATCCATAATACGAAGGCCGATGATGATTCCGTTGAAATCACAGATGAGAAGACGTGATATTTTGATGTCTTCTGCTGTAAGGGTATGATCGAGCCAAAGCGGAAGGTTTAAGATGGGGATTTGCACACCACGCAGGACAATAGTACCTTCAAGCAATGGATGTGCAGCTGGGATCTGAGTAAGAAAATGATTTTTTGCTTCTACGACCTCACGCGTCTTAAAGACATTGATCGCATAATAGGGTGCATCCTCTTGAGAAGAAGCTTTGAATACAAGAAGTTGAACTTCATTATTTTTTGCAAGCTGCGTGGAAGCATCGACATGATCCATAAGTGACATATCTAATCCTCTGTTTAATATTATCCTTGATTATAGCATATAAAATGATTTTATAAATAGTAAAAATACTAAGAAAGAAGTTTCTTTATTTAGCCCTTAGTTTTGATATAATCATGCCTATGAAAAAAATATTATTATTCTTTACTCTATCTATAGTGCTGACGGCTTCAGAGTATTACTCAAAGGCTGAACCTTATCGTTTTTACATTCTACAGTCCAATGTTCAGGGGCTTATTGTTAAAGCAGATGAAGACAGAGAGGGTACAGTGCTGCAAAACGAAGCTTTTATCATCATTGATGACGAGTTAGATCAAAAAGAGCTAAAACTTTTAGAGCAGAAGCAAAAGAACTTGGAAAAAAGTCTGGAACTCAATACGAAGATGGCCCAGAACCTTTCGGGTATGATCGAGAAGAAAAATATAAATTATGAACGGATTAAAGACCTTCCCATTAAGTCTAATGTAGAAAAAGACAAGGAGTTTTTCGATCTTTCAAGTACGCAAAATCAGCAACTCTCTACTTTGGAGAAGATAGAGACGATACAATCACAGCTAAGTGATAGCAAGCTGCGCTTGGCACAGCTGAAACGTTCGATACAAGACAAATATCTTAAAGCCAAAGGTATGGTGCTGTACAAGCTTCATATCAAAAAAGGACAGGTGGTTGCTCCGGGTATGAACTTGGCTGAAGTTGCGGATATCTCAAAGGCAAAGTTGACGATATTTTTAAACGCTGACGAGCTTGAAGGTGTGAAGAGTAAACAAGTCTATCTGAATGATAAGCAAACGCAGTATAAGATAGACAAAATTTGGCCTTTGAGTGATACAGAACATATCTCATCATACAAGACCGAGATTGTGATCGATGCACCCACGCAGTTTTCGCAACTGTATAAAATCGAGTTTAAATAATCACGTAATAAAAAAGGAAAAACTATGTTAAAAAATTTAGAAGAGAAATATATCCTACCGACCTATACACGAAACTATACTAATTTTGTTAGCGGTAAAAATGCTGTATTGAAAGACGATACAGGAAAAGATTATATTGATTTTACCTCCGGGATCGCCGTTGTCAGTGTCGGTCATGGAAATGAAAAAGTAGCCAAGGCTATTTGCGATCAGGTCAGCAATATAACGCATATCTCAAACCTCTATGTGATAGAGCCTCAAGTCAAATGCGCCGAGCGTATCGTCAAGCAGAGCGGCTACGATATGAAATGTTTTTTTGCAAATTCCGGAGCGGAGGCAAATGAAGGTGCCATCAAGATCGCACGTAAATACGGAGAAGTCGAAGGGCAGGTCAAACGTTATAAGATCATCACTCTTGATCAGTCCTTTCACGGACGTACCATTACAGCCTTGAAGGCAACAGGACAGGAAGCGATGCATAATTATTTTGGTCCCTTTCCGGATGGTTTTGCCTATGCAAAAGACATAGACGCGATCGAGTCTATGCTGGACGAGCACACAGTCGCTGTCATGATCGAACTTGTACAGGGGGAGGGCGGTGTTCAGCCCTTGGATAAACAAAAAGTACAGGCCCTGGCAAAGGTCTTGAAAGCAAAAGATATTTTGTTGATGGTAGATGAAGTACAGACAGGTATTTACCGTACGGGGGAATTTCTGGCGTCCAATCTATATGAGATAGAACCTGACGTTATCACTTTGGCCAAGGGCCTTGGCGGAGGTGTTCCGATCGGGGTTGTAATGACAACAAAAAAAGATATCTTTAAAGCAGGTGACCACGGTTCGACATTTGGCGGAAATTATCTCTCTACGGCAGCTGCGAATGCAGTCTTGGATATCTTGGAAAATGAAAAGAACAGCGGTGAACTTGACCGTATTTTTATCAAGTTTGGCATACACTTGGATGAGCTGTTTAATAAGTATCCGAACTTGTTTACACATAGTGTGGGTTTTGGTCTTATGCGTGGACTGCGTGTAAAAGATGCAGACACCTTGTCCAGTATCATCAAAAGCGCATTCGAAAAAGGAGTGTTGGTACTCAAAGCAGGACGAAACACTTTGAGATTCTTACCACCACTTACCATCAGTGATGCGGAGATCATAGAAGGGTTCAAGCGTTTAGATGAAGCACTTTCTTCTTTGTAGTATCTTGCTTATTGGCATCCTTGATGCTGAAGATTTGGCGTTAGACCCTTATATATCAGGACTTAAACACAAAGAGTTCAACTATGATTATGAGAAGTCTATTCTTGAAAAAAAGAAATTACGCGACTCGTGGATACAACCTTTGCAGCTACGTTACAGCATCTCAAAAAGCAACCCTTATAATGAGCAGGATGCTGCGACCCAACAGACTCAAAATGCTGCGATTATTATGGATCAGCCTATTTTTAGAAGCGGTGGGATCTATTACGGGATAAAGTTTGCCGAGGCTTCGTATGCCTATAACAAATACAGTATCGATGTAGCCAAACGAAAACTGATCAAAGAAGCAGTTCAGTTGCTCATACAGATCAAACAAAATGAATTTAACCTCCAAAAGCAAGAACTTCAGATAGATAACTCACGTATAAACCTTGAGCTAAAACAGGAACAATATCTCAACGGTCAGCTTGACTCTGGATTTTTAAATAATGCCGTTATCGAGAAAAATAAGGTTACACAGGCACTTTTTGATCTTCAGACGAATCATGAACGTCTGATATCGAAGTTTGAGTCGATCAGTGATCTTGATTATAAAGAAGCGACTACGCCACATTTTAAATTGGTGAGTTCAGAACAGTTTTTGGAGCACAATATCGATATCAAACAGCTCCAAAGCGAAGGGGAGCGAAACTTATACAATAAGAATGTGACCATAGCAAAATACCTTCCATCAGTAAGTCTGACGGCCGGATATAATTGGGACAAGTTGGAAAACCCTTCATTTGCGGGCACCTCAGTGTCAAGTCCACCCGAAACACAATATTATAACTATGGGCTTAAAGCGACTATCCCTCTTGACTTCAATACTCTTAGAGACGTCGAATCGAGCCGTGTAGAGTACCTTAAGTCTTTAGTCGTTATCGATGATAAGAAACGTGAACTTGTCTCTTTGTATGAGCAGGTGACACAAAACCTGAATAATTATAATAAAAAGATTGCGTTGACTGAAGAGAACAAGGCTTTGTATTCGAAGCTGCTTGATGAGACGACACAGCTGTACAAGGCTGGCTATAAGACGCAGTATGATGTTCGAACACTTAGTAACTCTGTTAGGATCGAAGAAGTAGAACAGAGGATTTTTGAACTGGATAAGCAGTTGGAACTTTTGAATCTATACGAAAAACTAATGAATGATATGCCTACAGATGAAGATAATGTTTATAAAGACAATAAAATTAACACTGAGTTGAATGTAGGTATAGAACAATCGATCTTACCAACAGAGGAAGCATCTGCGTATGAAGAAAAGCCTGCTCAAAACAGCGAGGCTGAAGAGATAAAGAGAGCTGTCGTTAAGACAAGACGGGATGATTATATTCAAGTCGCCTCTTTTGGCAATTCATCACTGGATGAAGGCCTTATAGCAAAGATTATCAGCTATGACTATGTTTATAGACTACACAAGGTCGAAGTCAATGGCAACACAGTCACCAAAGTCCTGATAGGGCCTTTTGCAGATGATAAAAATATGTCAGAAATATTGCGGGAGATTAAAGAGAAGATAGCAGAGGATGCTTTTCTTTTTAAGT
>Ga0316205_10002894_pt1 | contig 16962 bp, 30 predicted proteins | sample 3monthpyrite_MG_FD_204941 | JGI IMG/M metagenome (GOLD analysis project Ga0316205, IMG submission 204941) | Microbial mat bacterial communities from mineral coupon in-situ incubated in ocean water Damariscotta River, Maine, United States -... | ecosystem: Environmental > Aquatic > Marine >... | reverse complement strand
TGTTTCTATAATAATTCTAAATCCATCGGAATCATAATGATGCCCTAATTGAAACATGAAAGCTTGTTCTTGTGTTAAAGATATTGTTTCGCCTGGATAGTCATTTGGAACCACAATGCTAGTTTGAATACCACCTATGTTGCATAGATCAGTAATCTGCGTCGTTGCAAATGGAGCTTGAAACATTCTATTCATATGCGTTGGCAGGCTAAAGGTATAAGCGGTTGTATCATCTACATAGTTTACGCCACAAGATGAAGGGGAACCCAAAATACCTGTAGTATTTATCCCAACAAGTTCTATTGCGCTTGCTGGATTATAAAAATAAGGCATGTCTGCTGGCAGAATAGGAGGGGCAGGTTGTCCACCAAATTGTGCCATTGCTGACGAAGCAAATGCCCCTATTATAGTTACTGTTGTTAATATTTTACTAATCACTAATTTACTCTCCTTGTTGTTTTGAGTATTTTTGTTTCCTATGATACCCAAATATATCGAAAAATGCCTCCACAATAATGTGTTATTCACACAAAAAATAACCCAATCATGAGTTTGAAGAAATCATGAGTCTATCAACCCCAAAAGCAAACCCTATACCTTCAGTATAAGTGCCTCCTCCCAATACCTGTTTTTGGGAACCTAAAGACTCTACGCTTGCTTCGAAGCCATCTTCAAGATAGTAAGCTAGCCCCCTTTTGACCTGAGATGACCACTGGTAATCGATATTCATTTTATCAAGAATATTTTTAGCAAGAGTCTCTAATTCTCCTCTTGCCTCTTCTGGATTGCGAGGATTTAACCATTCTACTCCGAATTGAGTGAATTCACGATAACGACCTGCTTGAGGTTTTTCATAACGCCAGCAACGGGTTTCATACCATAGCTTGACATCCTTTTTGCCTCCAAGTTTTTTCGCGAGAAGTTGAATAGTTGCAGTGCCTTCAGGACGAAGACATAAACTTCTGCCACCCTTATCTTCAAAAATATACATCTGATTGAGTATCTCAGGACCAGCTTTATCAACATAAACCTGAGACGGTTCTAATAAGGGTAGAAGAACCTCTTTGAATCCGAATGATTCAGATTCATCTATACATGTGTTGATGAACTAACCTCCGTAGCTTAGCCTCATCTTCCATTAAAATTCTAGTGCCTTTTACCTGTAAGTCTATTTTCATATCTTATTCCTTTAATATAATATCTCTTCCACTTTATCTACTTTGTCTTTATAGTGTTTTCTTTGATCTCTTAAGGTTTCATTTATCTTTCTTATCTCTTCCATTTTTTCTTCTATAAAAGAAAGAGTAAATGATATGCTTTCCGCCAGCTCTACTTCTTTATTGCTTTCGCAAATATTAGATATTTCTTTAGCCTCATTGATAGCTTCATCTACTTCAGAAATAACGCTATCGATTATAGGGCAACTTTGTTCTGGCTCTACATCGTAACCTTTAGTGTTCCATGCCATGATTATTTCCTAGCTTCTTATTTAGCATCATTATATATGCAACTGTTTGTATTGTTCTTTTTCTAGTTCTATTGCATGCCCATTTTATTATTTCATTTTCTTCGCTTTGCTTTTTTGTCATAGAGTAAGGTAAAGTGAAACTGTTTACTTTTCGGGTTCCTCTTGAACTCCTTTCCGGTTTTGCGTAATACATAATTCTTCTTTTTATGAAATGCAATGAAAATTCATCTATTTTTATTCCCAATAATTCAGCAAGAATCATTGAGGACATTTCGGCGCTAGATTCTGTGTCTAAATAATAATTGTCTCTCTTTTTTATTTTCAATCCGAATAGTTTAAAATCTATAGCATGACTTAGCTCATGTAGGTATACGACATTATCTAAATAGTACATTTCTATTGTATTTTCTTTTGCGTGAAAGCATGCCCAGGATTTTTTTGCGTAATTGCTGCTTGACTTATGAGGTGTTTTAACTCTTATGTTTAGGTGTTGGCAAATGTTTTTGTATGGAATGCTTCTTTTGAATTTTCTTTTTTTAGAAATTCCAGAATCTCTCATTTCTGTTATTTTTTTATATTTATTTAAATGATCATCATCTTCTTTTATATCAATCCCTACACTTAAAGACATGATTTTTGACAAAGAATCTCCGTATAGTTTATTAATATACTTTAATTCCGTATTAGATAAATTCATTTTAAGAATTCCTGAATGGGCGATCCCGGACTCGAACCGAGGACATCTTGCGTGTAAAGCAAGCGCTCTAGCCAACTGAGCTAATCGCCCTAAAAATCCACCTAGCAGGACTTGAACCTGCGACACACCGCTTATCAGGCGATTGCTCTGCCACTGAGCTATAGGTGGGAAAATAGGACCGGCTGGATTTGAACCAGCGACTGACAAACCTTATCAGGGTTCCGCTCTACCTCTGAGCTACGATCCTATGTTTATTTCTTTTTCTTTGGTTTACCAAAGAGTCCATTTCTCTGAGCCGCAGTTGCTTTTTTGTCCTTATCTCCATGAACAAGCATATTTATACCGGCTTGAGTTATCTGATATGCCCTCTTGTATACATAAGAGCCATCAGAAGTTAATGTGCCATATTTCAACGATTCAGCAACCATGTCGCCTTTTACGAATTCGTCTCTTTCCGCGGAAAAAAGTTGAGGTTGAAACTTACCAGGAAGAATGAATCCCTCATGATTTGATCCAGGAATGAGACCGCCTTTTGCTTCGGCTGTTCCAAGAGCAATAAGGGCTTTACGCTTTGGTTCCGACATTGTCATTTTATTAACCTTTCATTTTTGATGCGATATCTAATGCTGAAAATATAGTAGGAGTTCGACCAGCATACTTTGATGTGCATTCCCCTAATATATAATTGCCATCATTGTCTATGTAAGCTTTTCCATCAAACTTACTCTTAATGTAATCTAAAGCCACGCCCTTTGCTATATGCAAAGCATGATCATGATCTATTGTTACCCGTGTTTGAGTAGAAGGGTCTCGGTATACCCAGTTTCCGCCTACAGCTCTAAACAGAACCTTGTCTGCCGAATTCTCTCCGTAAGGCCATATTCTAAGATTCTTCATAAAAAGAAATAAATCATCTAGCTCAGTAGTCTCAGTGAAATATGAACCAGCAGAAATGGATTCGTATTGATCTTCTTGTTCAGCTTTTTTCTTTATCCAATTTGGGGACGATTGTTTTTTATCAGGTATTGTTTTGTTTTCCAACCATTCAAGATATTCTTTTCTAGTCCACCCTAAATGTTCATGAATAGCATGTAGCGAAACTCTTTGATTATGCCATTCTTCTATTTTTTCATTAACTTCATCATTTGTCATCTATTAACCCCTGCTGGCACTAAAAAGAAATCATCCGCATGTTTAAATTCAAATCCACATCGCTTAGCAAATGTTTTGTCACTCGTTGCATCTCCAACCATGATGCATTTTTTAGGATCCAGCTTATGCTTCAATACCCAACGGACTCCCATTCCCGGCATAGGCTTTCTGCAGTAACAAGAGATAGGCGGAACCTTGTGAGGACAGTAACCTATTTCAATATCGATGCCAAGAAGCTCATTCGTTCTCTCAAAACATGCAATACAAATATCTTCTGTAGGTTGATTCTTGGCAACTCCGCTTTGATTGCTTGCTCCAAGAAGAATGTATCCATCGTCGATGTATTTTTGTAAGACTTCTTTTCGATTTGGTAAAGCGTAAACATCTTCTGGATCTCTAGGCCATTTTGCTCCGCTTTTTGTATCTCGAAGCGTACCATCATAGTCAAGAATGATAGCCTTACCAGTGCAATCAGATGGAAGCCTTAGAACATAAGGACAAGTATCTATTTTGCTAAAGCCTTCATTTTTTGACGGTTTTTCATATTCTTTTCGATACTTAAATAAGACTGCAGGAGGAAACATGTTTGGGTCTTTTGAATCTTTGATCTCTTGAGGAGATAGAATTTTACCGTAGCGTTCGATCATTCTACTGCAAGCTCCCCACTGTGCCTGCTCAATTGTTGTTCCCATGATAGTGCAGCAAACTTCAACGCCAAGAGATTGCGCCGCTTCAATGAATGGCTTACGAACTTTGGCTGTAGCAAATGTGTTGTCAAGAACAATTTTTTTGCCGCTATTTATCATATTGACCATTCGGGGAACAAGATCAATGATCTTTCCGCCGATTGTGTCTCGATTGAGTATTTCGTATCCATCGTCTTTCATAGTTTGAGCGAGAGTGCTTTTACCTGAGGCTGGATACCCGACGATCATGTGAACTTTACTTGTCATATTTTGTTCCTATCGCATGGATACGAATAAAATTATTCGCCCGTCAATACTTTTTCTTGATCTTCTATTATTGGTAATCCGCATTTTTCTCTTATTTTTAAATAAGCTTTAGCTCGCCTGGTGCATCCTGGTCTTACTTCTTCTTTCCATCTCATGTCTGCATCCATTAAACATGCTCCAAGAAAAAGATTCAAAGCAATTTCTTCTCCTTCAAAATCTCTTGGCAAATCGGGATAAGAATGGAATAAAAAATCCCAATCTTCATTGTTCATATTGCTTACGGTTAATTCAGTTATTTTTTCTTTCATTTATTTTTCCTTTAAAACCACCGGCTGGATTCGAACCAACAACCTCTCTATTATAAGTAGATAACCATTATGTCTTCGACCCGAAACGGGTAAGGTGTGACCAATGACGTTTAGCGCTCTGCCAATTGAGCTACGGTGGTGTGTTTTACATATATAATCGTATGTAATCGATTGTTTGCTTTTCTCCAAGAGTTGATTCCTTTATAAACACATATCCATCATGAATATGATTTTCTAAATGAACACTCTCTAATTCTTCTTTTCTTAAATTTGCATCAATTTCATCATCAAAAATTTCAGCATATGGAATTCTTTCAGTATCCTTTATTACCGATCTTGCTCCATGATATACTAGCCAAAATTTTTTCATTTACATCTCCAAAAAAACCAAGAAAATACAATAAAGGGTGATAACAATATTCTTATTGGTAAAAAGTCATGCCTATGACGCATCCAGAAAGGCCAAGGGTCTCCATCTATATCCATGCTCATGTCAACGCTTCTATCGATGGTTAGAATGGATCCTATTTCTACATAAATGGGAAATCCGTTAACCTCTTTGCCTTTGTATTTTTTAGAAAAATCATCAAAGGCTTTTTCGTCTTCAACCATAATCACAAATCTAAGCTTTTCTTCTCTTTCAGATACGCCTATTCCAATTACGGATTCTTGATTAAATTCTTCGGCCTGCTCATTTATGATTTTTTCAACTTCATCAAAAGTAATGCTTTCCATTTCTTTCTCCCAGTTTTATAATGGACGAGACGGGGCTCGAACCCGCATTAAACGTTTTAAGACCATGATCGGTTGCGACCCGATGCTTACTCGCCCGCTTTGATTTTAAGGGTGACCGACGGGACTCGAACCCGCAACATCCTGGATCACAACCAGGTGCTCTACCGATTGAACTACGGCCACCAACTAAAAATGGGAAGGGCAGGAGTTAAACCTGCAATAGTCCGTATAGGACACCGGGTGTACAATCTGGCTCGCTCATCACATGCCGCCTTCCCTAAGTATAACAATCAAGATACAGTTTCTTTGACTGCATTCTCGCTGTTTACAATGCGATCACAACGATTTATGACTCTATCAAAAGTTTCTCTCATGCTGTGAGGAATGCTTTCCCTAGCAGCCTCAACGCTCTCTTTGCAATTGACTGAAAAGTTTAAAACTTTATCTTTTTCTCTACGACCTTCTGCTACATGAAGCCCAAGCTCTCTATTGAACCTGTCCCCCTTAGTAGTGGAACAAAGACTCCACCCAAGGCTTACCTGCTCTTTGCTGTCTCGATTAATGATTGCATCAAAAAGACCTCTACGCTGGTTGCGTCGGTCACGAATGAACTGAGTTATTCTTACTGTCATTTTTTGTCTCCTATTTTAGATGACAGAAAACATTTCCATCAACCACATTATTGTAGCAGATATCCATTACACCTGCTATTCTTTTCCATCATATGTTATCGAAACATCATCAGGTGGAATTTGTTTCCCATAAACTTTGGATAGTGCTTCTGCATACTTTATCCGAAATTCCAACTTTTTTTCACCAGAAGGTTCTTCAAAAAGATTGAATCTGGTAGCATTCTCAATAACTTCGCTCAAAATTTTGAGCATTTTTTCTTTATTCTCTTGTTCTTCATTATTCATTTTTAATTAAAGCCTTCGACAGGAGTCGAACCTGCAACAACATTAACGACTGCAGTCTTATTTTGTTGTACCATGAACTCAATCATGTGCTCTACCTTTAAGCGACAAAGACGTATTACTCCGCAAATAACCAGAAAGTTTGATTATTTATGTGCGGTAGAAATTTTTTTACTTCACCTTGACTTACTTTCAAGACATTTGGTCCAAGCCAAGAATTTATCATATATGTTCTAAAGCCTTCCTCTTGAGGCAAGCATAGTACGAAATGTAGATTAAAAACAGGATGTTGAATGCGAATTATTCCGCCAGATTCAATAAACATTTCAAAATATTCACTCGACTCATAATTGTTTGATGGATTTTTGCAAATTAGTTTATTACCAAAAGTTTCTTTGATAACATCACTTGCTCCAATCGACTTACCCCTATCGCAACCAAGCTTTTTTATGAGATCTTCAAGATTGGGAGTCTTTATGCCCAAATGAATACCTGCGTTATAGATTGCTACAGCTCCGCATGTCAGGTCTTGTTTTTGACTTATAAATTCTTTCATAAACACGCCGAGTAGGATTTGAACCTACAACCGTTGGATTTGGAATCCAGTGCTCTGCCAATTGAGCTACCGGCGTAATTAGTATGTCTTTCCTTCTCTGTATCTAGACATTCTTTCATTGCTGATTTTTAAGATGTTTTGCAAGCATATAAGACAGCATGACAGTATCTTCAATTTTCTCTCCAATCAAAGGCCTCTGAAGAGTCCCAGATCCTTGGTATTTTTCCTCTGCCATATCAATCCAATATTTGACAGTCTTATGATTATAAGGAGTTGTATACATCTCAATGTATGCTTGAGCCACAAAACTCTTCCGACAAAACTCGGAAGTATCGGAATGATCCTGAACCCAATGAACAACAGTATCCATCTGTTTTGATGTTAACTTGGATGTCTCTCCGCAAACTTGCATATAGAATAGAATCCATTCACTAGCTGTTTTTGCCACGTATTCGTATGACTTAGCTTTATCGTCTATTTCGAATTCAATAGGGATTACATCGCCCTCTGGCGGCTTTTCTGTTTGTTCTACTTTTCGTACTGCTTTACATAATTCTTGGAATGTAGTATTTGTCATAATATCACTATTTCTTTCATTTAGGCCATATGGCCAACTTATTTTTCAAACATCCACGGCAAGATTCGAACTTGCAACCTTCTGATTCGTAGTCAGACGCTCTGTCCAGTTGAGCTACGCGGACAAGTATAAAATTACTCTGGCAGGATTCGAACCTGCATTGAACCATTTTGTTCGCCCTGCCGGGCTACTTACGGAATCGAACCGCCATTCGGCTGCCGCCGAGCGTCTACCAATTGCGCCACAGAGTAAACTAAAAATGCGGGTGACAGGGTTCGAACCTGCGACATTTTGATTGGAAATCAAACGCTCTGCCAACTGAGCTACACCCGCTAATATTATTTCTTTCTTCCAATTGTTGCATTCAATATATCAAGAGCATGCTGAGGCTCTATTGGATGCAAAATGTAATATGGTTCTCCTGTAGTATCAGAATCTCCATTCCTCATCTTATACCATACTTTATTATCATCGTCTAGAGATATCGGATGGTCAATACTGTTATCTAAATTATTTATTAGAATGAAGATAACTTTTTTTAATGCTTCTTCTTTATCCATTTAGGATACCTCTTTTCAAAACAGGTCTACCGGGATTCGAACCCAGACGGAAGGTTTAGAAGACCTTAATGCTTTCCAGTTACATCATAGACCCAAAATATCATTTCTTAAAAGCTTTGTTCGATTCTTTTCTTCCGCATCCAGGGCATTTTTCATTTATTTTGACAATATACCTATCGCAAAGACACCACATTCTTTGGCCAGACTTTTTGGGTCTTTGCTGAACATTTCTATTACTTTCCCATTCTTCTCTTTTAGCTTTCTTCATTTATTTCTCTTTGAAGTTGTCGCTGGTTATATTCTTCCATATATACTTTATATGCGTCTCCGCCAAGACCAATCAAATCTTCAATGATGCCATGATCTCTTAGCCCTTGATGCTTTCCTGAACTACAATATTCTGAATAATTATTTGTCGCCCATGTAGCCATTCCAGTTACAATATACTGATCCAAAAATTGTTCTTTAGTGAGCACGTTTTGTTTCCTATCTACAAAAAATCATTATACCATAAAAGGGCTACACTATCTACCTTTTATCATCTCATCTGCGTAAAACCAAGACCATTGCTGCTCTCTTAGTATATTAGAGTCATTGACCCAATCAACATACATCTTTTTGCGATAACTAAACTTTTTGTGAGCTTCATTCAAATATTCATTACGCTTTTCATTAAGTATTTGTTCTCTAGTCATAACCCTTATATTCGCTTTGCGATGATCAGTTTCTACTTCTATATGTTTGTAATCAAAATTATTAATAAATCTATTCCATTCAGGCTCTTCAGGCTTAGGACCCAATGCTGTTGCATCTACCTCAAACCATTCAGGACAGGCAGGAGCAGATAGTGCGAACTTATCCCTCAGAGTCATCTCATTAGAAGAATCATTCAATCGTACCCGTTTTATTTTAGAGTATATCATCTTAACCTTTGAAGTTCATTTCCTTGCAAAATTTCTCAATCTCTTCTTCTTTATAACCCAAATCTTTTCCAAATTTTCGATGAGGAACATTCCCTTTTAAGTCTCTTGCTCTTGGAGTTTTCCCCCAAACTAAAAAATTAATGGTTTTCCCTTTTCCGTCATGGAATGATTCAATTCTAGGGTTTGGGAATCCATCATTGTTTTTAAGTATCCTTATAACTTCTTCTTCATCAAACATGTTTACATCTAAATCAAAAAGACCAGATACTCTATGCTTGCCGCATGGAATGCTCGTAGAGACCCATCCGCTAAAATCTTTTATATAAACAGCTTTTTCAATAAGATGATGTTCGATAAGTCTTTCCGAGTAGTATAAGCCATGTTTGTATTTTTCGCCCATCAATTCTACCCAAAAATGATTATATTCATCTAAGCCAACTTGAATAGTATCAGAACATTCTACGCTAAATTCTTTTCCAGTTTTTCCGTTTTTCCATTTATTCTCAATCGTCATTTGGAGCATCTCCTACGGATATATATTCTGCATCCTGATAGAAAATGTATTTAACAGAACAATCTCCACCAGAGATTTGATCTGTTTTCCAGCAAGCTTTATTGTATTTTTCAAGAACATCTTTAATTAATCTAAGATGAATATCTTCCCTGTAGTAGATTGTAACAATTGTAAACGGTCGAATATCCCATCTATTATCTTTTAATCTTCTGTCAATAAGTTCTTCTACTTCATTCGAAAAGAAATTATTTGCATTACATTTATCTCTTATGTTTTCTGGAGTAATCATTGCGTTTGCCTTTATTTGTTATAGTCTTTTTATTTACCATCCATTTTCGTCAGGGTCGCTTGGTCGAAGAAGTTGCCTCATTCTAAGCTCAGTCGTTTGACCTGAAAATATCATGAATATAGCTTGTTCCTCTAATTTAGTAAGGACTCTCTCGATTCCCATAAATGTATGAGAATTGCCAGATGAAGGCGATCCAACAACCTCTTCATATTCTATTTTTTCTCTAGCTTCGAATAGATCAATAGGCATATTCGAAACATCTATTCCATGAAAATTTTTCATGTCATTAACAAATTCTCTTTTAACCTCTTCTTGCGTTGCAGCAGGTAAATACAAAGGACCGCCATTTAACATAGCTTCAACTTCTTTATCAGTTACTTGTCTGCTTGTATCCTTTTTCTCAGGCTTTTCAACGCATTGTCCGCATCCATAACACATTTGACCGCCAGGACCGACATCCATGCAATAACCTTTACCGCAATGATAACAGTATCCGTCATGCATGTCGCCCATATCGCCGTTCATGATTTATCCTTCAGCCGACAAAATCTTCTGTATCTAAGATTTATATTTATGTGATTTATTATTACAAAAGAAATAAAGCTTCCGTAGAAAAATATAGATAAAGCTGTCCACATGATTACACCTCTTTCGCAAGTTCTTCCATGAACTCTTCTCGAATAATTCTTTCCTGATGCTTTGTTATCTTTACAACAGAAATATTTCCATTCTCATTAAGTATTCTGTCTCCAGGAGTTGCATGCTCCCATACATCACCATTCTTTATTTCCCAATTCGCATAGTCAGTGCATTGGCCGTCCTGAACGACTCGTAACCTTCCTTCATCTTCTAGGGTCTGAAGCCATTTGGGTGTAGACGAAAATGGTGATCCATCAAATGATGTTCCATTGAAGTCTGTGGCCTTTACGGTTACATATTCAAATACATCAGGTTTTGTTCTATTATCTTGGTATGCTGTTATCGTCATCGTTTTGTTCCTTTAGCTTTTCAATAATAATCTCTACAATCGTGCTTGTTATAAACAAAAGGTATTTGCTTGACTATTCCTTCTGGATATAGCTTGTCTCTAAGTCCTTCTGCAACTTCTTTTCTAGCGTTGCATTGGCGAGAACCTTTGCCTTTTGTCATATCGCCTTCTTGCATACAATAATAAAGTATTTCACCATTAGGCGTTGTCAGCCAGTAGGAATCTTTGACTATTTCAACAAATCCGGAAATTGGTGTTGTCGCTTTTTCTAAAGATACTTTGCGGCATTTTTCGATATAAGGCTTTTCTCTGTAGCTCATTCTTTTATCTCTTTATATTGTTCATAAAAATCTGCAATTTCTTGCCATTGATCGGTAGGCATATTTAATTGCGCTGCAACCTCTATGCATGATTGCAGAATTTGAGAACAGGTTGGATTTGTCTCAATGCCAAGCTCTTCGAGATAGCAAGCTTCCTGTATCTTTCCTATAACGCCCTTCATGTGAGGGTCTTGAATTTTTTCTTCAAGAGAGCTAAGTATGTCGCTGAATTTTCTATCTTCATTTTCCATTTTTTAACTTCTCTAAAACAATTTCAGCAGCCCTTTGAGCGATTCGCTCTTCTTTTTCTGCATCTCTGCTTCTTTTGAACTCAGAGCTTCTTCTGTCTAGGTCTTGTTTTGTGTAGCTACTATCTGGTCCATATGCCATAATTAAAACACCTTTCGTATAAGATTTTTTCCAGAAGCCATAAGAGATGGCAAACTGAATCTATTTGTTTTGTTTGTATTTGTTAGTATTTTAAAATAGATATCATGCATAGGGGCAGGGTCTAATCGATAATACCTATCTTTACACCTGCTTACATGAATAGCTTTACCATTGATCAATATAACATAATTCACGCCGCTACCGCCTGATGCTCTAATGTCTGTAGTTTTTATGAAGACATTGCCTTTTCTTAGGCATTCATTATCATGAACCCAACCTCGAAGGCCAAGGGAGCGAACAAATTTACATGCTGGATCTTTCATATATTCACTCTGTTACCGTTGCTAGTATTTCTTCCATAAGAGCAAGTTCCAAATCTACACCTTTTTGCCTTCTTTCCTGCTTCTCAGTAAGACCTGTTTTTGTTTTTATGTTTTTCAATCTTGTTTTTTGGCTTTTTAAATAAGATATTTTCTTTCTTGCTGTTTTTATTATGTGCATTTCTTTTTCAGCTTCAGTTTTTGGTATATAGAAGTGCCCGACAAGTTCTCTTTCTTCGTCGCATCCATAACTGTATGGAATATGTTGCATTTTAAAAACAAGTCCTTCGTAACTTTCCCCTAGCTCAATGAACTTTTGAGCAACTTCTTCTGGTGACCCCTCAAGAATGGAATCAATATCTAAATCTTGTGTAGTATGCTGATTCCAATTGTTTTCTGGATACTTCTCATTGAACCATTCTGCTTTCATTGATAACTCCTATTCCTATTGTATCACATATTTTTTACACTTACTTGTTCTATTTTTGAAAGTGAAACAGGCAGGACTCGAACCTACGACCAAATCCTTGCGGATTTACTAGGGAACCACTTTATTCAAGGAATCGAACCTTGACCCTACCCAAGAGGAATGCTCTACCAACTGAGCTACTGTTTCATAAAAAGGGTGACTGACGGGATTTGAACCCGCATTACCGTTTCCGGCCCTGGTCCACAACCAAGTGCATTACCTATCTGCCACAGCCACCATCTAAAAAGTCCGTCGAGCAGGACTCGAACCTGCGAAGCCCGAAGGCATCTGATTTACAGTCAGACGGAATTGCCACTATCCCACCGACGGAAGATGCTGATTAAACTTTTTGTCCTGGCCGGGATAAATCGTTATATTGGCTCAGCGAAGCCACCCCTCTTTTATTGCAGCCTAGGAAAACCTGCAAAGGCGTGTGGGTTATACCTGTAATTCATGTTCATCAATTATCAAAGCTTCTGTCATTATATGATTTCCATCGCTGTCAAATTCTCCGGTATTAAAAACACCAGCCTTGAAAGCAACCCATTTCATATGGAAGGCTTTTTTTATATCGATTCCTTTTGGTTTCTCTTTTTCCAAAGAAAATGTGTGCATTGCGTGAATTCCTTTTCCTTGAGTTTTCCAAGTAAGAAAATCACCAGCCACCTTTATGACAAATTTTGCGTTTAAATCATTCTTCACTCTCTATCTCCAGTCACTTTATATCTAATGCTATCAATAGAGTGCTTTAGGATGCTCAATCCAGAATCAAGATGAAGCAAATTGTTTTTAAGATCATTGCGCAATGCTCTTTGTCCTTGCTCCATACCTAGATTAAAAGCGATATTCAGAATAACATCAAGAGGATCTCGTCCTTGAAAAGCTTCTTGTTCAAGGCTTTCTTCGCTAAGACGAACAGAAGGTTGAGAGACTATGTGGGCTTCCGTTGTAGGAAAGCCATCGTAAGTAGCGGATTTTGCTTTTTTACGCCTCTTTGTGTAAAGCTGATCGAATGCATTTCGAACAGGATCGATAAGATCTTCGTAACCAGCAGTTTCCGTTATTTCTTTTGGCCATTGTTTCATACGAATATTGTATCCTAAATTCATTTCACTTGCAAGTTACGACAGTAGGATTTGAACCTACGATTCCCAGCTACTCGCCAGGCGTGTTACCTAACTACACCATATCTAACTACTGTCTACTCCAGTTGTCGAAGGTCTTTCCCTTGTCTCTTGTTTACTGAATAGTAAGATGATCAGTCTTAGTGAATCAATCGGCCTAAGTTTACCTACCCTCTTTTTTATTGACGGGCCGCATATCGAGCGACTGTCTCATAAAGGCGTGTGGGTTATACCGTAAGTGAGAACAGAGAGATTTGAACTCTCAAGACTGCAGGGTAAGAACCTGCTGCTTTACCTAATAAGCTTTATTCTCAAAATGGACAGCGCTCTGCCAATTAAGCTACATGCGTATTTTATTATTCCGCGGGAAATAATAATCAGGGCCCGTTGCGCATGAGACGACTCGAACGTCCGCTTCTGTCCTAATGAAATAGGTAGGGATCGAACCTACAACCAACATGCCGGTGTTATGGATGGGTGCGACCCATCACAAGCTCTAACCGTTGAGCTACTATTTCTTAAGTGGAGTTGACGGGATTCGAACCCGCAAGACTTTACTGTGCAAGAGTAACGCTTTTCCTAATAAGCTTCAACCCCAATTTATGGCCTCTCACCATATCGAAATTTGTTATCTCGTTCCTTTCGGAGACAGAACTAGGTAGCTTCTAATACCTTACAAATATAATCGTCATTTGACTAACGACCATTACAACGAATCACAAAATTCCTTATCTTGATTTCTCCAAATATCTTGGAGATACTAATTTTACAAACACTCGCCCAATCTCTGGGTGAGAACGCTCAATGACCGGACGAATGACTCCACCCTCCATCATGTGCTTCGCAAGAGTAGAATCCTTAAGAATCATCTCGCTTAACATGTCAATATCAAGAGGTCCTCGATATAACAGCGGAACCCATTTAAGAGTCTCTCCCGCCAAGCTTCGTGCTTCGTCATAAGATAGCCATTCATTTCCGCGGAGAAGATCAAATGCTCTGAAGAAAATCTGACCGCCAATCGCTCCATACTTCAAGTTCTGGACATTACCAAAAACTTCTCCATATACAGCAATATCAGGATTAGACTCGCACCACTCAGCAATCCAAGGATTCTGATCTACAGCCTTCCACCACATGCAAGAAGGATCATTCTTCTTCCAGTTTGACCTGGAACCAGCCCACATGCGACCATCCTTATACATGAATCTAGCATTCGCTCCGTGAATCTTTTCAGTAAAGACGATCTCTTCGCTATCATTAAGAACAGACTTGAATCCTTGATAGTTCTCAATGTCATACTTAGGAAAAAATCCCTCTGGAGGAGACTCGTTGTCTCCAGCCTTAGTATCCTCTGGCGGCTCATAACGAATGACCTCAAGATACTCCATAGCGTTGTCGCCTTCATGTAGTCCGCAATCTTCGTCGAGAGGGACTAGGAAGCCATAAGAATACATTCCCCTGAACTTCCTCGTCCGAGTTCGCTGCCAATTGCTAGAATCGCTCTTGAGCCAAGCAAACGCTTCTGTGTCAGGAACCCAATAGTCTGCAGGAATATGAGCTGCAAGCTGTCCATCTTTCCAATCTTCTGATCTGAGGCAGACATTAAATCCGCCGATTTCCATGATAGATAAAGCATCCGCATTTGGATGCACTTCTTTGTTAATCCGAACTACCGGACAATTGTGAGTAGACATCAGTCACTCCTTTCTTTTAAATTGTTTAATAGAGAGCCTCCCAAAACGACGATAACCGTTTAAGCCAACCCCAAGTTCGTTAAATCCATCCACTATTGGTTGAATGTTTTCTTTATTCTCAAACCATCCTTCGTTTAACCAAAGAACTAAATCTACGCCTGCCTGTTTAACAGCTCTCCCTTTTGCTCTCATTGCTTTAGGATCAACCCAATGTAACGGATAATTTCCTCTCCCGTCAAATGAATTATCCCTACTCATAGTCCAAGCTATAATATTAGGAGCAGCATTTCCCAAAGGAGCAAATTGAGATTTTCTCAATCTTATTCCTTTTAACATGTTCCTGTAATCTTCTCTATACCCTCTTGTCCAATTCATGTTTACAAATGAATAATCCATACCTGCAGTATAGTAAATACCTCGAAGAGCTGGAGCGTTTGCTCTGTCTCCCATACCTGATGGTAAATTGTAGAAACCGCAAAGCATATCTTCGTAACCCATATCTGTTGAAGTCTTTCTGAGTTGCTCAATACACCTTGAGGCCAATGCTATTTCAGTATGTCTATAAGGTCCTTGTCTCATTCCTGTATCGAACCTATCTGGTTGATTAAGTCCTTGACCAGGCTCATAGACAACATAGGCTCCAACAGGATTCCTAGCTCTCGCTATGCTTCGTTCAGCAATTGATTTAAAACCAGTTTCCGGATGATCCGGTTTAGCTTCTAGTATTTCTTCTGCTGTTCGAATAAATATTCCGCTTGGATCATGGCCTAGACTGCATTGAACAAATTCGCCCTTTACATGCCTATTAAGCTCTGACCCATCAATCAGTTCTCTAACTTTTTCGGATTGATCATTCGAATCTCCATCGCCTACTATTGAAATATACAGATTAGTCATAATTTAGCTCCTTTAGTATATAGTAAATGCAAAATCGCATCACAATGCCTTAATTCAGCATACCTAATAAAAGAACCTCTGCTTCATTCGTTCGAATGATAAAAAATAAACGCTCACGGCTGGATTCGAACCAACACACCCTGATGTAAAAGTAGTATTTCATGAGTCAGATTGTTCTGCCAAGTTAAACTACGCAAGCAAAAGTATCGATAGCTGGACTCGAACCAACGACTGACAAAGCATATGAGGCTTCCGCTCTACCAACTGAGCTATATCGACAAGTAAAAATGATCGAAGGGCTATCGCACTTTGTGTCTCAAGGAATCGAACCTTGCAACCATATACACATAAGGCTATTGTCCTCTAGAAGACCTTTACCCTCTTGGCCAAGATAATGCAATAGTGTTCCTCCGAGCATTTTAAATATAAATTTTGAAAAGCTCCTTGCCAGAATCAAACTGGCGACTATTTCGTACCAGGAAATTGTGTTATCACTATCACCAAAAGAGCATGGCGGCAAGTAATCGGATTTGAACCAACGCGCTTTGATGTAAAAGAACTATTGTCTTCTATTAGTCAATGCTCTACCAACTGAGCTATACTCGCCATATGAAAAGTGGGATAGACCGGATTTGAACCGACAACACGCTGGGCTTCAACCAACTGCTCTACCATTGCTTACGCTTGAGCTACTATCCCATGGAGGTCTATTTTTTATAATCGAGAATGACCCAAACTCGGTTTCGAAAACATAGTTTCGAATAAGTGGAACGGGTCGGATTTGAACCGACGACACTCTGAACTTCAATCAGATGCTACTACCAGACTGAGCTACCGAACCATATAAGTATTTTTTTAAAACGGCTTGAGAGAATTTTGAAATCTCGTCCTAGCGGTTAACAGGCGACTGCTCTGCCACTGAGCTATAGGTGGTATAAAAAACGAAGATGAAGGGACTCGAACTCTCAACCTTCCGCGTATGAGACGGACGCTCTCTGTTCCATCATTTTACAAAATTCGTCTATCGCGTCATGCCTGTAACCAAGATCTTCCCCTAACTCTCTATAAAGAACATTCCCAAAAGAATCTCTTGCTCTTGGAGTTTTCCCCCAAA
>Ga0316205_10002893_pt1 | contig 16963 bp, 18 predicted proteins | sample 3monthpyrite_MG_FD_204941 | JGI IMG/M metagenome (GOLD analysis project Ga0316205, IMG submission 204941) | Microbial mat bacterial communities from mineral coupon in-situ incubated in ocean water Damariscotta River, Maine, United States -... | ecosystem: Environmental > Aquatic > Marine >... | reverse complement strand
TTTATAGGTTACAGAGGAAGAAAGATCAGCCACCAACCACTCAACCGAACCATCAAACATATAAGTTGGAAAACTTCGCGATATAGCCAAAACTTCACACCCAACTTCTGCCAATCTTGTAACAAGGGGGGCACCAATAAATCCCGATGCGCCAGTAATAAGTACTCTTAAATTATTCATCTGAATAGTCTGGAAAATTCAAATCTTTTTCCGATATTACCGCTGGCTCACAAGGCCATTTTACAGAAAACATCGAATCATTATAACGAAAACCACGATAAGTATTAGGACTAAATGAATCTCCCATATAATAGTGAACGATCGTATTATCATCCATCGTTAAGAATGCATTAGCACATCCTGCAGGCACATATATACTCTCTTTTTTTAATGCCGATACTTCAAGAACGATCCACTTTTGATATGTCTTAGACTCTTTTCTAAGATCTATTACAACATTATACAACGAACCAGATATGCAGGATAAAACTTTAGATTCATTGCTTGGGGGTATTTGATAATGAAACCCTCTCATTGTGTGTTTTTTAAAATTTTCTGATATATTCCCCTGCATAACATCAAAATCTATACCATATTGCAGAAATTCATTTTTACAATAACTCCTACGAAAAACACCTCTTTCATCTTCATAAAGATCAGGATAAATCAGAAATAGTTTATCGATCTCTTGTGAAACGAATTTCATACTATGTGCGGCCTATTTGGCAGTGGCACAATAAATTGACCAGCGTATCCCCGCTCTTTCAGATCACGCACAATTTCATCTTCAAAATTCCACGCTAACAGTAAAATTTTATCAACGTTTTGCATTTCCTTTACCCCTTGCTCAAATGAAATAATTGGTATATTTGAACCTGGAGTCATCAGTTCTTGTTTTAATGGATTTTTATCGATTATAGCTGACACTTGATCGGAACTAATTCCACAAAAATTTAATAGTGTTGAACTTCGCGCTGAAGCTCCATAGGCTAAAATCTTACCATCGTTCTTAGAAATCATACTTTTAAGTTCTTCAGCGTGAGATTTTGTTTCATCTGCAAACCTCACCCATCGCTCTAGAGTATTAATTCCTGATTCCTTCTCATGCCTCTCCGCTTTAGACAAACTATTTGTTTTCTGTTTTATTTTTTTCGCAAAGTATATTACCCAAGAGCCACCACTAATCGGACTTGGCATTATATCAAACACATGCAAATTGTATTTCTCTAGTAATTGACTTATTGTTTTCAATGAAAAAAGAAACAGATGCTCATGATATATAGAATCATAGTGTAACTTTTCAAGAATCAACCCTGCATCGTGAAACTCAATAATCCCTAGACCATCTTCACTCAAAAGTGTCTGAATTCCATCAACCACAGAGAGCACTTCCTTCACATGAGGTAATACATTTCTTGCAAATACAATATCTTTTTGACCTTCACGCTCGACCAACTGCTTAGCGATATCAACCGTAAAAAATTCTACTAGTGTAGGCACTCCGTTCTTTGATGCAACTTCTGCAATATTTTTCGCAGGATCAATTCCTAATACTTTACAATTAGCATCCAGAAAACGCTTTAAAAAAGTACCATCATTACTTGCAATTTCAACAACTGATGGGCGATCAACATCACAATGAACCAATGCATTTTTCACAAATTCATGGCTATATTTTTTTGCAGTGGAAGATGTACCGGTAACCCACAAATACTCACCAAAAAGGTATTCAGGTGAAACGCTTTCCCCTAACTGTACTGTTGAGCAATCTAAACAGTACATTAGCCTTAATGGCACAGGCGGTGGATTTTCTCCACCAGCTTTATATAAGCTATTCGCAGGCGGTTGATCACCAAGATTTAATATCTCTTGTATTTTTTTAGAGTCACAAAGCCTACATGATCGAATAGTTTCAAAAATTTTACTCACTCATCATTCCTCAATTTAAAGTTACCACTTGGATAAAACTTAAGGCTCAATATGTACTCCAGGGTCTTAACTGACCAATAGCTAAGGCAACGAATTAAACAACGATTTACGGCGTTTACGTACATTGTGCGCATATTCGAAAAAACCAAAATACGAGGCCAAATTTTCTTTATTTATGAAGTTATTCTGTCCTAAATTTATCATCGCCTTTGGGTTCAAAGTGATGTTCTATATATTCCTTTATTATTTGTTAACTCCCCAGAGGCAACACAGAAATACCCTCTTGCCTAAAAATGACCCCAGTAACACTTCTTCAAATGTGGCCTTGAAAATACTGCGTTTGAAATAAAAATTGATCCATGAGCAGCACCCGCCGGTCCAACATATTACTCGTACGATGAGCATCTGGATGCTCACAACTGGCCGCATAAGCACTAAATTGTCTTTGAGTTTTTTAATCGATTTGGTGATTACCTAGGGCAAGCCATTGGCGAGATCAAATCCTCAATCATACAGACGCCTCACCCACTGACTAAAGGCTCGTTTGTCCAACGCATCAAAACAATGCCACAACTTGTCCGCCGCTTGGTTAATGATAATCACTGGATTTAATTTTGGCCCGGTCACGCCTTACTGCGCTTAATCATATGCTCTGATTCACAACGAGACCAATATTCTATCCCGAGCTAACGCATTTGGTCATAACACTGTCAATTGTCGATTAAACTTTATTCACCTAGATGACCAACCATTCGATTAACTTTTTTTAGTGGATTAATCGTTAGTTTCGTTGTGAGTTACCTCACGACTCTACCACCACGATCCCGGAATCCATATTGAGCCAAATTTAATTATCAAATAACTCTAAAGGTATCATCTATATTTCCCTTTTCTTTAAGATACGACAATTGCTTTAATCTAATCGTATCTCGTCCTCTAAACTGCTCCTCTGTAAAATTTACTCGGTCAAAAAAAGCCACTAGTTCTTTACCTCCACGATCAAGATCCCACTCAGGCTTATAGTAGTCTTGTAACTCTGTAAGTATCCTGTTAAAACTAACTCTGTAGGTTCTTGAATCAACGTGCTCACCAGTAAAAATCAAATCACTTCCTGGAACCGCTCGTTGCGCTGCTTCAGCAATATCCCTTACTGTAAAATTACCGTTGGGTATACCTACATTAAATGCTCTACCCGACACTTTCGTCGCGGGCGCTTCAACTCCAGCAATAAATGCTGAACAAACATCTCTTATATGAACGATAGGTCGCCATGGCGTTCCATCACTCATAATCTCAATTTTTCCTGTTGTATAAGCGCAAGCAACGAGATTATTAAACACTATGTCACATCGAAGTCTAGGGCTAGCACCAAAAACTGTGGATGGCCTAAAGCTTGTCACAACAAACTCATCCGAGGTCATCGCATGTAATTCTTGTTCAGCATTCCATTTTGCAATTGCATAAGCTGTAACTGGGTTTTTCTCACTATCGTCTTCATCTAATTCACTTGTGGTATTTGAAACTCCATACATACTTTGCGATGATGCGTAAACAAACCGTGATATCCCTGCTTGCTTTGCCATTTCTGCAAAACGGACTGTACCCGAATGATTAATATCTTCTGTTAATGTTGGAGAGAACTCTCCTAAGGGATCATTTGAAAGCCCTGCAAGATGAATGATACCGTCAACACCCTGTAAATCCTTCACATCCATATCACGAATATCTTTGGATATTTTAGGATAACCCTCTTTAACACTCTCTAATAAATTATTTGAAAAGTAGCCAGAATCATAACCGACTACGTCATATCCCTTCCCCATCAAAATAGGTACCAAGACTGCTCCAATATAACCTTGGTCACCAGTTATCATTATTTTCATAAATTTTCCTTGCACATGACAAGATCATTTTCACTTTTCTTGCTTCGCAATCTATTTTCAACTAAATAATCCACTATTGACAACATCCAAACTTGGTGAACAATCTCAACTATATTATACCTAGAATTATTTACCCAAAGGTTAATATCCCCCATTTTCCTTAATGCGTTTTCGGAAGAAAACCCAGAAAATGTAATCAATGGCAATCCCATGTCTTTAGCTTTACTTGCTCCATTTAATATATTCTCAGATTGACCGCTGCTACTAACTAAAATTACCATGTCATTTTTTTTTGCGTAAAACTCTAATGCCTTTTCAACCCAGTGTTTATATCCATAATCATTAGAAAAACATGTTAGCAAGCAACTTTCATTAAATGTAATAGCTGGAATATTGGCAGCTTTCGTAAAATCAATCGCTGCATGACTTGCAATTGCCGCACTACCTCCATTACCAACTATAATAATTTTCCCGCCATTTACATTCACTTTATCAATCGTTTCAGATATAGAAATAAGATCTAAATGATCGACAGAACGGTTTTCATTATTTATAAGATGAAAATAATCTCTAAAATAGTTACTCATAAATTTATTCCTAAATATTTCCAAGATATAGCAATGTAATCAATCTAAATATAATGCTATAAGTTCTTACCCAACGAGCTACATTGCTCATAATTGATCAATAAAAATACACTCTATATACCCTAGCTCGTCTTTAGTTTTAGACACTACATTGTAACAATTTTTCTTCAGGTGCGAAAATCTCTATAAAACAAGCTAAAACGGATGATTTACCTCTCAGTTATTCTTGCCATATTCTTTTTGTGCAGTGTATAAAATGTACACTACACAAGAGTAAATGTCATTATCTTGCAATTAGGGAAAACTGATGAATTTCACCCGAAAAATCAAACAGAGTGGAAGAATTTGGTAAGGAATATAGTGCCTAATGACTGATGGGGACGTTCTGTGTTATAAAAGTAAAAATCAGCTTCTAAGAACCAAACGATACTGGGGAAACCATTTTTGGGCCTCAGGTTATTACGTTGATACCGTAGGTATGGAGGCTGAAATGATGAGAAAGCATGTGAAGTATCAAGACGACAAATAATCACTAAACGAGTGGGAATAACTTAGCTGACTTCAGCAAGGCCCTTCGGGTTTTACTGAGGACGGCCTTATAGGCCGAATACAAACCACATTTTATAAACGTGGTAGTTGATTTTTATTCAATTAACTTTTTTTATTCGCAATATTCCTAAAAACAGAATTTAGTCGATTTAAAATATTTGGAGCATATGCGTATTTTTCGATAAAATCATTTTTTGCCGAAACCACATCAGGACGAGCCCACCAAACATCTATTTCATTCCATATACTTTTTATATGATTGGCAGCAGACACCGAGTTATCATGTAGTATTCCTACTTTTCTCAACCTATTAAATATTGCTCTTGCTTCCTCTCTTATCTCAAAATACTTATCATCCCAAAATATTATAGTTGGAATATTAGATAACATTGATTCAAGATACGTTGTACTATTCCATCCTGATACAACTAATTTAGCAATAAGTAACTGAGTATTAAAACTTACACCCCCATCATCAATATTTGATAAAGGATATTTATCTTTCCACCTATCAAGTTGAGACCATCCATAATCACACGGGTATAACCTTATAATTGTCTCATCTGTTATATGACTTGGGAGATTACCATAAAAAGCTATTTGATCATCCATATAGTCAATCCACTGTCTTGAAATAGGAATACTTGCTATGCCATCACTATATCTTGAAGTTCCGCTAATAAGAAACAGCAATGTGTTTTGCGAATGCCTCTTTCTCTTCTTTTCAATCGATCTTTTTACACTACCAACTGGTATTACTTTATGCTCATTGGTTTTCCAACCCCATGACAAGTAATAGTCACATATTGACAACTCATGATACTCAGTAAAACTAAATAAACCTTGACCATAATGCCCACCATGCTGACCAATAACAAGCGGCACTCCTTCATCTACTTTTTCCCCTGACCACGCTTTAAACACGTCATCCATATAATAAGAGCTACTTGTCCAGATAAGCTTCGGCTTTGTTGGCCAACCATTGTTATTTGCGATAAAATTTAGCTTCTCATACCCTTCAAGGTAAATCAGGGGTAATTGGAATGGAACAATTCTCTTTGCATACTGTTCAAATTCATTATTGGCTTCAAAACTAGGAATTTCCAACTCTCGATATTCAGCACAAGGAGCAATATCAAATGTATTACTACATTGAAACAACACCGGAAACTGATGCAGTTTTAATTGCAATCTCAGGGTATCTATTACACTCAAATAAGGCTGTATAAAAAAATAATTATTATTTTGAGAAAAAAATGATGAAAAATTCGATGCCAATCTTTTAATCTTAGAAACCATATTTCTTTGAGGTAAAACGCTAAACTTTAACTCACTTACTACCTTGTCGGTACTTTTCAAATAAGAAAATTTTTCAAAATCAACAAATTTCAATATTGAAGAATAAATAGCATGATTCCATACATCACTTTTCCCAAGATTAGAAAAATGCTCCATACTTTGAGGTATAGAATTTAAATCTAGGCAATCATACCCCTTCGTATCAACGATTGAATACGAAGTAATTGCAGCCTTGATGCACTCCCACCTATCATAAATTATAGAAATAAAAACCATTAACCATGGTCCAATCAAAATACGCCAATAACGTAACGAATGATTAACACCATGTATATTATTCAACTCGCCTGTCATTTCAACCAATAAACGTTCAAATAAATCTCGAAGATATTTATAATCTTTATGTAATTTTTCACGATCATCCCAATGATAGGGCACAACTTCAGCATCTAATTTCATCCAATGGTGCTTATTAGAATACAACTTGCACCACTCACCTAAAAAAAGCACCGGCCGGTTATCTTCATACCAGGTATCTTCTAACGCAGTTGTTATTAAAAACCGTCCTTTCATATTCAAAAATTAACGATATCATCGTAATTACCAATACGAGATACCCCTCCATTCCCAAGTTCTATAATCTGGTCACAATTTCTCAGAGTTGTAAGTCGATGCGCTATAATAAAAATTGTAAGATCTCGCCCCAAACTATCTATAGCACTCATCACCGCTTGCTCTGTTTCGTTATCTAAGGCGCTCGTTGCCTCATCAAAAATAACAAGGTTAGCTTTTTTATATAGGGCACGCGCTATCGCTATTCGTTGTCGTTGTCCACCAGAAAGGCGAATACCTCGTTCACCAACAAAAGTATCATACTGTTTCGGCCAACTTTCTATTACATCTGATATTTGAGCTTGCTTTGCAGCTTGCCTTACACGATTGTAATCTATTTCATCTTTAGGTATACCAAAAGCTATATTTTCATAAAGTGAGCTATCTGCAAGGTAAATATTTTGAGGTACATGTGCTACATGAGCTTGCCATGCGCAAACATTAGCAGCAGAAATTGGTTGGCCATCAATAGAAAGCGTACCTTCTGTGGGCGGCAATAAACCCATGATAATATCTAATAATGTACTTTTACCACTACCTGTTTCACCAATAAAACCGATGCGACTGCCCTTAGGAACAGAAAAGTTTACATCATTGAATATCCAGGCTAAATCTGCACCATAGCGAAACCCCAGATTATTCAATTTAATTTCTTTTTCAAATAACAATGGCTCTTGAGCAGAATCATCAAAAAACTTGGAAATTGGCTGGTCCAGTAGGTCTAAAGTATCAATCATTGAGAACTCTGCCCCCTTGATACCACTCACTGCTCCATATCCCTGCTGTAACACTGGCAAAAGGCGTTGGGCACCAATCGCAAAAGCCCCCAATACAGGAATCGCAGTCATGATGCCATCAGCATTTTGAGCCATTATATATGCCACTAAAGCAATCACTCCCATTCCAAGCGCTTCTATCAAAAATCGAGGGCTACCACTAATAATATGAATATCACCTTGAGCCTGGCGTAAGGGTAAATCAGCACTGCGGTAGATGCGACAAAATAGGTCTTGACTGCCGTCTATAAGTATATCGCGGATACCACCCAAACCTTCTTGCAGGGATTTAATCACCTGGGTTGATTCATCAGCGATAAGTTTACTACTGCGCGTTAAACGTCGACGCGTAGCCCAAATAATTCCCAAATAAATTCCCCCGAACCCCATAATGGCGGCTATTGCAATTACAGGATCTATTAGCAGGAGTAAAAAAAGAATGGCAATCAACATAATTCCTGAGCTAATAAGCATTAATACAGGCATCAAAACACCGTATATAACCATTTCAGTTTTTTTAATAATACCATTAATCAATTCACTAGTGTTACGTGAAATATGTACACCATAAGGTTGATACAGAGTACGACGATAGATATCAATACTGATATCAGCTCCAGCTGCAAAGGAAAATCGCGTTGTAGTAAACAACAAAGTTAACCTAATTAACCCTGCTACTAATGCAGCAAGAATAAAACTAATAGTTAGAGGCAACATTAGTTGGCTTGGCGACTCAAAACCAAAAAATACAATAACCGGTTGCATGCTTGGATGTGCAAAAATCTGCTCCGGGGCTGTTAAAACCCCAAGGAAAGGCAAGATAGCACCAATACTTATCATTTCTGCAATTGATGCTATAATCATAAGCACAAATAATAAGCCAATTTGTTTTTGCCGCCGTCTACTTAAATGCTTCCACAAACGATTTAATTGCTGAATCAGTGAAGTTTTAGTTGATGCTTGATAGCAATCATTTGTTACCATGCTGTACGGCCACCTTCTACCGGAACAATTGCACCATTAAGGTAACTTGATGCATCACTCAACATCCAAAGTAATGTTCCCTGATATTCATCTGCGTGAGCTAAACGATTCATTGGAATTCGCCGGGAAACTTTCCGTAAAAATTCATCAGGTTGCCCGTTCTCAATACCACCTGGGCACATGGCATTACAACGCACACCTTTTTCAGCCCAATATGTAGCAAGATATCGAGTCAGTCCTATGATACCCACCTTCACTACAGAATATGTTACCGGTTTAACTGGCTGCATGTTTTCAGAAAGCCCTTCTTTTGCATAAAGCCTTTGATCCGGCGCCATCAAACCCAAGTCTGACGAAATATTAACAATAGCCCCACCAGCTGGGTTTTGTGCAATTTTATTTCCAAAATATTTTGCACACAAAAATGCGCCTGTCAAACCAACTGCAATATCTTGGTTCCAAGTTTCCAATGGAAAATTTTCCAAGCGTGAAAAATTTTTTTCGCCATCATCTTCAACTTTTGGATTGTTTGCAGCATTATTAACGAGCCCATCAATCTTGCCAAATTCATTGATTAGTAAATTAGCATTTTGACTAATTTGAGATTCATTAGTAATGTCTACAGCAAAACCTAACGCAGTTACATTATGCTTTTCCGCTAATTCACGCGCTATTGTTTCTACAGCTTGTTTTGATAAATCTAATAATATTGGAATGCCTCCATACGCAGCTACAGCCTCCGCATGTTTTTTCCCCAATAAACCTGCAGCTCCCGTAATCACAATAACTTTACCATCAAGGCGGAATAGCTTACCCAATTCTCTCGTCATTTAAAATATTCCTACAGTCTGGCCACCATCAACAACTAACACAGAGCCAGTAATAAATTCAGCTCTCTTTGAACATAAAAAAACAGCAGCATATGCCATCTCCTCAGGTGTTCCAAAGCGATTCATTGGTACTGTTGATTCGATAATATTTGCAATCCTCTCAGGGTTTTTCTGAATTTTTTCATCCCAGGACCCACCCGGGAAATATACATTTCCCGGAGCAAGTACATTAACTCTAACTTCTTGAGCTAATTTTCTTGCCATATTTTTTGCAAGTGCAACAACAGCACTTTTTGCAGCTGAGTAATCGACAGGAGCCCCAATCACCTCCATTGCTGCGATTGAAGAAACAAACAATAAACAGCCGTTAGAATTCTGAAGCATAGGTAAAAATGTACGTGCTGTACAAAGAGCAGATTCAAAATTAATTACCCATATCTTTTTCCATTGCTCATCATTGGGTAGAGAATCTGGAACACTTCGACCATCACCAACATTTGCGATGACAACATCTATCCCACCCCATTTCTTACGTAACTTATCTCTAAGCTGGAGAAGAGATTGGGGCGAAGTACAATCACAAACTTCAGCACTTATTCTTGATGCCCCATATTCATTTTGGAGTTTTTTTTCGTTCTCAAATAACCCTTCAGAACCCCTGGAAATGATCATCACATCAGCATCTTCATCAAGAAACTGCTTTGCAATTGCTGCACCTATCCCTCTAGATGCACCGGTGACTAACACACGTTTATGACATAATCCAAGGTCCATTTAACTACCGCTTAAATTGATATGGTGTGGGAATATCTGAGTTTAGATGAGCAACCTCTTTCCCATATTCTCTTATCTGCATTTCTATGTTCACATCAACATTTGACGACCATTGCTTAAGAAGCGTTTTAGTAACTTGCCCCATTTTACCATCTCCAATTTTAATTCCATTGAGGGATATCGTTGGTAATATACAGAATGGCGTTGCAGTCATAAAAGCCTCATCAGCATCATAAACATCGTAAGGTTCTATATTGCACTCTCGACAAGGTATATTTAGTTGTTCTGCAATATCAAAAATATAAGCGCGACTAATCCCACGAAGTATATTTCTACCCTCGGGAGTAAGAATCGTACCATTTTTCACAATAAAAAAATTGTCGCCAGTCCCTTCAGTGATATAACCATCCGGGTCTAGCAATAGAGCCCAGTTGTTTTTACCTTTCATCTGCGACACTTCAATATTTGCCATTTGATAAAAAAGGCGACTACGATTTTTAATTTTTGGCTCCATTAAACTTGCAGGTATTGCACGTTGAGAAGGAATCATTGCATTGATTCCGCTATCGAATAGCGGCGCCATGGCAGCAACGGTCCATTTTAATGGAAAATCCGCAATAACGACTGTGGGTTCAAGTTTCCCATCAAATACCGGGGCGTATATACCCAAAGGGCCACGACTAACATTTATCATCAAACGATGTTCATCATGAGCTTCAAAAACCGGCTCATTCTCTTCGATAGTTCTCAAACAAGCTTGCTCAAGTTCGTCAATGGACATATTGAGTGGTATATGCAGTATTTTAACACCCAAATAAAGCCTTTCGAGGTGCTCTCTTAACTTGAATTGTTTCTTATTAAATGACCGCGTCATCTCAAAAACCATATCGCCAAACATAAGCGCTGAATCAAAGATAGATATCTTCGCGTCACGCTCTGGCACAAATTCCCCATTCAAATATACTTTTCTACCTGTTGACATATGAATCTAACCCTTTTAATTATCCATATTTTTGACTGCTTTCATCATTGCATCATGTTTTTTGACAAAACCATCATCTTTCATTAGGGACCAAGCATACCGATTATAATTTAGGGGACTATCATTCAGACTGTCATATTTATCTTTATCAATCGTCTCTTTTTTCCGTGCTTCAATAATTAAAGACGTTAGCGGATCCCGATCAAAACCAGTCACTTTAAAATTTATATTATACTTCCCTTCGACGGCATCATAATAATGTACAAGATTATTCTCTTTGTAAAAATTTTGGTTAAAATTTTTCCACTCAGGCTCCATACCTACAACATGCAATGGTTCTCTGTAATCTTCAACTTCGGACTCACAAAACCCTTTTTCTTCAACACAATAGAACCCAGTTCGTTCTAACAAGATTTTTAACATTGTAAAATCATACGAATATACGTGCGCATAACCCGCAATAAATTCACTGAGCCCTCTGTCATACAAGGCAGTATCTTGACCTGGAGAGACAATAAAATTCATAAACATACCACCAAATCCGAGGTCCGTTCTCAGACTTTCATCTTCAAATTTTGCCTCTTCAAAAAAAACAGTATCTTTCGCAACATATGCTTCGGCAATACGTCTCAGATTTGGTGTAAGAATTCGCAGCACACCATCCCTATTTAACACGCGGTTAAATTCAAGCAATATGCCTTCTAATTTGACATGAGGGATATGCTCAAACATGTGACTGGTAAAAACAGTTGAGCAAGCATTACTTTCTAAAGGAATATTAGCCGCATCGCCCTGGACAGATGTATCCGTTTCGTCTCTTGTTTTATGATCAAGTGTGTGCCACCCTTCCTTGCTCCAAATCGGGCTTGCACCAACATTCAGCTTTATCATTCTTTCCAATTCTCCCTATAGCAAAAATTCTTCCATTAATGCGGAACACATTTTAATATCATCAAGTGAATCAATTTCATTCATCTTCCAAAATTCCATTACTACACATCCAATTTTTCCACCTAATCGATTCTTGTTTTCGCGAAGTACATTTGGTTTAAAGAGATAAAATGATCCGTTTTCAATCAACTGCTCTGGAATATCTTGTCTTCGCTTCCTATTTAGATAATCATAATTGACGCTTGTCAGTGTGTTGTCAGATAATCTTTCCCAAAAAAAAAGATCCTCAGCAATACTACAAGAAAACATCGAATCAAAATCTCCCGCAATAAATTGCTTAATTCCATTATCAATATCTGAGGTTTCTCGTAAGGGCGAAGTTACCTGCGGTGCTAAAATCACATCAAGTGGAGAAGTATTTTTTTCAATAAATTGCATTGCATGCATCCACCCTAGCTCCGATGACGCATGATCACCGGAAATTTCTACAGGACGCAAAATAGGCTTTGCATAATATTGCTGAGCCACATCTAAAATATCTTGACTATCTGAGCTAACCCAAACATTGCGAATGCTGTTAGACGAGGCACATTGCTCAATTGTCCAGGCAAGCAATGGTTTCCCACAAAAATCAATAATATTTTTCCCTGGAATACCTTTAGACCCCCCACGTGCCAAAATGATAGCATCAACAGTCATTACTGCACTCTCTCAATAAATGGCTTTATCCACGCCAATTGTTTTTTAAATATTTCAACACCCTCGGCATCACGATATGCTTGCATAATGAAAGGCCCTTGATAATCGAATTCTTTTAGCTTGTTAAAAAATAACTCAAAGTCAGCATCCCCTTCTCCTAACGTTACAGATCCACCTCCAAGCACTCTATCCTTAATGTGAATGTCGGATATCAGATGCCCATATGTATTAAGCTCCTCAACAGGATCATAGCCAAGTGCTGCACTATTACCTATATCGTAATTTACAGTAACTTGACTTGAGTTAAATTCATCAAGTAATTCTTTAAAAGCTACTGGTAACAAATCGGTTTCCAAAGAAAAATTAATTTTAAACCGTTCTGCAATATCAATTAACGGAGTCAAAAATGCAACAAAACGTTGTTTAGCCGTTTCACTCTCTAAACTAGATTGATCCACACACGGAATTACAATATCTGACACTCCAAGATCAAACGCGTTTTTAACTAACAGCTTCAGGGTATTCTGACTTTGCTCTGCTATTGCATCATTATCAGAATGTAACGGCGCTTCCATGAAGTAGTCAGCACAAATCGTTTTCACTCTTACTCCTGTTTTCTCAACAACAGAACGAATCTCTTTTACGCCAGATGTACTCAATAATGGGTTGTTCTCGGATTCATTAAAATCCAATATAAATTCAATACAGTCCAAACCAAGATCAGATGCAATTTTCAACTCATCTTGCCAATAGCCAACAGGATGAGCCTGATAATGCCCTTTATATTTTGGCAACAATCGCCCCTGCATCACACCAATAGAATTTTTTGACATACCTTAAAATCACACCCTTTTTATCGATCGAGAGCTCTAATTAATTTTTTTCATTCAGCTTCCCAAGCCAAATGGCCACGCAATTTTTTCGCAATGGCTACTTCTTTCTCATGCATACCAATCGTGCCATCACCCATAGCTTTTTGGATCTTTCGTACTGCCCCAACCAATTGACGAAAACCAGCAGGCTCAATAGACGCGGATTGATCCGACCCATACATAGCCCGGTCCAGCGTAATGTGCCGTTCCAAAGAGGAAATCCCGAGGGCAGTCGCTGCATATGACACAGCTAAACCTGTCTCATGGCCACTATAACCAACATTACAATTAAACATTTCCCTCAATGTTTTAATACTATTTAAATTAGCATCTTCATCATCCATAGGATATGTTGACACACAATGCATTAGCTCAAATGGGCAAGCCGCATCGCGAAATATTTTTACTGCATTTTCAATGTCAGAAATAGTACTCATACCTGTTGAAATAAAAGTGTGCCGACCTTCACTTGCAATTTCTTTTAATAAGTCATCGTATACAATCATTGCTGAAGCGACTTTATTATAATTACAATTAAATTGACGAAGAAATTTTTGGCTTTCTATATCCCATGCGGAAGCAAACCATTCAATGCTTTTTTCTTTACAATATGCATTGATTTCCCAGTATTCTTCAGCACCAAACTCTAAACCTTCCTTTTGCTCTCGTTGCGTTGTTCCCCACGGGCTTTCTCGAGGAGAATCTAATAATTCTTTTGTATAAACAGCATCAATAGTACGCTTTTGAAATTTAACAGCATCCGCCCCAGCATTCGCAGCTAAATCTATTAACTCTCTTGTAATCTGTATATCACCGTTGTGATTTATACCAATCTCAGCAATTACAAATAAGCTCATCCAATTCCTCCAGACTCATATCATCTATATTAATCAAATATTCAACAAATTCTCGAATAAATCCCTGACCACCATTTGCCCTCAATACGACTGATGCATGCTCTTTCACCAGTTTATGCGCATCGCTTGGTGCAACCGAAAAACCCGCCACTCTGATCATGGGCAGGTCATTTAAGTCATTACCCAAATATATCAACCCAGAAAACAAGTCATCATCAGGTACACGACCCTTTAAAAAATCAGTCAAAAATTGCTTCTTATTTGATATCCCGTGTTTACATTCAAGTCCTAATTTATTCGCACGCGCTAACACGACCGGGTTTTTTTCTTTTGAAAGAATCAATTGATGAAATGATAAATTATTCTTAGTTTGATACGACTTTAAAATGTTAGCACCTAGCCCATCACCTCGATCACACTGAACCCACTCATCGCCTTCTTTATTAAGATAAACTTTATTATTCGTAAAAACACCATCAAAATCATAGACAATGGTGTGTATAGAAGAAAGTTTTGGCCAGCTGATTATATTTGTCACTGAGTAAACAACTCCTTTTCAACTAATTCACAAATAATATGACCAATCAAAATATGAGACTCCTGTATTCTCGCAGTATCAGATGAAGGAATAATAATGGCATGATCACACGCATGTTTTAGCTCACCACCATCGTTTCCAAGCAATCCAATCACTGCTGCCTTTCGCTGCCTTGCTTGATTAACCGCATTGATAATGTTCTTGCTGTTTCCAGAAGTTGAAATCCCAACCAAGACATCTTTATCTTTTACCAATGCAGATACTTGCCTAGCAAAAATATCATCAAAACCATAGTCATTGCCAACGCAAGTTAAAATTGAAGTATCAGTCGACAAAGCGATAGCAGCTAATGCTGGCCTATCTTGCTTAAACCTCCCAATAAACTCTGCAGCCAAGTGTTGCGAATCTGCTGCGCTACCACCATTACCACAAAAAAATACTGTTCCACCCGTTTTTACACAATTTATGATTAAACACGTGATAGTGTCAATTTGACTAAGACATTGCGTCTTAACCAGCTCGATTGTAGCTTGGTGATCTTCAAAACTTTTAATAATTTCGCATTTCATCAGGCTAAGATATCCATTTTATATGGCAGAAGCTTACCAGGTGAGGGGTCAGGCCTTACATTTGACATTCCATGACAAAATTTTGCTTCGCTCTCACAGTTGACCCAACAACTCATCGCCCGACTGCCTCCCCTAAATCAAAAAATAATTCATTAACACACTACAGGTTTAAACTTTCTCGCTACCACTACCCACTGGCATTGCTCGGCTTCTTTAATCTATACATTCTATTCTGTCTCGATATACTCGAATAAGCTTGTATTCTTTGCTCAATAAACAAACTTCATCCCAGATCTTTGAAATATTTTGATGAAACTCCCTTATCTTCATATTTCCCAATTTTATGTGGACAACCCTCGGCGGAGGATCATGCAACAAGATCAAATCAGAAAAATCCGCGTCTTTTGAGACAATTATTAGGTCATGCTCCATTGCATAGCGCCATATCTCAATATCCTTCATTTCATCGTTAGTATTGATGACATGCTCGTATTCTTCACTAGACCAAAGTGAAAAATAGCGTGGAAGATTTACATCAATTAAATACCGCGCCATTTATGCTGTTTCTTTTAGCATATATTTGTGATTCATAAGCTGACTTGCAAAAAATAAACAAGCGGCTATGTCTTCGGCTTCCAATGATGGGTATTGACGTAATATTTCCTCTTTAGTCTCCCCGGCTCCTAAAAATTCAAGGATAGTTTGCACAGCGATTCTTTTTCCATGAATAGTCGGTTTACCGTTGCATATATTAGGATCAATGGTAATTCTGCCCTCTAGGTAGCTAATCGATTCTGTTTTCATAATTCCTCTTCTTTACACTAACATCGAAAGACTAGAGATTGTTTCGTGCTCCTGCCTACACCCTAAACTAGTTCCAAATCAACTTTGAAGTACCCATGAGCTAGGAAACGAGAAAACGGGTCAAGTCTTGACTTTACACAATTCACAGAGAAATAAAATTTGATCGCAACGGTGACTAACATGTGGCATGCACATAGCTAATGGGGTGTGAGTGAGCAGAATATAGGAGCATTGCCCTAATTCACACTTATTTTAAGTCTACTCTTTAATACGCACCCGACACCTGAATATTACGACTATCAGGCTGAGTCTTGGTGTTCCGTTCGCAATATCTGTATTTGCTCAACCGATAGCCCGGTTTTCTCTGCAATCACCGTGTCATTATCCAGAATATCAAGCAATGCGGTTGCAATCGAAATCCTTGCATCATGATCACCTTCTTCCCGACCTTTTTCAAGCCCACGATCCAATGCGAACTCAATGGCGCCGCGTTGATCTTGAATAAATATCTCTCGACGTTCCTGATCA
>Ga0316205_10002892_pt1 | contig 16963 bp, 11 predicted proteins | sample 3monthpyrite_MG_FD_204941 | JGI IMG/M metagenome (GOLD analysis project Ga0316205, IMG submission 204941) | Microbial mat bacterial communities from mineral coupon in-situ incubated in ocean water Damariscotta River, Maine, United States -... | ecosystem: Environmental > Aquatic > Marine >... | reverse complement strand
CTGAAGCTAAAAAGCGTGAAGAAGCAGATCGTAAAGCTGAAGAAGAACGAATTAAGAAAGAAGCTGATCAGAAACGTGCAGATACTGAAGCAAAGTCTCAGGCTGATACACGTAAGAAAGCGAAAAAGCCTAAGAAAGCGTCTGGTTCTGATGGTGGTGATCGCAATCAGATTCATGTTGCTAAGGGCAAGCATGGTAAGCGTAAGAAGAAAGGGCCGGCTGCACGATCAGTTCAGACTGGTGAGCCTGGTAAGCACGGTTTTGAAAAACCAGTTGCGCCAGTCGTTCGTGAAGTAGAAATTTCTGACACTATTACGGTTTCTGATTTAGCGTCGCGTATGTCAATAAAAGCATCTGAAGTGATTAAGGTCATGATGAAAATGGGCGTTATGGCGACCATTAACCAGGTGATCGATCAGGAAACTGCAATCCTCGTGACTGAAGAAATGGGTCATAAGGTTAAAACAGTCAGCGAAGGCGAGCGTGAAGCTGAATTATTATCTCATCATGGTGATGATGCAGAGTATGAAAGTGTACAGCGTCCACCTGTAGTGACCATCATGGGGCATGTCGATCACGGTAAAACGTCATTACTGGATTATATTCGTGAGTCTACTGTTACTACTGGTGAGGCCGGTGGTATTACACAGCATATCGGCGCTTATCATGTTGAAACCGATAAAGGTGTCATCAGTTTCCTTGATACGCCGGGACATGCTGCCTTTACATCAATGCGTGCACGCGGTGCACAGGCAACAGATGTTGTTATCCTCGTGGTAGCTGCAGATGATGGCGTGATGCCACAAACCGTTGAAGCTGTTCAGCATGCTAAAGCGGCTGGCGTGCCTTTAATTGTTGCGGTAAACAAAATTGATAAAGAAGACGCAGATCCTGAGCGTGTTAAAAATGAATTAAGTGCTCATGAAGTTATCCCTGAAGACTGGGGTGGCGAAAACATGTTTGTGCACGTCTCAGCAAAAACTGGTGAAGGCATAAAAGAATTACTTGATGCGATTTCTCTGCAGGCTGAGTTACTTGAGTTAACAGCCCGTAAAGACGGTAAAGCGAAAGGTACAGTTATCGAAGCCTCTCTGGATAAAGGTCGTGGTGTTATGGCGACTGTACTGGTTCAGGAAGGTACATTAAGAAAAGGCGATATCTTATTAGCGGGTCAGGAATACGGTCGTGTTCGTGCAATGTTCGATGAGAACGCGCAGCCTGTTGATGAAGCAGGCCCATCGATTCCAGTTGTTGTACTTGGATTATCGGGTACACCTTTGGCAGGTGATGATGCTTTAGTCGTTGAAGATGATCGTAAAGCTCGTGAAGTTGCTGAGATGCGCTACCATAAAGAGCGTGACGTACGTCTTGCTGCTCAACAACAAGCTAAGCTTGATTCCATGTTTGATAACATGGGTGCAGACGAAATTAAAATTTTAAATGTACTTGTTAAAGCAGATGTTCAGGGTTCACTTGAAGCTATTAAAGATTCTTTGATGAAACTTTCTTCCAGTAATGATGAAATTGGTGTTGTTATTGTAGGTAGTGGAGTTGGTGGAATTACTGAAACTGATGTTACTTTAGCGGCTGCTTCAAATGCTGTTGTTTTAGGTTTTAATGTACGAGCAGATGCTGCTGCTCGAAGAGCTGTTTCCGAGCGTGATGTAGATCTGCATTATTACAGTGTCATTTATGACTTAATCGATCAGGTTCGTGCATCATTGACAGGCATGCTTGATGCGAGATACGAAGAGAAGATCATTGGTCTTGCTGAAGTTAAAGATGTCTTTAAGTCTCCTAAATTTGGTTCTGTTGCGGGTAGTATCGTTACGGAAGGTTTGGTTAGACGTGATCAGCCAATCCGCGTACTGCGTGAAAACGTGGTTATTTACGAAGGTGAGCTGGAATCATTACGTCGTTTTAAAGATGATGTAAATGAAGTCCGCAGTGGTACTGAGTGTGGTATTGCCGTTAAAAACTATACCGATGTGCGTCCTGGAGATCAGATTGAGGTCTTTGAGCGTGTTGAAGTTAAACGTAGTTTAGATGCCTAAAGATTTTACTCGCACCCAGCGTCTGGGTGAGCAGATTCGCAGAGAACTTTCTGTGCTCGTTCAAAATGAAGTAAAAGACCCAAGGGTGTCCATGGTGTCTTTTACTGCAATAAAATTAAGTCGTGATTTAAGTCATGCGACTGTTTATTGCACGCTCATGAACAAAGACGATAAAACTGAAACAATACAGGCTTTAAATCGCGCATCTGGTTTTCTTCGTAAGAAACTGGCAGCTGAAATTAATGCCCGTATCGTACCTGCGCTTAAATTCGTCTACGACGAAAGTCTTGAGCGTGGTACCCATCTAACAGAACTTATTAATGCGGCTCGTAAAGATGATGCTGACAAAGGTCTGATAGATGATGAACCTTCTGAATAGTTAATATCTTACCTCTGAAAATTTCTATAGAGTTGTTATATGTCTCGCCGTAAAGCCCGTGGCCGACCAGTTACCGGAATCGTGTTATTAGATAAACCGCTGGGGATGAGCTCCAATAAAGCGTTACAGATTGTTAAACGTTTATTTGATGCTGCAAAAGCAGGTCACACGGGTAGTCTTGATCCCTTAGCAACAGGCATGTTACCTATTTGTCTGGGTGAAGCGACTAAGGTTTCTCAATATTTGCTTGAAGCAGATAAGGTATATCAGGTTAGTTTTAAGCTGGGTGAACGAACAGCAACCGGTGATGCTGAAGGTGGGGTGATTGAGACAATGCCGTTTGAGCAAATCACTGAAAAGCATATTAAGAAATGTTTGCCAGAGTTTTTAGGTGATACTGAGCAAGTGCCACCAATGTATTCGGCGCTTAAACATGATGGCCAGCGTTTGTATGAGCTGGCTCGTCAAGGTATTGAAGTTGAGCGTAAATCTCGACCGGTACATATTAGTAAGATTGAGTTATTGTCGTTTGATCAGGGCATTGTTGAATTAAAAGTCTCTTGTTCAAAAGGTACATATATACGAACACTGGCTGAAGATATCGCGGTCAAACTTGGAACCGTGTCATACGTCACACGACTTCATCGATTAGAAGTCGGTAGTTTTCATGGCTTTCCAATGGTCACACTGGAACAGCTAGAGGCAGCTAAAGAGGAAGGTAATATCCAGTTAGATAAAAAGCTTTTGCCACTGGATATCGGTATACAAAATATACCTGAAGTACGCTTGAATGATGATTTATCGTATTACCTGCGTTTGGGGCAGGCAGTACAGGTACCTAAAGCACCGACCGAAGGATTGGTTCGTTTATATGACGCTAAACGTTTTCTCGGAATTGGCCAAATTCAGGATGATGGTCTGATTGCGCCCAAGCGTTTAATGAATACACAGAGCTAAATTATTCATCGTGACTGCCATAAATGCTCGATTTTGTTAAAGATTTAATAAATTTACAGATTTTTATGCAGAAAGTGCCTAAAAATCAAAAACATGTTTTGCCATGCTTTAATATCGTGGTAAAATCCTTCGATTCAGAATCCAGCTATAATTGTTCAGGAGTATCAATCAATGGCATTAACCAGCGCCGATAAGGCCGAAATCGTAAAGTCTTACCAGACTGTTGAAGGTGATACAGGTTCACCAGAAGTTCAGGTGGCATTATTAACTGCACGTATCACTGACCTGACTGGTCACTTTCAGAGCCACAAGCATGATCATCACTCACGTCGTGGTTTGTTAAAGCTGGTTAATCAGCGCCGTAAATTACTGGATTACCTAAAAGGTAAGAGCCAGGAGCGTTACAAAGGTCTTATTTCTAGCTTAGGGCTTCGCCGCTAAAAATTTTGCAAGGGCTGTTTTGCTGGTATGAGCCCTGGTGACGGGGCTCAGTTGTAAAACAGCCCCACACCAAGGACATACCAGTGAATCCAATTACAAAAACTTTTCAATACGGTGACAATACTGTCACTTTATCAACTGGTGAGATCGCACGCCAGGCATCAGGTTCAGTATTCGTAGATATGGACGGCACCGTCGTTCACGTTACGGCTGTTGCTGTTAAAGAAGAAGTTGCAGGTCGTGACTTTTTTCCTCTGACCGTTAATTATCAAGAAAAGACTTATGCAGCCGGTAAAATTCCGGGTGGTTTCTTCAAGCGCGAAGGTCGTCCTAGCGAAAAAGAAACACTGACTAGTCGTTTAATCGATCGTCCGATTCGTCCATTATTCCCTGAAGGTTTCACTAACGAAGTGCAAATTATTGCTACCGTTATGTCTCTGAATCCTGAAATTGACCCAGATATCGGTGCTTTGATTGGTGCTTCTGCTGCTTTAGCGATCAGTGGCGCTCCTTTCAATGGTCCAATTGGTGCTGCACGTGTTGCATACATCAATGATGAATATGTTTTAAACCCTACCTATGCACAACTTGAAGATTCAAAGCTTGATCTGGTTGTTGCTGGTACTTCAGATGCTGTTCTGATGGTTGAATCAGAAGCTGATCAGTTATCTGAGCAAGTCATGCTTGACGCTGTTATGTATGGTCATGAGCAGTTACAAACTGTAATCACGGCTATCAGCGAATTAGCTCAGGAAGTGGGTACACCAGCCTGGGATTGGACTGCTGCTGCTTCTAATACTGCATTAGAAGATGCTATTGCTGATTTCGCGACTGCAGATCTAACTAAAGCTTATCAAATTGCTGAAAAACTGGATCGTTATGCAGCGGTTGGTATTGTTCGTGATGCTACAGTTGCAAAACTGGCTTCTGATGACTGGTCTGCTGATGAAATTAGCACTGTATTCCATGAGCTGGAAGGCAAAATCGTACGTAGCCGAATCATTGCTGGTGAAAAGCGTATCGATGGCCGTAATACGGATGACGTTCGTAAAATTACTGTACGTACTGGTATCTTACCTCGTACACACGGTTCAGCTTTATTCACACGTGGCGAAACACAGGCGTTAGTTGTAACAACTTTAGGTACTGACCGTGATGCTCAAATTATTGATGCATTAGAAGGTTCACGTCGTGATCCATTTATGCTGCATTATAACTTCCCTCCATTCTCTGTTGGTGAGGCAGGTCGAGTTGGTAACCCAGGTCGTCGTGAAATTGGTCATGGTCGTTTAGCTAAGCGCGGCATCATGGCATGTATGCCTAATCAAGAAGAATACCCATATGTAATTCGTGTTGTATCTGAGATTACAGAATCAAACGGTTCAAGCTCAATGGCTTCAGTTTGTGGTACTTCTTTGTCGTTAATGGATGCAGGTGTGCCATTGAAAGCTCCAGTTGCAGGTATTGCAATGGGTCTGATCAAAGAAGGTGATAAATTTGCGGTTCTAACTGATATCTTAGGCGATGAAGATCACTTAGGTGATATGGACTTTAAAGTTGCGGGTACAGTGAACGGTGTTAATGCACTGCAGATGGATATCAAGATTGAGGGTATTACTCGTGAAATCATGGATCAGGCATTGGTTCAGGCAAAAGCTGCACGTTTATCTATTCTTGATGACATGAACAAGGTTATTTCAGAAGCTCGTACAGATATGTCAGAGTATGCGCCTCGTTACGTTAGCATTAAGATTAACCCAGATAAAATTCGCGATGTCATTGGTAAAGGTGGTGCTGTTATCCGCTCAATTACTGAAGAAACTGGCGCTAGTATCGATATCGATGATGAAGGTAATATCAAAATTGCTTCTGCTGATTTGGCGGCTGCTGAAGAAGCAAAAATTCGTATTGAACAGATTACATCTGATGCTGAAGTAGGCAAAGTTTACAACGGTACTGTTAAGAAAATAATGGACTTCGGTGCATTTGTTGAAATTTTACCAGGCAAAGATGGTTTGGTACATATTTCACAGATTAGTGAAGAACGTGTTGAAGCAGTAACTGATAAATTGAAAGAAGGTGAGACTGTACAAGTTAAAGTTCTTGAAATTGATAAGCAAGGCCGTATTCGTTTGAGTATGAAAGCGGTAAATGAAACTGCAGATGCTTAATTAAAAGTTTTTTGTTTCAATAAAAAAAAGAGGCTTTAAGCCTCTTTTTTTATGTCCGAAGAAAAAGCTTTCTACTGAAACTTATTCTTCATCTGTTTCTTTTTGTTTTACCTGAATGTCGTATTTTTCTAACAGTGTATACAAAGTTGGTCGGGTAATGCCGAGTAGTCTGGATGACTGAGCAATTTTCCCGTGGCAATGATTTAATGCACGTAATATTGCATGCCTTTCAGCATTTGCTCGAACTTCACGAAGATTAAAAGGCATGATTTCTTCTTCATTACCTGTCGCAAGATCAAGGTCTTCAGCCGTAATGTATTGGCCATTTGCCATAATCACGGCACGCTTAATTTTATTGACCAGTTCACGGACATTTCCCGGCCAGATATGTTGTTCTATTGCTTGTAGCGCTTCATCATTAAATCGTTTTTTGGTTGTGCCCTGCGTGCTGGCAATAGATTCAAGTAATGAGTTAGCAATAATGACCGCATCTCCCTGGCGCTCATGTAGCGCTGGAACATCAATTATTATTTCACTGAGTCGGTAGAATAAATCTTCACGGAACTGACCTTCGCTAATCAGTTTGCGTAAGTCCTGATGTGTTGCACAGACAACTCGAACATCGACCGGAATTTCCTGAGTGCCACCTACGCGTTCAATGCATCTTTCTTGTAGAAAGCGCAGTAGTTTAGCCTGAAGTGCAGGAGGCATGTCCCCAATTTCATCCAGAAATAAAGTACCTGTATCTGTTATCTCAATTTTACCTTTTTTCAGTGCGTGGGCGCCGGTAAAAGCGCCTTTTTCATGACCAAATAATTCACTTTCAAGTAAGTTTTCTGGTATTGCGGCACAGTTGATTGCAGAAAATGGTGTGTCTGAACGGTTACTTGCTGTATGAAGTGCCTTGGCAATTAGTTCTTTGCCTGTTCCGGTTTTACCAAGTATTAAAGTTGTTATATCTGATGGCGCAACTTTTTCGATGGTTTGAATAATGTTAAGCATTTCAGGTGCGGATGTAATAATGCCGAAATTATTATTACGCGCTTTATTTTTTTCGTATTCTCTGGTTTGTTGCTCTAACTTAGCAAGTTTAAAGGCGCGTTCAACAACAAATAGTAGTGTTTCGGCATCGACAGGTTTTTGATAAAAGTCATATGCACCCATGCCGATGGCCTTAACAGCATTTTCTTTTTCTTCACGGCCAGTGATGATGATTATTTTAGTATTCGGCGCTAGTGCAAGTATTTCTTCCAGTAACTTGAAACCTTCAGTAGAACCGCCAGGGTCAGGAGGTAAGCCAAGGTCAAGTGTGACAACAGCAGGTTCAAATCGTCTTAAGGCGGTAAGAGCTGATTTATTGTCCTCAGCAATCACAACTTCAATGTCTTCACCAAAACACCATTTCATCTGGCTTTGTAAGCCAGGGTCATCTTCAATAACTAAAAGAGTACGTTTTTTTGCTTTCACAATTTATTCCTGCTTGTAAATAGGCAAAGTGATTATAAAAGTTGTGCCTTTACCAGTCTGGCTTTCAACATTTATATCACCCTTAGCTGTACGTATGTATTGTCTGCATTGATAAACACCAATACCCATACCTGATAATCCTTTTGTACTGCTAAATGGTTTAAACAGGCTGTTTTTAATAAATGTTTGATCCATACCACTGCCATTATCGGTTATTTTTATTGATACTATTCGGTCAGCGGCAGTTACTTCTATTTTAATATAACCGTCGTCAGATGTCGCTTCCTGTGCATTTTTAATTAGATGAGTGATTGCTGAGTGTATCTGTTCTTTTGAAGCATTAATGATTACGTCATTTGTTGGGAACTCTGTAATTTCAGGTACAGGGTGATTGTTATTGTGTTCATTAACAAGTTCAAAGAGCATGGCTTTTAGGTCTAATTCATGTATTTCATCAGCAGAGGTCTCTCGTTTTAGTTGCTTGAGTAGGCCTTGCATTTTATTGACACTATGCTCGGTAGTTTTAATCATGTCATCGATAAAAGCAGGGTTGGTTTTATGTTGTTCAGCATTTTTCACCATAAGAGAGAGCTGAGAGACAACGGTTTTAATATCGTGAATTACAAAAGCTGACATTTGATTATATGCTTCAAATTGCCTTGATTTTGCCAGTGCTTCACTATCCAACATTTGTGCTAATGCGCTGGCTGCCTGATGGCCTGAAATTTTCAGAATATCATAATCTTCCCAGTTGAAATCAAAGTGGGCATGCGAATGAGAGAGTACTATAAAACCGACTAAATCAGATTGTATGTTTAACGGTATAATTAACCATGCATTAGGTAAAGAGAGGATAGTGTTTGGAAGGACTAATTCAGGGTAGTGTTTTTGATCCTCTTTGTATTCATCTATATTGATAATCCAGTTTTTATCTTTTAAATATAAAATAAAGTTTTGCTCATCAATATTAGGCTGAAGGTACTCCCAGTTTGCATCATGGTCTTCGGTATAGATATAAATATTATCTTCATTTTTAATCCATATACCTCCACCAGTACTATTAACAAGTGAACCAATTCTTCTTAATGCACGGAATGCTAACTTATCATCTTGATGTTCAATAAATAACGCTTTTGTCATTGATACCCATTCATGACGATAGTCATAGTGGTAACGGAAAAAATGACGGCTAATATAAACGGTAAGTTTGGCTCTCATTTGTCGCGACATAATGAGGACAAAAAATGCCAGGATGGCCCCTATAAAAAATATTGTTTGTAACAGGCTTCCCCATTCTCCACCAGTTACTTTAATGTAGTAGCCAGCTGTTGCCATTAACAGTAGATAAAGGCCTGAAATAATTAACGTACCCGTATGAAAAACAACACGACGTGAAATATTAAGTTTTAATCTCCAGACTGGGTTTCTGGAAATAGTTATAAAGAGAAGGGGTACGATAAAGATTTGAACAAACCCTCTTGCGGTTAGCAGAGATTCTTCAATCTGATTAAATAAAAGGGCATCACTGAACATGAAAAAGTCGTAAGCAAACATACTTCCTATTGCCAGACATAGGAATTTGATATTCCAGAGCCGATCCTTGTGAGTATTACGCATTACCTGCTCAACTAGGGCGAGTCCCATAATTGATAATATTGTTAAGCAAATTAAGTAAAATTTGGCTCCATAAATAAAACTGAGTTGGTCAACCGATAAAAGAGGTCGAGTAATTGAAACTGAGAGCAGGATTGCGTTGATGGTAATTGCTGTAAGTGTTAATGAAAGTAATATTTTATTGCGAACGAGTTTCTGATGGCTTGCGGTATATAGAACAGAAAGTAAAACTGCAATCCATGATGCATACTTAATTATTTCGAGTGTCTGATGTACGACTACATCAAATAAATCATATTTAATTTGAGTGGCAAGTGTGATGAACCATAAACATGTAATAAATGCAGCAAAAGCAATTAACTTATTAGATATGCCAGTTTTAATATTTGGGAGGGAACGAAAGAATAGCGCGAAATAAAGTATGGCTGCAGAATAATAACTGATTAAGCTAATGCTTTGATCCATTAGAAGAGGTCTGTTTATTTATATAGTTAATATTATTGTAGCAAAAAAAAACCGCCATGTAGGCGGTTTTTCTAGGGCTAAACTAGTTAATTGAGTTTAGCTTTTTCTTTTTAATTGAGACAGGCTAAAACCTAATAGGCCAAGTCCTAATAATGCTAGTGTAGATGGCTCAGGAACATCAATGTTATCAATTCCAATTACACCACCTGTTGCTGTTACAAATTCTACTGACTGGAGACCAAACAAATTAAATTCATGATTAGTAAGAGTAGAAGTTAGTGAAATGTTATGGGAAGAGTCTGTTGTACCATCAAGAAATGTAGCAATAACATTTACTGATCCACCAAGACCTATGAAGTCGGCGTCGAATAGGTCGAAAGATGTCGTTCCATCAGGGGTTAAAGTAAACAGAGTTCCGGGTGCAAAGTTGATAGCGGTTGCAGTATCTCCATCAGTAAAGACGAAGTCACTGAAGTTGATCTGTCCGTAGCTAGTTACTTGGCCAGAGCTTAAGTCATTGAAATCTAGAATAGTGTGTCCGTCACTATCAATGGTGATCGCATTTGCATTAATAGCAAAAAGGCTAAACAAGAATAGTGCTGAAAGTTTTTGTATTTTAGTTTTCATTTGTACAACCTGCTAAATTAAGTATATGTGGATATATAAGCATATAGCATGCCATATTTAATTTTCTATATAAAACAAAGGGTTGTGGTAATGCAGAATGTGATTGATGATGTTTTGTTAAAAACTCTGACATAAATATTAATCTATATAAAGAAAGGTTATTAATACTTGATAAACAAGTACTAGCGATAAAAGATAATGTTTAAGCGTATAAACTAGCACTGTAAATTTATATTTTGATATTAAGAGAATAATTTGTGTAAAAAGACTCGACAATAATCTCTTTTATTACAATATCTAAATTATATTCAGCAAATTTAATAAAATTGTCATTTTAAATTCTTAATGTCATCAGCTTTACCTGATGCGATTAATGCCTTTGTAAGGTGCTCTTTGATTTGAGGATCTGAGGTTTCCTGATAAGCACGCTTCAAAAGCGGCATTCCTTTATCATAATCTTTAAGTTGATTTACGTATATCCAGCCAACAGTATCAAGAATAGCGGGATTGTTGGGTGAGTTAGCTAATGCTTTCTTCGCAGTACTCAGAGCTTTGTCGTTATTTGAGTCGTGGTAGACGTTCGCAAGATTATTTAATATAACGATATTTTCAGGATTCTTCTTAAGCAGGTTTTCAAGTGTAGTTGTAGCTTTTGTGTACTGTTTGTCCTGATACAAGCTTAACGCATATGAAATCTGAACTTTCAGATTATCCTTGTGTTTTTTGGCGAGTTCATCCCAAGCTTTAAAGGCATCTCTACCTTGATTGTTTTTCTTAAATGCCAGTGCAATCTTATTAGCAAGTTCTATATTCTGGTGTTTTTGCCAGGCTTTCTTTAGTGATGTTATTGCTGCCGCATATTGAGCGTTTTTAAAGTAATAATTTGCTTGAATTTCATAAGGAGCATGTGAGTCAGGCACATTCGCTTTTAAAAATTCAGTAGCTCTTAACATTTTATCTTCCATATTCTGATTAAGATATGAAGTAGCCAGAATTACGTGAGCAGGAATATTTTCTGGTTGAATAGAAATTGCATGATTTGCATGCCTGATAGCAGTATTGAAATCTTTTTCAAGAAGACTTAATCGGCCTAATTCTATATGACCTGTGGTGCTCTCTGGGTTTAATGAATTAACAATATTGTAAGTTGCTTTAGCTTCTTCATGGTTTTTCAGAGCAATTTGCGCTTTGGCTTTAAATAAATAAACCTGAGGATTTTTATTATCTATTTTAGTTACATCCTCAATAGCCGCGAGTGCCATTTTTGGTTTATTAATATTTAAGTATAGTTGAGTAAGTGCCAACCGCGGACTTACATGTTTAGGTTTTTTTGCAATAACTGAGAGGAGTGTGGTTAGTGATTTGTCTGTAAAACTACTATCGATACTTAATTTTAAAAGCAGTGATAACGCCTGTGCGCTATCTGGCTGTGTATGAAGGACAATAGCGATTTTTTGAAGAGCGTTAGATTTTTTATTTTCAGATAGCTCATAGCTCGCCATATTAAGGTTTGCAATTCGATTGCTAGGATTCAGGTTGATGACTTTTTGAAACAGAGTCTTTGCCTTACTGTGCTGACCGCTTTCTTGTTCAAGTGATGCCATAACATTTAAAGCTGTTGTACTTTTTGGTGTTTCATTCAGCCATTTTTTTGTAACTCTTTTGGCATTGCTAATGTCATTAGCCGCAGTGTAAGCTCTAACAAGTGAAAACTTTGCCTGAACAGACGATGGTTTAATTTTAAGTGCCTGATTTGCGGATTCTTTAGCTTTTCTATGATCTTTTTTGAGTAAGTATGCTCTTGATAAATGTGAGTGATAACTGGAATCGTTGGATGAGATATTAATTGCTTTATTTAGAGAGGCAATACTTTTATCAGCATCATTCTTTAATAAATACGCTAATCCTTGTAAGGCATGAAGATCAGCGTCATCAGAATGTGATTTCAGGAGTTCTGAAGTTATTTGTATAGCTTCACTTGTTTTGTTTAATTTGATTTTTGTTAACACTAATACTTTTTTGCTTCGTAGTGGAGAGTTTTCATCATTAGAAAATTTAGTCAGGTATTCATCGGCTTCAGAGTAATTGCCTTTCTGAAAATTTATAAGTCCTAAAATAATTCCGCTTGGTTTGTGCCGAGGGGCTTGGTCTAATACATCGTGGAAGGCTTTTTCCGCCTCATTGATATCAACATTCTTTGAAATTAAAGCCATAGCGTCATTGTATGAGGCTTGTGCTTTTCCCGGTTTGGATTGTGCCAAATAGTTACTGTAGGTAAAGGATTCCTGAATTTTTCCTTGAGCAACAAGTGTTTTAGCAAGCATATCGATAGCAGCATATTTTTCTGCAGTTAAAGTGTCGTACCTTTCTACTTCGATCATTGCCCGAGATAAAACCGTTTCAGCTTCCCTGTGTTGATTTTGAAGGATAAGGATCTGAGCCTGCCAGAGTAGTGTTTTAATGTCTGTAGGAGCTACTTTTATAGCCAAATCAGTGTATTTTTTAACTTCATCCAGTTGTTTTAATGATAAAGCTGATTTAGCGACACCTAAAATAATGTCAACGTTATTTGTATTTTTTTTGAGTATATTTAGATAAAGTTTTTTTGCTTCTTCAGGTTTTTTGGTGGCTAATAATAGTTCTGCCTGCAAGGATTCGTATTCAGTCTGGTCTGTAATTTTCGATGCGTCAATCTCATCAATTGCGTTCTGTGCTGAAAATAGTTTGTTTTGAACAAGATAAGTTTTTACGAGAAGTAATTGAAGGTCAGTATTCTTATTGTCAATTTTGATTGCTCTATTTATTAGCTCTCTCGCACTGTCAGCATTACTTAACTTGAGAAGTATTTTTGCCATGGTGCTTAATATGTTGGCATCATTGGGCTTTAATTGAATGGCATTTTTACCTTCTATAATACTGGCTTTAAATGCGCCTTGTTTATAATAGAGTTTTGCGAGGTCATGATGGTCCTGAGCACTGAGTTCTGGTTTGTCTTCTTCGCATGCCGTTAAGAAAACAAATGCGAATAGAATGATGCTTTTTATTAGGATAAGGTTTTTTTTGTTCATTGTTTACATGTCTCGGGTTTATATCTTTAAAGAATTAAAGATATGAGTTTTATGTTGTTTTATGAAATAATTTAGTTCAATTCTTTTTTTGTCGCAATAATTGTTACATTCTGTGCTGACTGAAATCAACGAGGATGTTGCTTTTCCTGAGAGTAGTTCTTTTGCTTGAAGTAGTTTTGCAAAAGCGGGTTTTATTGTGTTTTTTCCATTAATATGGAACCAGTAAAACACGATTCTTAATTTGTTGTCAGAAGTAGTAATTATATTCTCGATAAAATCAAATTGATTGTTTTTTAGTATATCTTGAGAATTGATAGTTTGAGGTGCAGAAATGCTGTTAAGTTCGTTAATAAGTTCCATGTCTTGAGATTGTTTTCCATAATAAAAAATACTTAATGTAATATCTGACTTTCCATTTGTTCCGATGTACAGTAGATTTTTTTCAATGCTGGCACCTTTGTATTCAGGTTTCCATTTGTTTTCAAATATTGGGCCTGCCCATGGAGAAACTGCCAGAGGTGTGGGTATTTTTTCAAGAACAAGTGGTGTTTTGTTTTCTAAATAATTTGAAAATAAGGCAGTGCTCAGAATCAAAAGCACGGGCAGTACGGGAAAGTATTTCTGTAACTTTTTTGTATTTGTGTCTGTATCTGAGATCTTATTATTACTTGTCTCATTATCTGGACTATTGTTCGTTATTTTTTTTATAAGAAGAAATAGTGGTAGTAATCCTACTCCATAAAGTATCCAGCCAAAGTTGTCATGATCATGCATCAGAGAACTTTGCATGTTTGTGTATTCGCCGATTAAAATGAGAATGTAGATTCGAACCCAGTTTAATACAATTGAAAAAGCTATGGATAGTCCGAGAATAATAAAGATAGGTTTGAGTTTGTTAAAATTAGACAGGGCGTAAAACGCGCCTAATGCTAGTGTAGCTACCAGGTACTTTAAACCACTACAGCCGCCTTCTATCTCAAAATTTCCGGCTGGAATAGATATTTTTGTTCCTACAATGTATGTTGGAATACCAGTGAGTTTCAATGCTGCCTCATTACTAATCACAGCCATCTTTTGTAATACAGGCGTTAAAATACTCCAGATAGGTGTCGCGAGTAATAGAAAAAGCAGTGGAGCTATTATTATAAAAGAAGATTGATAACCAATAATGCTGGTAAAGGCAAAAATAAAAATTAGTGGTAAGAGAGTGAGCTCAATTGTTTTCGTATCAGTTATAGATGCAAGCAACCATAGGCTTAGAGTCAGGCTTAATGCTATTAAAAGTGAGTAAGCGGGCTTTAGTGATGAATTGATTAATAATTCTTTTTTTTGCCATATTAAATACAGTGTTAGAAATGGAATTAATATGCCATGTGAGTAAGTCTGGTCTGTATTCCAGAGTGATACCCAGTCGCCGATACTGTTCCAGAAAAAAATTATAAATAAAACGAATACACCTGCTCCAGTAGTTAAAGCAGGTGTAGTTAGAACAGGCGATATTGTTTTCTTAATGCTATTTAGCATTAGCTATCAAGCTTTACCCTGCAACTGATCAAGTATGGATTCATTTTCCAGTGTGGATGTGTCTGATGTGATTTCTTCACCTTTAGCGATGGTTCGTAATAAGCGACGCATTATTTTACCTGAACGTGTTTTAGGCAAATTATCGGAATAACGAATCTCATCCGGTTTAGCAATGGCACCAATTTGTTCGCCTACCCAGTTGCGAAGTGTTTGAGTTAGTTCTTCATCAACACCACCATCTGGTCTTTGGCCTTTCAGTACAACATAAGCAAAGATTGATTCGCCTTTTATATCATGTGGTTTACCAACAATCGCCGCTTCAGCCACAAGCTCGTGTGCAACCAGAGCAGATTCGACCTCCATGGTGCCTAAGCGATGACCTGATACGTTTAATACGTCATCGATACGACCCATGATCCAGAAATAACCATCCTGATCTTTGCGTGCGCTGTCACCAGCAAGATAAAAGCGACCATCAAATTTTGGATAGTATGTCTCACGGTATCTTTGATCGTCGCCCCATACGGTTCTTAGCATTGAAGGGAATGGCTTTTTAATGACCAGGTAACCACCTTTGTTGGCTTCGGTAATGCTATTGCCATCTTCATCGACAACATCGGCCATGATGCCTGGCAAGGGCCTGGTGCAAGATCCAGGTTTGGTTGCCATCGCGCCTGGTATCGGGGTGATCATGTTGCAGCCCGTTTCCGTTTGCCACCAGGTATCAACAATAGGGCAGCGTTCTTTGCCAATCACTGTGTGATACCACATCCAGGCTTCCGGGTTGATGGGTTCGCCTACAGTGCCTAATAGTCGTATGGAAGACAGGTCGTATGCGTTAGGGAAATCATCGCCCAGTTTCATCAGTGCTCTGATGGCTGTTGGTGCAGTGTAGAAAACAGTCACTTTATGTTCTTCAACCATTTTCCAGAAACGACCTGCATCAGGCACAGTAGGAGCGCCTTCGTAAATGACTATCGTTGCACCTACTGCTAACGGGCCATAAGCCACGTAGGTGTGACCGGTGATCCAGCCGACATCAGCTGTGCACCAGAAAACGTCATCGTCTTTCAGGTCAAATACCCAGCTATTGGTTAATGCCGCGCCTAGCAAATAGCCAGCGCTGGAATGCTGTATGCCTTTAGGTTTTCCGGTAGAGCCTGACGTGTAGAGCAGGAATAAAGGGTGTTCTGCGTTAACCCAGGTGGGCTCACATTGATCAGGCTGACCATCGATAGCATCGTGCCACCAGGTGTCTCGGCCATCCTTCATTGCAATAACATGTTTGGTGCGCTGATAAACAATGACATTTTCAATAGTTGGGCAGCCGCCAGAAGAATCGAGGGCCTGATCAGCGGCTGCTTTTAATTCAACAATTTTACCGCCTCGATGACCACCATCAGCTGTAATAAGCATGGTGGCGCCGGCATCATTGATGCGATCGCGTAGTGATTCAGCAGAAAAGCCGCCAAAGACAACTGAATGGATAGCGCCCACACGTGCACAAGCTTGCATGGAGATGACAGCCTCAGGCGTCATTGGCATATAGATAACGACACGGTCGCCTGATGAAACACCTTTTGCTTTTAATGCATTAGCGAATGCAGAAACTTGTTGATGCAATTCTCGATAGGTGATGTGTAACGTGTCACCTTGCTCGCCTTCAAAAATAATCGCGTTTTTATCAGCTTTGTCAGCCAGATGCCTGTCTATGCAGTTATGAGAAACGTTGATTTCACCATCATCAAACCAGCGATAATGCGGCGCACTGGATTCATCAAGAACATTCGTAAAGGGTTTATGCCAGTCAAGAAAATCTCTTGCCTGTTCCGCCCAAAAACCTTCGTAGTCCGCTTCTGCCTGTTGATGCAGGGCAGAAAGTTTTTCAGCGGTAATACGAGCTTGCTTTTTGAATGAATCAGATGGCTGAAATTGTCTGTTTTCTATCAGAACAGAATCGATATTATTTGAGCTCATATTAGTAGATATTCCCTTGTAAACTGATATTTTTATTATTGCCTAAGCATACTTTGTCGTACGGATTGCTTCAATAGTCAGTAAATATTACAGCTTGTTAAAATTACGGCAAATTAAACGTCAATTCACGTGATTTACTCACTTTGCTGATATCCCAGTTATAAGTTGCCCACTTCCAGAACTCTTCCAGTGTTGAATTCTGTAGATTGTCTGGAATAG
>Ga0316205_10002891_pt1 | contig 16967 bp, 14 predicted proteins | sample 3monthpyrite_MG_FD_204941 | JGI IMG/M metagenome (GOLD analysis project Ga0316205, IMG submission 204941) | Microbial mat bacterial communities from mineral coupon in-situ incubated in ocean water Damariscotta River, Maine, United States -... | ecosystem: Environmental > Aquatic > Marine >... | reverse complement strand
TGACAATGGCCGCATCTTCTTCGTTCTCCCCCGCGTTGCGCAACCACGGATGAGCACAAACGAGTTGCAATTGGAGGGTGGCAACGAGGGCGCCCGCGACAGGGTATTTTTCCATAGTGGCGTCACGCACCTCGCGATAGTGGTCGATCAGCCGGTCGTCGAGTTCGAGCGGGACATCCACGTCAATCCTTTCTGGCAGATCGCTCGCCACATCCGCCACCCGGCGTTTCAGGATGATTGGATCGGTGAGACGCTTCAACTGTTGGCCTGAGTCGAGACTATCAGGGAAACTGCCCTCGAACTCCGAGAGACTGCCCAACAGTCCGGGAATGGCGAAGTCCGTCAAGGACCAAAGGTCGACCAAGCTATTCTCGACGGGTGTCCCGGTCATAGGAATGGCCCGCTTTCGGGGGATGGTTGCGATTGCCTGGCGGCGGTTCGAGTGCGGGTTCTTGATTGCCTGTGCCTCATCACAAATCACCCAAGACCATTCGAGGCTCGAAAAAATGGCGATATCATTTACCATGGTATCATAGGTTGTGATCAGCACTTGGGACGTTTGCAGCCCTGAAACCACCCCGGTCCTGTGCGCACCTCTATGAACCGCTACCCCCAAGGTCGGTGCGAACCGAGCGATCTCGCGGACCCAGTTAGCAATGAGGCTGGTAGGGCAGACAATCAGTGCCGGTGCCCGAGAGTTGGGCGGATCGATCATGAGCAGCGCGATGATTTGGAGCGTCTTGCCGAGGCCCATCTCGTCGGCGAGTATTAGTCCGCCGGTTCGGGAGACCGTGTCCCACATCCATTGGACGCCTCTCGCTTGGTAGGGAAAAAGCTCCGCTTCCAAGCCTGCGATACGGATCGTATCGCTTTTCAGTTCCGCAGCTTCCTTGCCCGGCCTCATGATCGTTTCCGATGGCGTGGCAGCGATGCCATCACCATCGGATCTCATGAGACGGATTGCTGTGCTGAATGGAATATCGGTTGGGTCAGCATCGCCAATTTTTTGCAGGAGCACCTGCACTGCATCACGCGGGAGCGGCCGAAATATCGTGCCGTCAACCACCCAGCAATGACGGTTGGTTGGAGCCAAGAACTCATGCCGCTCTCCTTGTACCATCCTGACGCCACCCAGACGCGCGACGATGCGGTTCTCCTCACGCTCGAGGCGGGCGATTGGTTCGAGAAGTCTCTCTGAGATAGAATGGCCGGCAGGCGGAGCTTCTTTCAGCTCGGCGAACGACTCGGGAAGTTTCGTGTAGTCAACCACCGTGTTCCTCCAACATGCGCCTGATGTCTTCGACTTCCCAAGGTACAGGTCGGCGGGTATGGGCCGCCCGATGACAAGATGGACATAGAGGCAGGAGATCGGTTGCCGGGTCGTAGGGTCTGGGGTTGGCGATACTGGCCAATGGCTCCAGATGGTGCACTTCAATGATACCGCCAGCATTGTCGCCGTAGCGTCGACGTGGTTCGAGACCACAAGCTGCGCAAGTCTCACCGTGCAAGCGGATGCAGAGGAGCCGGTTGCGAGGGTTGCGTTCACGGCGATTGACGAGAGAAGGCTTTATCGCGCCTTCGAACGCCGGCTCATCGCAGATCGCGTCATCTTCGACCACGTCGTACCCGATGAGTTCGGCCATCGCCGCCATCATGGGCACGATCACTTCGCGGCAGGTATGGGAAACAGCTTCATCCGAGTCGGGTCGAACGTCGTGCCGTATCGTTGCAGCCATACGGAATGAACCATCGTTGACGGTCCAATCATCGAGCGCCTGGGCCGCGATGGAAAGACCTGCGGCTTGGTCAATGGATGCGACAAGTGCCATGGCCAGCTGCCGATCCTCGGCCGATGCCTGACGAATCTGGCGAATAACGGCGCCGGAGAAATTTCCGAATGCCAGATTGACGCGATGTGCTTTGAGTCCGTGGGGTCTAATTTCCGCAACGGGACCGTGCTGCTGGTCAAGGTCATCGAACCATATTTTCATGCCAGACCGCAGCCCGCCATTGTCTATGGCGACCGCAATGACAGCACCCGTGCCTTCCTCCAGTTCACGAACGATGAGTTCCTGCTTCGCTGCCAGCATCAGTCTTCATCATCTTCTGCCAGTTCGCCTGGTTCAGGATCCGGTAGGTTCCGTAGAAGTTTACGGAGGTTGTTTGATATCTCGGTGCGGATGTCTTCGAAAATGGGTTCTAGTTCGTCATTTGTATTGTTCTGTTCGGCCGCTGCGAATGCCCACAGCAAAAGGTCCATTCCTTCTACCGCATATCCGTTTGCGGCGGCACGCTGATAAATTTTCTGGTAAAAGTCGTGGTGTTTATTCAAAAGAACGGAGGGCACATGCCCGTCGTTTCCGGTGCTCCGGAAAGCTGGCTGCCAGAGTTCCCCGCTATTGATCGACTCAACTGCTTCAACATGCACGTAATCGGGGCTGACATTGTTCTGGATCGGTGACTTGATCCGGATCTTCGGTCCCATGTTGTTGGATATCTCGGCAGACTGGCCTTCTGGATCCACCGACGTCACCTGTGCCTTCGCGGCATTCGTCGTCGCCGCGATATTCTTATTGGAACTACCGTGATCCACCTTGTTTTTCGCATTGGCCTGCGCTCGGCTCTGCCGCCGATAGCGGTTCCCTGCCTCGCGGTATATCGGCTGGAGAAGCGTCCGGAGCCCGTCCTCGAGATCAGGGTGGAAAAGAATGCGGGATTTCTTCACATCGATTCTGAAAGCGTCGTCCAGCTCATGCCCGAAATCAAACTCGATCCTCAAAAGGGAAGTGTGAGGTTCGGGCGCGCCGAAGACATCCATCCAGCCGCCATCTTGGATTAACCGCCCCTCGCGGAATACGTAGAAGCCTTGAGCCCGGTTCGAGATGCGCGCGTATTCACGTTCCTCATCCTTCGTCATGTCGCGACGGTGTGGAAGGATCCAAGCGCGGATCATGGCACGTTCTTCCAATCCATCCGGCATCTCAACCAATAGCGTCTGCTTTTTTTCTGGAAGAACCTGTTCGGACCTTTTCGGGTAGAAAGGATTCCACGGTACGACCGGACTGCTGTTAATGAAAATTTCTATATCCCGCTCGCGCTTATCGGATTTGTCGGTAAAGCGGTGGTAGACTAGAGAGAGGTGTTTGCTGAGGGTGTCAGCCAGCCGCTTGATTGCAGCTTGTTCCTTGGTCCCCCCAGCTTCGTATTCCTTGGACAGGATCCGGTCACACTTTTCCCAGATTACGAGGGTTCCCGTTTCTCCGCAGAGCTCTTCGAACATTTCTTCTTCGTCGGTCGATACCGGCTCGCGCAGCATTTCCCACCTGCCACGCTCCTTCACATGGTCGAGATCCCACGCAAGTTTTGCCAGGGGCTGCTCCGTGGCAGCCCGCGAAACGATGGTGAATTTCAGGCAGACTGAACTTGAAGCCGTCTTGAGCCCGAGCCCGAATTTCCCCAGGCTTTCAGGGTTTTCGCGTACAGGCGCGCCATAACGCATAGCGCGATGGATGGTTTCTTCATCCATCCCGATACCGTTGTCGCCAAAATAGACCAGTTTTCTACCGTCTTCGTGAAGGACAATCTCGACATTGATATGGTCGGCTTTGGCAGCAATCGAATTGTCAATAATGTCGGCAGCGGCGGTCTTTACATTGTAACCAGTGTCGCGCAGCCCGAATATCAGGCGCGGGGCATCCGGTTCATTTATCAGATCATCCATCCCGCTCTTCCTCTCTCTAGCGTCGTTCCGTCAATCCGGATTTATCAATCAAACAATTTCTCGCCTATTTGGTATCTCGCCAGAAATCTCTTGTCCGCGCAACCATCCGGCTATCTCGCTAAAGAGATCTTCAAGTGAAAAGCGCTTTGTCGCACATTCCCAAACTGTCAGTACTCGCCACTCTGATGCGATGAGCGCCTGTGCAGTCTTCTGGTCGCGTTCGACGTTTTTTGCCAACTTCTCCCGCCAGAATTCAGTCCGAGTTTTTGGCAATCTGAAATAGGAACAACCTTTGTGGGCGTGCCAGAAGCAACCGTTAACGAAAATTGCTGCCCGGTATTTCGGCAACACGAGATCGGGCTTGCCTACAAGATGGCCGCTGTGGAGACGGAACCTGAACCCGAGACTATGCAATCCCTTGCGGACAATCATCTCGGGTTTTGTATCTTTTGGTCCAATCCCAGACATCATTTCCGATCGGGACATCGGTGATCGTTTCTCAGGCACTCTGGTTTCTCCGCGGCCTCAGTGCGACAGTATTCTCAATCCACGGGGCCATGGCTTCGGCGATCGCTATCGCGACCGGTGCCGCAACCGCATTGCCGAATTGACGGTAAGCCTGTGCGTCGGAAACCGGGATGATCCATGGACGGTTGGAGCCGGGACGGTCGAAACCCATGAGGCGGGCGCATTCGCGTGGCGTCAGTCGCCGAGGGTTCTTTCCTGGTTGCGCGATCAGAATTTCTGACCCGTCCTTGTAATACCTTGCGCTGAGTGTCCGGGCGACGCTCTCGGGAGTGCATAGGCCGAAGCCGAAACCGTTACCGGCTGCTTTATGTTTCGCGGCGTAATTCTGGAGGTAGGCCCAAAGCTTGTCAGACAGCGTGTACTTGTCGGCAACCCGCGCTAGCTGACCTTCTGTATAGGGAGGCTCGGCGATCTCGGACCCGTCCTCGGGATGAAGGATGTCCGAAAGCCGCGGGTTCGGTCCTGAAGGGATTACCACATCGTCGAGGCAGAAACGCGTGGGAACATCGCGCCGGAAACCCGAGATGAAGATGCGCTCACGGTGTTGTGGCACCCAAGAGCGTGCGTCGATCACCTTGTGATCGACATCGTAACCGAGTTCGTCAAGCGCATGCAGGATGACCCTCATGGTGTTGCCCTTGTCGTGGGACAGGAGGTTCTTGACGTTTTCGAGGAGGAAGGCGCGCGGGCGATGGTGGGCGATGATTCTCACAACATCAAAAAACAGCGTGCCTTGGGTCTCATCCAGAAAGCCGTGTGCACGGCCCAGTGAGTTCTTCTTGCTCACCCCAGCGATGCTGAAAGGCTGACATGGGAAGCCAGCAAGCAGGACATCGTGAGCTGGGATATTTGCTTCCCGAATCTCCGTGATGTCGCCAGTGAGTGGATGGTGGTCGCCGAAATTCGCGGAGTAGGTTTCTTGCGAGAAGCGGTTCCACTCGCTGGTGAACACACAGGTTCCACCAGCCGCTTCAAAACCAACGCGTAAACCTCCGATACCGGCGAAAAGATCGATGAAGCTGAAACTTCTTGGTGTTTTCTGCATGTGTGAACCCTTTATTATGGCACCATATCTAGCTTTCGATCTAGATGGAATAACAAGAATCGCGGAATAAATCATGAACATCTGAGGTGAGCCAAGAGTCCGGTGCGCCACCGATAGGTTAGAAGGTCGGGCTGTCATGGCAACTGCCTTGCGGAAGACGGTGAACGGGCGGGTTGTGTTGGAGTCGTGCTGAAATGCAGCTGCGCTTGCGCTTGAAATAAATCAGCGCGGCACGAACTCAACCGTGGCCGTCAGATTGGGCTGCTAGCCCAAGTGTTCCGACTGTTGTTGCCAGTCCACTGGAAATGGCTCGAGCAGCCGACTCAACGCCAATTCGGGCACCTGCGCCCCATCCAGAATCGCCTCGACGACGTCCGGAGCCAGCAGCGTCAACCGCAACACCCGCGTCATGTAGGACGGAGCAATCCTCTCGCGCTCGGCCAGTTCGGCAATCGTCGTGAACTCCTCCGACTCCAGCATCCGCTTCCACCGGAACGCGCGTGCCAGCGCCTTGACTAGCGTGTTGTCCGTCCGCGATGGCTGGGCTGCACCATCTGGTAGCCGCATTTCCTTCCGACCACCGCGTTTGACGACACGAAACGGCACCTGGATCGTGATGACATTGGGCACAGGTGTGGCGCGGGTCATGCTGCAACCTCCACATCACCCGCCAGTATCTCTCGGGCCAAGCCGGACAAACCGTCCATACGAAGTCGAACATTGACGCTGTCGAGGGCGATATCCACGCGTTCGATGGCGAGCCCAATGATCCGCGCCTGCTCGGCCGGAAACAATTCGTCCCACAGCGGATCGAGCTGCTGAAGCGCCGCGCGGGCGTCGGCCTCGGTGATGTCGTCGGCGTGGGTGCGTGCCGCCTTCCATGTCCCTGCAACGATCTCGGGTTGGCGAAACACGGCGCGAAGCTGGTCGATCACGGCGGCCTCGATCTCACCCGCAGGCACGCGGCCGACCGGGCACGCCCCAGCGCCATGCTTCAGCACCGTCTGGCTCACATAGTAACGGTAGAGCCTGTCGCCCTTGCGGGTGTGCGTTGGCGAGAACGCTGCGCTGTCCGGCCCGAACAACAGCCCCTTCAGCAGCGCGGGCGTGTCGGCGCGTGTGCGGGCTGCACGCTTGCGCGGGCTCTCCTGCAGGATCGCATGGACACGGTCCCACGTCTGGCGGTCGATGATGGCGTCGTGCTCGCCGGGATAGCTGTCGCCCTTGTGGACCGCCTCGCCGATGTAGGCGCGGTTGCTGAGCATCCGATAGATGTACTTCTTGTCGATCCGGTTGCCGCGCGGGGTGCGGATGCCGCGCTTCGCGACCTCTCTCGCCAGCTCCGTGCCCGACCCGATCTCGAGGAAGTGGGCGAAGATCCATCGGACGTGCGCGGCGGCTTCCTCGTCCACCAGCAGTTTACGGTTTCCCACCCGGTACCCGTAGGGCGGCACGCCGCCCATCCACATGCCCTTCTTGCGGCTGGCGGCCACCTTGTCGCGGATACGCTCGGCCGTCACCTCTCGCTCGAACTGGGCGAAGGACAGCAGAATGTTGAGCGTCAGCCGCCCCATCGACGTGGTGGTGTTGAAGCTTTGCGTCACCGAGACAAACGTCACACCATTGCGGTCGAAGACCTCGACCAGCTTGGCGAAGTCGGCAAGTGAGCGGCTGAGGCGGTCGATCTTGTAGACCACGATGACGTCAACGAGGCCATCTTCGACGTCCTGCATGAGGCGTTTCAGGCCCGGGCGCTCCAACGTGCCACCGGACACACCGCCATCATCATATTGGTCGCGGACCAGCACCCAGCCCTCGGACCGCTGACTGGCAATATAGGCCTCGCAGGCCTCCCGCTGGGCGTGAAGGCTGTTGAATTCCTGCTCCAACCCTTCCTCGCTCGATTTGCGCGTGTAAACAGCGCAGCGCAGTTTGCGAATGACCGGTTTGTTCATCACAGCCCCCTGCGGTTCTTCAAGCCAAAGAATATCCAACCGTTCCAGCGCGTGCCTGTGATGGCGCGCGCTATGGCCGAGAGCGACTTGTAGGGCCGCCCCTGCCATTCGAAACCGTCGGAGGTGACGGTGACGACATGCTCGGCGCCTTGCCATTCGCGCAGCAACCGCGTGCCGGTAATTGGCATCATATCGGCGCGGATGCGGCTTTTCTTGCGATCACCACCGTCAAGTTCCTCGCCAAGCCGCTCCAGTCGCCGGATCGTCTCGGGTTTCAGCCCGCCATAGGCGAGTTCTTGGACGCGGTAGGCGAGGCGGCTCTCAAGGTAGCGCCGGTTGAACGGCGGTGGCTCGGTGTCAAACAGCTCGCGCCATTGTTTTTTCAGGTCGGGCGTAGAGGTGGTTTTCAACGCTGCTAAGCGCGCCGGGATTGGATCGTGGCTGATCATGCAGTCTCCTCCTGAATGCGAGTTGCATGAACGCTCCGGTCGGCCGAGTTGTGTAGCGAATTTTCTCCATACCCGTCAGATAGTTGCGCGGTGTTCCGCTGGCGGAGGCGGATCAGGCCGAGCGCCAGCAGGCAGCAGATTTCTGAGCGCCGTTCGGCGGCCGACATCAGGTCTGGTGACAGTGGGTTGGGGCGTTTCATGGGGGCGGTTCCGCCTCTGTGGTGACATCACAGAGGAAAAGCCAATCTTGAGGGTGTAATGGGACGGCGTTTAAATCAACGTGCTATTCTATTGAACAATAGGTGAACGTCTGGGCTTGCCAGAAAGCGTTTCGTCCTTGAGTGTAGCATTCGAACCCCTTCCGCGATCTTGGCGGAATTTGGATGTTGCGGAGCCACTCACTTCGTTCGGCGAAAGACGCTGGACGTAGGAATGCAAAGGGATTTGAAGATGGTGCGCGCCCCGGCGAAGACCTGTCCCAATCTGTCGCGTCTGTTCGACGACGCTGGCCAGGGGATCGCCCTTTGGGATGATCTGGTCGCGCCAGAGGTGGAAGCCGGAACGTTGGTGCCGCTTACCGACACCCAGCTGGAGGGCGCGGGTTACCACGTCGTGTTTCCTGGCAGAGTACTGTCACCCGGTGCGTGCTCGATGCTGAGCTGGCTGAAAGAACAGGTTAGAGGTTGACCGATTACTCCCGTCTGAGTCGGAGCAACGCGTCTACAGCAGTGGCGCGCCCGTCTGAGTCAAGGATGATCGGATTCACGTCGAGCTCCACCAAACTGCTTCTGTGCTGTTCCGCAAATGCAGCGACAGCCTGGATCTGCGTCACAAGCGCGGTTCGCTCGGTATCGGACAGCCTTAGCTTGCCGCTGATCTTCAGGCTGGAAAGCGCGTCCTCGATTTGCGTGTGACCCGCCGGGAGCAGCAACGTGGCATAATCCTTCAGCTCTTCAACCGCCGTCCCGCCGCGACCAATGACCAAAGCATGCCCCAATCCCGGCTTGTAGCTGATGCCGACGATGAATTCGGCACGGGGGGACGCCACCATGCGTTCAATCAGAAAACACTCGGTTGACAGGGCCGGATCGTAGGCTCTGACAGACATCCTGATTGCCTCAATCGCGTCTTCCAGCGCGGGTTTGCTGCTCACGTTCAGATGCACCGCGCCTGCGTGGTTTTTGTGGGCCAGATCGGCGCTGAGAAGCTTGACCGCGAGCGGAAACCCGAGTGTTTCGGCCTCAGCAATCACTTGCCCAGCCGAACCCGTCACGCCCATAGGGGTCGTCAGCCCCCAGCTTGCCAATGCTGTCTTTCCCTCTGCCTCGTCAAGTTGGATGACCGACCTGGGCTCGGGTGGGGGAGCAGACAGTTCCCGGTTTTCAGGGTCCGCCAGAACCACGCGACGCAAGCTGTGGTATTTGCCTGCCGCTGCGATCGCCGCCAATGCGTCGTCCAGCCCCTGAAGGCAGATCAGGCCCGCCTCGGTCAGTTGGCGGCGCAATTCCGGGGGCAACCCGTCGGGGAAGACGCTGGCGACCAAAACCGGTTGGGCGATCCGTGCATTCAGGCGGATCAGGCCTTCGAGCGTTGGCCACCACACGTTCGCGACATCCTTCTGGCGGGGCCAGTCGATGAAATAGACCAAGAGGTCGACCTCATCGGTCATAAGATGGCCAAGGCCGACATCCGAGGTCTCGGACCGCGCCATGCTGGCCCAGGGCAGGTTCCAGTCGAGCGGGTTCAGCAGCGACACCAGATCGGGCACATCCTCGCGCAAGGCTTGCTGTGCTGCATCGCTTGGCGCGGGAAACTCCAGACCTGCGGCGCGGCCCTTTTCGCCGATCATCGCGGCATAGCCGCCGGAATTTGCGGCAGCAACCACGCGGTTGCCTTTTGGCAGCTTGGGCGAGCCGAGAAGCTTCAGCGTCTCGACCAAGACCTTGGGCGACCCGGCCTCGACGATGCCGAGGCGGCGAAACAGCGCGCTCCACAGCTCGTTTGCAACCGCGAGGGTGCCCGAATGGCTGCGGGTCAGTTCGGAGCTTTCCTGCGTGCCGCCAGCCTTCAAAGCCACGATCGGAACGCCCTTTAGGGTCGCGCGCAGGGCCGCACGGCTCAGCGCGGCGACATCGACGATCCCTTCCAGATAGAGGCCGATGGCGCGGACCCGCGGATCATCCAGCAGGGCTTCGATGAAATCGGCGACGTTCAGCACCGCCTGATTGCCCATGCTGATGACGTAGCCCAGCGGCAAAGCCTCTTCGACATTGGTGATCGAATAGGCGACATAGCCCGACTGGCTGATCAGAGCGACACCGTCACCACTGACCGGTTCGAACACGTTATCGCCGCCCCAGACCGCTGCGCGATCGAACATGTTCATTAGCCCAAGGCAATTCGGGCCGACAAGTGCAAGATCTCCGGCCGCTTCAATCAGCCGAGCCTGTAACGCGGCCCCGTCCTCTCCCGTTTCGGCAAACTCGCCGACAATGGACACCGCCCCGCCCGCACCCATTGCGTTAAGTTCTGCCACTACGTCAATGGTGCGCTCACGCGATACGGCAATCAGGGTGGCATCCGGCGGTTCGGGCAGGTCGGCAAGGGTGGGCACGCATGGGATGCCTGCCAGTTCCTCGTATTTCGGATGCACCACCCAGATGTCCCCGGCAAAGCCGGATTTTCGGGTGGCGTTGATACAGTCCTCGACCGCCTTGCCACCGACAAAAGCGATGTGGCGCGGTTTCAGGAGCCGTTTCAGGTTTTCGCGGCGAGCGCTGGAGGCAGTGTCTTTCATCCCTTGAACTCCATGATCTCAAGGCCCCGGGGGATGCGTTTGTCAGGGTCAAAGAACGGCAGTGCATGCAGGGTCAGCGGATGTTCAGTCCCGTCTCGGCCCTTCACGGTATACGCATTGGCCGCCATGGCCTCGGGCGTGTCGAAGAGGACATAGCCGATCCCCATGCCCAGGGTTGGCGATGGCTCGAAGGCTTTCACACGGCCGACCACCTGGCCATCCGTCAGGACAGGCGATCCCCATTTGATGTCTCTCGCCTCGGTCATGAAGCCAGAGAACCGATGCTTTCGGTCAGCGCTTAGCAAGGCGTCCCGCCCGACGAAGTCATGATCGAAGTCGACAAACCCGCCCAGCCCCAGATCGAACGGCGTTGTGTCCCACCCCATGTCGGTGCCGTAATTCATGATCCCCGCCTCGATCCGGCGCGGGTTCATGGCATAGGTCGACAGGATCTCCATCCCATGTGGTGCGCCTGCCGCCATCAGGTGAGACCAAAGCGCCATGCCGTCGACATGCGGATCCATGTTGTAGACTTCGAAGCCCAGTTCGGCGGTCCATCCCGTCCGGCTGATCAGGACGGGCTGACCGCCCATGGTGACCTGACGCGCGTGGTAATATTTGAACCCGTCCGGGGCCCCGCCATCGACGCAGGCATCCAGTATCTCAAGGCTGGTCGGCCCTTGTATCTGGATCGCCCAAGCACCCGGATCGCGAATTTCAACGTCATGGCCGGGGCGCAGGGCCTGAAGCCATGTGAACACGTCGCGGTCCGCATGGACATACCAGAACCTGTCGTCCGCCAGCCGGAACACCACGCCATCGCATGCAATGCCGCCGCCATGATGACACATCAAGCCGTACCGCCCCCGGTCTACGGCCATGGTGCTGACAGGCCGCGTGAACACATGGTCAAGGAACGCCGCCGCATCCGGCCCCCGGATTTCCAGCGGGACCTCCGGCACATCGAAAATGCCCGCCTTGGTGCGCAAAACCCGGTATTCATCGACGATTGGCCGTTCAAAGGTGACGGGCGTCAGACGCCCTTCGTGGTCACCATAAGCGGTGGTGATCTCGCGCGTCGCCTTGAACCATGGCGAACGAGCACAGCTAGAGATCATGGGCAATACCATTCCGGCCATATCCATGGCTCCTTTCGGTCTTGGGTGAGTGGATCAGCCCGGCAGGGCGCGGCTGATGATGGCGTCAAGGTCGAGCCCCTTGGGCAGGGTCCCGAACGCCCCGCGATAGCGTGGGGCAAGGCGGCTGGCGCAGAAGGCATCGGCAACGGGGCTGTCGCCGTGGCGGGTCAGCAGCGCCGCTTGCAAGGTCAGGGCCATCATCTCGGTCACCATGCGCATTCGGGCTTCCAGCCCCTCCGGGTCGGCCAGTTCATCGCGCAGATCGTCGATTGCCCGGTCAAGATTGGGATGGTTTCCGCGCGCCTTCTCCAGTTCCGCCATCACGGCGGGGATCGCCTCGGCCTCGCGCCCCATGGCCCGCAGCACGTCGAGCCCCATCACATTGCCCGACCCTTCCCAGATCGAGTTGAGCGGCGCTTCGCGGTAAAGCCGGGGCATGATGCTCTCTTCGACATAGCCCGGGCCGCCATGGCATTCGAGCGCCTCGACCACCAGGCTCGGGCAGCGTTTGGTGTTCCAGTATTTCGCGACTGCCGTGCCAATGCGGGCCAGCGCCGCCTCGGCCGGGTCATCCATGCGGTCCATCGCCTGTGCCACGCGCAGCCCGAGCGCCAGCGCGGCCTCGACCTCAACCGCCATGTCGGCCAGAACATTCTGCATCAGCGGCTGTTGGATCAGGCGTTTCTGAAAGGCCGAGCGGTGCGATGTATGATGCAACGCCTGCACCAAAGCCTGCCGCATGATTCCGGCCGAGGACATGGCACAATACAGCCGGTTGCCAGTGACCATCTCAATGATCGTGCGGATGCCACGGCCTTCCTCGCCGACCATCACACCGTATGTGTCCTGAAACTCCATTTCGGTCGACGCGTTGGAGTGATTGCCCAGTTTGTCTTTCATCCGCTGGATAAACAGAGTGTTGCGCGTGCCATCGGGTCGCCATCGGGGCACGAGGAAGCAGGAAATTCCCATAACTTCGGTATTGGCCAGTACCAGAAATGCATCACACATCGGGGCCGAGCAGAAGAATTTGTGCCCGGTCAGCAGGTAGCCGTCACCGATCGGTCGGGCCACTGTCGAATTGGCGCGCACATCCGACCCGCCCTGTTTCTCGGTCATGAACATGCCGATCATGGCGCCGGTCTTTTCAGCCGCCGGAATGTCGCGCCTGTCATATTGCGTTGACAGAAGGCGCGGCATCCATTCCTCCGCCAAATACGGTGCCATGCGAAGCGACGGCACAACGGAATAGGTCATCGCCATCGGACACATCACGCCGCCCTCGGGCTGGCTGAACATATAGGTTAGAACAGACTGGCCTACATGTCCTGCATTGTCCTCGTTATGCCAGGCGAAATTATGCACCTTATTGGAAATCGCGAGATGCATCAGGTCATGATAAGCGGGATGAAACTCTACCGCGTTGATCCGCATGCCATAGCGATCAAAGGCGCGCAATTCCGGCCCATGTCGGTTGGCTTGGTTCGCTTTCTCAAAGGTCTCATCCAGCCCGGTGAGATGTCCGACATGGGCAAAATGCCCGGCATGACCGGCCCCGCCCATGTGAGATGCCCAGTGTCTCAGCGCACGATCATCCCCCCACAGGTCCTGATCGCCCATGTGGGGCGGCATGTTGATGACTTGGTGGGTCGGCAAATGCGAAATCGGATCGCGTGGTGTCATGATGTCTCTCCCTGCAGTGAGAGTAGATGTCCAAACCGGTCAGCGGCAAACCCAATTTCTTGATCTCTGTGTTCAGCTCAATTAAACAGAATCATGCGATTTCGATCCTTTGACAGCCTCAACATATTTCGCACCGTTGCCGAGCGAATGAGCTTCACGGCGGCAGGGGATGCCTTGAACATGTCCAAGGGCGCGGTGAGCTACCAGATCGCAAAGCTGGAGGACGAATTGGGCGTGCGCCTGTTCGAGCGCCGCCACACTCATATCCGCCTGACGGCGGAAGGCACGCGCCTGAAAGACGCAGCGGCACGGCACCTGAGCCATATCGAGACCGTGATGGACGAGATAAGATCAACCGTTGAAGAACCACTGTGCGTGGGCGCCCACAGCTGGTTCATCGCGCGGTGGCTCGGCCCGAGGCTGTCCGACTTCACCCGCGCCAATCCCGACATTTCGCTCAAGGTCGAACCGATCAATACCAGGGCCGATCTGCAGAACCGCGCTCTCGATCTGTCGATCTTCTGGTGCGATCCTTCGGCCGAGGACATGGACGTTGAAGTGCTGTTCAAATCCAACACCAGGCCTTTGGCCAGCCCGGAAACCGCAGCCCGCGTCGAAGCACTTGGCCTTGAAAATGCCGTTCGGGAAATCCCCCTCTTGCCGGATGCATCCGGCATGGCAGCCTGGCGCGACTGGCATGACATCGCGGGACTGACATTCGCGCCGAGAAAGAACGCACTTTCGCTGCCGGACGCCAACAGCCGCCTTCAGGCGGTCATTGCTGGAAATGGATTGGGGATGCAGGATGCGTTTGCAGAGCCAGAGATCGAAAGCGGTCATCTCGTCTGGATCTCGGATCTTGCGCTGACAAACTTCGCTTACTGTATCTCACTGCCAACAAAGGGGAACATTTCGGCAGCCGCAGAACTCTTCAGAGACTGGATAAGGGCGCAGGACTTTTGAAACCTGAATGAATGCCACGGCTGAGAAAACTCCGAGAGTTTAATCCCTGTCGGACTAGTGTTCCGCACCTGACATAGGATTCCCAATCCTTCTCTGCTGTGACATGATCGGCAGATGAGACGCTCCGACATCTGCCTTTATCTTGGCCCTGCAGACCGCGCTGAGCTTCAAGCTCTGCTGACCAATCGCAACACGCCGCGCAAGCTCGCTTGGCGGGCGGGCATCGTGCTTGCGACGGCTGACGGCAATGGCACCACCGAGATCATGCGACGGACGGGTATGTCGAAGCCGACGGTCTGGCGATGGCAGGAGCGGTATCTCGATGAAGGCGTTCCGGGGCTCAAGCGCGACAAGACGCGTCCCTCGCGTGTCCCGCCCCTTCCAAGGGAGATCCGGCTGAAGGTGATCGCAACGACTGTGCAGGAGACGCCGCCCAATGCCACGCACTGGAGCCGTGCGATGATGGCCGAAGCGGTGGGCATCTCGCCCTCGAGTGTGGGGCGCATATGGGCGGATGCAGGGCTGAAGCCGCATCTCACGAAAGGGTTCAAGGTCTCGAACGATCCGGAGAGTGTCAGATCTTTTGTGTATGACTGATCCGGTTCATGCTTCAACGAAAGGAAGCATGAATGACCATCTCGAAAGCAATCCTGGACGAACTGCTGCAGGGCGTGGAACGCCCGGAAGACCTGCTTGGCGACACCGGGCTAATGAAAGAGCTGAAGATCAAGCTCATGGAGCGGATGCTGGGTGCCGAGCTGACGGCGCATCTGGGCTATGAAGAAGGCCAGGACGCGCCTCCCGGACAGCGCAACCGCCGCAACGGCACATCGACCAAGGTGCTGAAGGGGCAGGACGGGGAATTGCCGGTGGCGATCCCTCGGGACCGTGACAGCAGCTTCGAACCTGAGTTAGTGAAGAAGGGCCAGACCCGGATTGACGGGATGGACGACAGGATCATCGGGCTCTACGCCGCCGGGCTGACGGTCCGAGACATCCAGGCCCACCTGCTCGACCTCTATGGCCTGAAGGTCTCGCCCGACCTGATCAGCCGCGTCACCGATGCCGTTCTGGATGAGGTCCGGGAATGGCAGAGCCGAGCCCTGGACCGGATGTATCCGATCGTGTTGTTCGATGCGCTGCGGGTGAAGATCCGCGATGCCGACAGCCGGACCGTGAAAAACAAGGCAGTTTACGTGGCTCTGGGCGTTACTCGCGACGGCCAGCGCGAAGTCCTGGGCCTGTGGATCGCCGAGAACGAGGGCGCCAAATTCTGGCTCTCTGTCATGAATGAGCTGAAAAACCGGGGCGTCCAAGACATCCTGATCGCGGTCGTGGACGGGCTGAAGGGCTTTCCCGAGGCCATCACCTCCGCCTTCCCGGACGCCATGGTCCAGACCTGCATCGTGCATCTGGTGCGCCATTCTCTGAACTTCTGCTCCTGGAAGGACCGCAAGGTCGTGGCCGCCGACCTGCGCCGGGTTTACAGCGCCCCGACCGCCGATATGGCCGAAGCCGAGCTCGATGTCTTCGAGGAAAAATGGGCCGGGAAATACGCGTCAATCGCCCCGGCATGGCGCCGGGCGTGGCAGGAGGTGATCCCGTTCTTCGGCTTCGATCCGGCGATCCGCAAGATCATCTACACGACGAATGCCATAGAAAGTCTGAACCGGGTAATCCGTAAATCAATCAAGACGCGCGGCTCCTTCCCGACGGACGAGGCGGCGACCAAGCTGATCTACCTCGCCATCCGCAACTTTGAGAAGGATGGCCGAAATGTCAGAGAATGGTTTGCCGCACGCAACCAGTTCGCCATAATGTTCGGCGAGCGCTTCGACGCTTGAGTATCTGAAACCGCATGGACCGGGCCAGATACACAGAGTTCAGGACACTCCCACGATCCGCTGTTCGAGGAAAAGGTCACCGAGATCGTCGGTCTCTACCTCGACCCGCCGGACCGCGCGGTCGTGCTCTGCGTCGATGAGAAATCCCAGATCCAGGCACTCGATCGAACCCAGCCGGGGTTGCCCCTCAAAAAGGGGCGCGCTGCCACCATGACCCATGACTACAAGCGCCATGGCACGACCACGCTTTTCGCTGCGCTGGACGTCAAGTCGGGTCTGGTTATCGGGGAATGCATGCCGCGTCATCGCACCAAGGAGTTCCTGAGCTTCCTGCGCCGCATAGATCGGGCGGTGGAGAAACCGCGCGACATCCATCTGGTTCTCGATAACTACGCCACCCACAAGACGCCCGAGGTTAAGGCCTGGCAGGAAAAGCATCCCCGCTTCAAGCTGCATTTCACGCCCACCAGCGCGTCCTGGCTGAACCTGGTGGAGCGCTTCTTCGCTGAGATCACTACAAAGCGCATCCGCCGTAGCAGCTACTCCAGCGTCGATGACCTCGAAGGGACGATTTACGACTACCTCGTGCAGCACAACACCAAGCCGAAGCCCTTCGTCTGGAGCAAGACTGCCGAAGACATCATCACCCGCGAGCGCCGAGCTCTCGATAAGCTCGACCAAATCAGGGGAAATCGGTAGCAAATGTCAGACTCGGAGTAAACATCCGCCGAGGGCCGCGGCGGTGGAGTATTGATCAAAGGCGCTTGGGTGCGGCTTTTTGTTTACGCGGCTTCGGGGCCCATTTTTTGGCGAGGCGCTCGAAGTTGTCGAGTATGCGGCCGA
>Ga0316205_10002890_pt1 | contig 16968 bp, 17 predicted proteins | sample 3monthpyrite_MG_FD_204941 | JGI IMG/M metagenome (GOLD analysis project Ga0316205, IMG submission 204941) | Microbial mat bacterial communities from mineral coupon in-situ incubated in ocean water Damariscotta River, Maine, United States -... | ecosystem: Environmental > Aquatic > Marine >... | reverse complement strand
ACAGTGAGGTTATCGACCACATGTTCCTTGACGGGCTGGAAGACGCCTATGACAAAGGCCGCCTAATGGGCACTTTTGCAGAAGATTGCGCCGAGAAATACCAATTCACCCGAGAGGACCAAGACGCCTATGCACTCAAATCCCTCAGCAATGCTGTGGCCGCGATAGAAAGTGGCGCATTTGAGGCTGAAGTAGCGCCGGTTGTGCTAAAAAGCCGTGGTGGTGATGTAACTGTGGGCGTTGACGAGCAGCCGGGGAACGCGCGACCCGAAAAAATTCCGAACCTGCGGCCTGCCTTTAAAGCAGATGGAACAGTGACAGCGGCCAATGCCAGTTCAATCTCGGACGGTGCGGCGGCGCTCGTGCTGATGCGCGAAAGCGAAGCTGTGGCGCAGGGGCTGAAGCCTCTGGCACGCATTCTCGGCCATGCCAGCCACGCGCAAGCGCCAGGGTGGTTTACCACCGCGCCGGTGCCAGCCGCGCAAAAATTGCTCGCAAAAATCGGGTGGAGCGCAGCCGATGTGGACCTGTGGGAAGTGAACGAGGCTTTTGCCGTCGTTCCGATGGCCTTTATGGCCGAGATGGGGCTTTCCCGCGATATTGTAAATGTAAATGGCGGCGCGACCGCACTCGGGCACCCGATTGGCGCATCCGGCACTCGTATTATCGTGACACTATTACACGCGCTGGAGCGGCGGGCACTTAGAAAAGGCGTTGCGGCCATTTGCATTGGTGGGGGCGAAGGCACCGCAATCGCCATCGAAAGGATATAATCATGCAGATTGAAGGTGTTCAAGCCGTTGTCACCGGTGGAGCCTCCGGGCTGGGTGAAGCAAGCGCACGGATGCTGGCAGCAGCCGGCGCACAAGTGACAATCCTTGATATGGACGCCGTGCGCGGCGAGGCCGTGGCCCGGGATATCGTCGGCGATTTCAAAGCGGTAGATGTATCGGACCCGGCTTCGGTGGCGGCGGCTCTGGCGGGGCTTTCCCCTCGAATTTGCGTGAATTGTGCGGGCATTGCACCTGGCGCCAAAACGGTAGACCGCGATGGCAATGCCCATGATGCGGCGTTGTTTGCCAAGGCAATCAACATCAACCTGATCGGCACCTTTAATGTCGCCAGCCAATGCGCCGCGCTAATGGCCGCCGCCGACCCGTTGGATGATGACGGAGCCCGCGGCGTGATTATTAACACCGCATCGGTCGCTGCCTATGAGGGCCAGATCGGGCAAAGCGCTTATGCGGCATCCAAGGGCGGCGTTGCGGCGCTGACTTTGCCAATGGCGCGTGATATGGCCCGCGCCGGCGTGCGGGTTGTTGGCATTGCGCCGGGGCTGTTTTTAACCCCGATGCTGGAAGGCCTGCCGCAAGATGTGCAAGACAGCCTAGGGGCGCAGGCCCCGTTTCCAGCGCGGCTCGGAAAGCCCGCCGAATTCGCCAAACTTGTAGGGCAAATCGTCGAAAACCAGATGCTGAACGGAGAAGTTATCCGGCTGGACGCGGCAATTCGGATGACTCCAAAATAAGGACGCCGGCACCGCCTGTTGTCAGGTTTTTGCAAGCTTGTGTGGGGTATCGTGAAACCGAATCACGAACCCCGACAAGGACTCCGAATAATGACGCCCGCATCCAAAGCCAAGCTCCTGAAATTTTTCCGCATTACACATGGCTGGCTCGGGCTGATCGTGTTTCCGTGGATATTGGTCATCGGCCTTACCGGCCTATATTTAAACCACGGAAAACTGGTGCTCGGCTGGATCGGCGCGTCAGAATATGATGAAAGCCAATTTGCCGAGTGGCCTGACGCGCAAGGCGTAAGCATGACCGACGCCCTCACCCTTGCGCAGTCTATCTGGCCAAACGAGGCGGTCACGGCGATATCAGGCGGTCAATATCACGGATTTGAAAGCATCAGCTTCACCAAAGAGTCCGGCAAAATTATCGTAGCCCAACCTACCGGCCATTATTTTGTCAAAACCAATCTGACCCGCAAAACCTATGCACCCGACAGCACGCTTCTGCACAAGAAAATATACTGGTCATCGGTCTTCAAATGGCTGCATGTGCGCGGCTGGCTCAGCACTACTTTTGGCACATGGTTGGCCGATATAACAGCAGGCTCAATGGTGTTGTTTTCTCTCAGTGGATTGTTTATGTTTTTTATGCCGCGTGCAAAAAAAATCACCCGCGCGGTGCGGAATTTTCGGCCCGCCAACCGGCGCGCGCCCAGGCGGCAGCGCCTCTAACGCCTGATCAATGCCGGGTAAGCAATCGAGAACCGGTGGCTGCCGTCTTCTAGCTGGTGGAGCCGCGCAAAAGAGCTTGCGGCATTGAGCCTGTAGATGTTCATCGAGGATCGCGAGGTATTATTGCCATTGCTTAGCTCCATCGCGACTATTGGCACGCAATACCCTTTCCAATCTGATAAACACAGTTTTTGAATTGATTTTGCTGTATAATTAACAACAGCTTGCAATTTTTTACGGCAGATGGCATGAACGCCTCATGAAAAATGTAACCTGCATCTGCTGTATTTGTATTATTTGCTGACATCACGTCCGCGGCGGGTTCTTTGTTTCCAAATCAAATTTGAAATGCTAGGCCTGTCGCGGCATAACCGCGTCTGGACGTTCTATGATTAAACTTCACAATACAAAAACCCGCCGCAAAGAGAACTTTGAGCCGATTGATGCTGATAATGTGCGCATGTATGTGTGCGGGCCCACGGTTTATGACCGCGCACACTTAGGCAATGCGCGGCCCGTGGTGGTGTTTGATACGCTGTTTAGGCTGCTGCGGCATATATATGGCGAAGATCACGTAACTTATGTGCGTAATTTCACCGATGTGGATGATAAGATCAACGCCAAGGCCGCGGAAACGGGCCGCGATATTCGCGATATTACCGATGAAACCATTAAGTGGTATCGCGATGATATGGACGCGCTCGGAGCGCTGCGGCCAAATTTCGAGCCACGGGCAACCGAATATATCGCGCCGATGGTGGCAATGATCCAAACACTGATCGACCGTGGCAACGCTTATGCGGCCGAGGGCCATGTGCTGTTTGACGTAAATTCCTATGATGCCTACGGCGCGCTCTCGGGCCGCAAGCTCGAAGACATGCGCGCCGGTGAGCGGGTGGAAGTGGCCGATTACAAACGCGACCCGATGGATTTTGTGCTCTGGAAGCCCTCAAGCGGCGCGCAGCCGGGCTGGGAAAGCCCGTGGGGCTATGGCCGCCCGGGATGGCATATCGAATGCTCGGCGATGGCGCTTGACCTGCTGGGCGAGAGCTTTGACATCCATGGCGGCGGGCTGGATTTGCAATTTCCGCACCACGAAAACGAGATCGCGCAATCGGCCTGCGCCCTGCCGCATGGCGATTTTGCGCGGGTCTGGATGCATAATGAAATGCTGCAAGTGGAGGGCAAGAAAATGTCCAAATCCTTGGGCAATTTCTTTACGGTGCATGATTTGCTGGAACAGGGTGTGCCGGGAGAGGTGATTAGATTTGTGCTGTTGAGCACGCATTACCGCTCGCCGATGGACTGGACGGAAAAGAAGGTGAAGGAGGCGACAAAAAAGCTATCAAAATGGTTTCGTAAGACCGACGGGCTGGATGAACCTTGGAAAGTTCCAAATAGAGTGGTCGCTGCATTAGAGGATGATCTAAATACCCATTTGGCTTTGTCTGAGATGGAACAAATGTCTGCGCCCGCGCTTAAGGCATCAATGCAACTTTTGGGATTTCCAGATGCAGAAAACGTTGATTGGTTTAGGGAAGACGCTGAAACCTTAGTGAGCGTTAGTTTGGTCGGCGAAGGAAATCTTTCCGAATATCAGCGGCTTTTACAAAGCGTCTTGACAAAATATCAATCGCTTAGGGATGCCAAACACTATTCAGAGGCCGATACAATTAAGAATGCTTTGTCCGATATTGGCGTAACTGTTCAAATTATGGGAGATGGCCCCAACGCACATATTAGTGACAAATCCAAGTTTGACCCCGCCAAACTAGAGGCCCTCAAATGACCCCTTTCCCAACACAGGGCAGAGCCCGAGCCTGGGGGGGCGAGTGCTTCGCCATGGCTAAACGCACCGCTAAAGCTGGCACAACACCGCGCCCTGCCCAACCGTTAAAAAGCGCCCTCCCGGGGGGGCTTGTGGCTCGTTTTAAATGGTCCGGGGGGCCATTTAAGCCGCAAGCGGGCGCTGCCCGGCGGGGCCGGGCAATGGGGGCGCAGCTATGACCGAGCGCCTATACCTTTATGACACCACCTTGCGGGATGGCCAGCAAACCCAAGGCGTAGATTTCTCGGCGGAGGACAAGGCCCGGATTGCCCTCGCGCTCGATAGCCTTGGCATTGATTATGTCGAAGGCGGCTGGCCGGGGGCCAACCCGACCGATAGCGAATTTTTTGACAACGCTCCAAAGCTGAGCACCGCCACCTTCACCGCCTTTGGCATGACCAAGCGCGCCGGGCGCTCGGCGGCGAATGACGAGGTGCTGGCAGGGGTGGTTAATGCCAATACCCCTGCCATTTGCCTTGTCGGCAAAACCCATGATTTCCATGTCACCACCGCGCTTGGCATTGATCTGCCAGCTAATGTGGACAATATAACCCAAAGCATCACGCACCTGCGCAGTCTCTCGCGCGAGGTGCTGTTTGATGCCGAGCATTTTTTTGACGGCTTCAAGGCCAACCCTGATTACGCGCTTGAATGCTGTATTGAGGCATACCACGCAGGCGCGCGCTGGGTGGTGCTGTGTGACACCAATGGCGGCGCATTGCCAAACGAGGTGAAAGCGGGGGTTTTGGCGCTGATCAAAGCCGGCGTGCCCGGCAGCCATATCGGCATTCACACGCATAATGATACCGAGCACGCGGTGGCCAACAGCCTTGCAGCCGTAGAGGTGGGGGCGCGCCAAATTCAGGGCACCCTCAATGGCCTTGGCGAGCGCTGCGGCAATGCCAACCTTGTGACGCTGATTCCGACCTTGCTGCTGAAAGAACCCTATGCAAGCCAATACCTGATCAGCGTGCCAAAAGAACGCCTTGGTGGCTTAACCAAACTGTCGCGCTTGCTTGACGATATCCTCAACCGCGTGCCAAACCCGAGCGCCGCTTATGTTGGTGCGTCGGCCTTTGTGCACAAAGCGGGGCTACACGCCAGCGCCATCCTGAAAGATCCAACCACCTACGAGCATATCCCACCCGAAACTGTCGGCAATGCGCGGCTTGTGCCAATGTCAAATCAGGCGGGGCAGTCTAACTTACGGGCGCGATTGGCGGGAGCGGGCATCGCGGTTGCCAAGGGAGACTCAAGGCTGACCGAGATTCTTGACCGCGTAAAAGCGCGTGAGGATGAAGGCTATGCTTACGATTCCGCGCAAGCCAGCTTTGAGCTATTGGCCCGCGAGGTGCTTGGCACCCTGCCCCGCTTTTTTGAGGTCAAACGCTATCGCGTTACCGTCGAGCGCCGTAAAAACAAAGCCAATACAGTGGTGACACTCTCTGAAGCCGTAGTAGCGGTAAAGGTCGGCGGGCTGAAAAAGCTTTCGGTATCTGACAGCCTCGATGTGTTTGGCAAAGATAGCGGGCCGGTGAATGCGCTGGCAAAAGCACTGGCAAAAGACCTAGGTCCGTATCAGGCAATAATCGACGATATGCGTCTGGTGGATTTTAAAGTGCGTATCACAAATGGCGGCACAGAAGCGGTGACACGGGTGCTGATAGACAGCGAAGACAGTGCCGGGCAGCGGTGGTCTACGGTTGGTGTCTCCGCCAACATTGTAGATGCCTCCTTTCAGGCCCTGCTTGACGCTATCCGCTGGAAGCTCATCCGTGACGGAGCCGATAATGGGTGAAGAATTTGACGCGTTTATGGACCTGTTTAGTGATCTGCCCAGAGAGGGACCGGGCAGTGTAGACAGCCTTATGCGCGTTTTGGATATGGCCAAAACCCCAACCGACGCGCGCATTTTCGATGCGGCTTGTGGCTCGGGCGCTGATAGTGCGATTCTTAGCCGCGCCCTGCCCGATGCCGAGATTTTCGCTGTTGATAAACAGCCACAATTTATTGAGGCGGCCAAGGCGCGCGGGATCAGAGCTGACTTTAAAACCGAAGATATGCTTAAGCCTGACGGAAAGTTTGATCTGATCTGGTGTGCGGGAGCCGTGTATTTTTGCGGCGTAGAAAAGGCGCTAGAGGTGTGGCGCACGCACCTAAAGCCCGGTGGCAAAATCGCTTTTTCCGAGTTGGTATGGTTGACCAGCGATCCTAGCATTGAAGCCAAAGAATATTGGGCAGATGCTTATCCTGAAATGACCGGGATCAACCAGATGATCGCACGGATAGAAGCCAACGGATTTCAGGTTATCTCGGCTGATCCGCTCGGGCGCGCCAGCTGGGAAGCCTTTTATCGCTCGCTTAAAGACCGGTCTGTTGCATTGCAGGGGCGCGGGCTAATTATGGATGCTGTAATCGCGGAAAATGAGGCAGAGATTGCCACGTTTGAGCGGTTTTTTGGTGAATATGACTACGCGGTCTTTTTGGTTCAGCCAAAATGAGCGCAGATGATAACCCTTTGAATGCAAGCTTTGGAGCCTGCGCTGCATTGGTAAAAGCCGGCGATCCGGACCGGTTTTTATCGGCGCAATCAGCACCACCGGAAAGCCGGAAAAAGCTGATGGCGATTTACGCGGTTAACCTTGAGATCGCGCGGGCGCCGTGGATGAGCGCCGAGCCTGTGGTGGCGCAAATGCGCCTGCGCTGGTGGGCTGACGAGATCGCCAAAATCTATCAGGGTCAGCGTGTCGACAGCCACGAAATCTTGCTTGCCCTGCGCGATGTGATTTTTGATCACAACCTGCCACAATCGCTCTTTGACGCAATGACCACTGCGCGGATATTCGACATTTACAGCGAACCGCACGAAAGCCGCGAAGATTTTGGCGCTTACATTAATGCCACCGCAGGCTCGGTTATGGAACTGGCAGCACGGGTATTGGGGGGAGGCGCGGAGATGCTCAACCCGATCCGCGATTTTGCCTATGGTGCCGGTGTCGCCAACCTGCTCCGGGCCAGTGCCGAGCTGCACAGCCGCGGACGGCACCCGCTGCTGGCAAACATCGTTGAGATCGTCGAGGATGCCAGCGCAAAGTTGCACAATGCCCGTGCGCACCGCCGCAGTATTCCGCACAGTATTCGCCCAGCTCTTCTGGCTGGGTGGCGGGCTGATGCCACATTGCATGAAGCGAGAAAACGGCCCGCGAGCATTGCCGCCGGTTTACTCGAAGAATCTCCCGCCCGCAAAATGCTTTCCCTGCGCTGGAAAACATTGTCCGGCCGTTGGTAACCCCCCTGTTGATCAAGCAGAGCCCCGAGCGCAGCGAGGCCACCGGCGTCGCCAGACCGGTTTTTCAGCTTGCTGAAAAACGTGCCTTGGCCGACGGGGGCTTTAGCCTCCGTGAGGCCAAGGCAATACGAGGTGAGGTTTCTGCCATTATTTTGCTGCGGCGCCGCGATCGCACCGCCTCGGCGCCCCTGCGGGACACCTCGTTGGCGCGAGTCGTGCAAGCACGACAGGGCCATGCCGCAGCTTCAGGTGAGCTCTGGCTTGGCCTTGCTGCTAATCGCAAACCAGATTAACGCGCCGCCAGCCAATGCCAGCAAAGGCAGCATGGCAAGGTTTACCGCTTGCCACCCTTCCTGGGCAGAACCACCGGAACAGTTCATCAATCCGCCTGAGCTGAGCGAGGCCAGTGTAACCATACCAAAAACCATAAAGTCGTTTAAGCCCTGCACACGTCCGCGTTCTTGCGGTGTGTGAGAGGCGGCGAGCATGGTTGTGCCGCCGATAAAGCCAAAGTTCCAGCCGATTCCGAGCAGGATTAGCGCGCCGTAGAAGTTTTCAATTTCAACCCCGTTAAGGGCCGTAATTCCGGCTGCGGCCAGAATAATCAGCCCAGCTGTGATCACCTTTCGAACACCGAACCAGTTAATGAAATAGCCGGTAAAGAAAGAAGGAACATACATCGCAAGCACGTGGGCGGACACAATATCTGCGGCCTGATTTGTCTCGAAACCACACCCGACAACGGCCAGTGGCGTTGAGGTCATCACGAGGTTCATCAGCGAATAGGCAACCATTGCACTAATCATCGCGACAGCGATTTGCGGTGTGCGCAAAAGCTGGCCAATCGTCCGCCCGGCCGCATGGGTTTTGTCAACCGGCTTGGGCTTGGGGATATTCAAAAAGCGAAACAGAAAGATACCGATCACATTGATCGCGATCACGGCTAGATAAGCGCCGGCAAATGGCACAGGCGCCAGCGCGTCTTGGGTTAGCTTGACCAATTGCGGGCCAATGATAGCAGCTAAAAGCCCGCCAGCCATCACCCACGAGATCGCCTTGGGCATAAACTCTGGTGTGGCCATATCTGTTGCGGCAAAGCGGTAAAACCCTTGCGCCGACATATATATCCCCGTGAGGAACCCACCTATCAGGAACAGTTCAAACGACTGGATGTAGAGCGCATATACTTGAATCACCGCGCTCAGACCGCCGGCAATCACACCTAGATTAAAGCCGGCGCGGCGCCCGTATTTTTGCATGATTGTGGCCATTAGAGGCGCGGAAAGCATCGAGCCCAGGATGATCAGCGAGATCGGAAGCGTAGCAAGGCAAGGATTGGGTGACAGGTATTGCCCGGCGAGGCCGCCGAGAATAAAGCTGATACCCATCTGGCTGCCCAGGATCGCTTGGGCTGCGATCAGAACAACAAGATTGCGCTTGGCAATTGAATCATCTGCGGTATGTGTCATGGTAACTGTGTATTCTGGAGCTTTCCGGAAGGCCAGTGGCAAAACGCGGGGTGCGGCAATGGATGAAAAAGTGATAACCTGCGCGGAAGATGTGGCGGAAGGCGCAGCTTGGTTAGCCGCGCGCGAGCCGCGCTTTGCCCGTGCGCTCAGAGAAACAGGCCCCTTGCCCCTGCGCCTGCGTGATGATGGCTTTGAAGCGTTGCTTTCTGCTATCGTATCACAGCAAATCTCGGTGGCCGCCGCACGCGGCGTTTGGTCCAAGCTGGAAACGGCCGGGGCCATCGCACCCGAGCCGATTTTGGCCATGAGCGCTGAAGATTTGCGCGCCCTCGGTCTCTCGAAGCAAAAAGCCGGATACGCTAAAGCGCTGGCCGAACATGGCATTGATTTTGTGGCCTTGCGCCGCCAGCGCACGGATAGGGTTGTGCTTGAATTAACCGCTGTTAAGGGAATCGGGATCTGGACCGCGGAGATCTATGCAATGTTTAGCCTCGGCCGGGCTGACACTTTCGCCGCGGGTGATCTTGCCTTACAGGAATCTGCCAAAATGCTGTTTGGTTTGAATGCCCGACCAACAGACAAATCCCTGCGCAAAATGGCTGAGGAATGGGCGCCTTGGCGGGCGGTTGCAGCCCGCTTGCTTTGGGCGTATTACCACGTGATCAAAGATCGAGAAGGAATTACCTGAAATGGCTGAACTGAATGGCCCGCGCCGCGCCGCAACATCTGGAAACGGAAAATATCTTGTGGTGTTTTTGCACGGCTACGGTGCCGACGGAAATGACCTGATCGGGCTCGCTGACCCGCTGGCTGAACACCTGCCCGATGTGGTGTTTCACGCCCCCAACGCCCCGCAGCGCTGCACAGGCAACCCGATGGGATATCAGTGGTTTCCGATTCCCTGGCTTGACGGCTCAAGCGAAGCCGAGGCGGCAGAAGGCATGGCCGCAGCGGCAAATCTGCTAAATGTCTGGCTAGACGAAACCTTGTCGGCTGAAGGCGTGGATGCTGAGCATACCATTCTGGTGGGCTTTTCACAGGGCACAATGATAGCGCTTCATGTGGCGCCGCGCCGCGATGAACCTGTGGCGGCCCTTGTCGGCTTTTCGGGCCGCTTGCTGAGCCCCGAAACTCTGGATTCGGAGGCCATACAAAAAATGCCGATCTTGCTCATTCATGGCAGCGCCGATGAAGTGGTGCCACCACAATCGCTGCCTGAAGCAGCAGATGCGCTTACGAAAGCCGGCTTTGAAGTCTACACCCATATCTCGGAAGGCACGGGGCACGGCATTGCGCCGGACGGACTGCAACAGGCATATCAGTTTATCCACCAAAATTTCAAGCTTTAGCCCCCTTGCGCGACCATAAACCTTGCTTCGCAGCACTTCCGGGCGCTTAAAAAACGGCGGCATTTTGTCCTAGGATTGAGATTTAAAATACTGAAACCTAGACAAAAACGCATTTATACGTCACTATAGAGCGACTCACCGCCCGAAAGGAAATTTCGCCTTTTGATTCACTTATAGCGCGAGGTTGCGATTTTGCTTCCCGAGCGGCGTTAAGCAAATGTGATAGCAGTATATTTATGAGTTGGAATATGTTCAGATTCGCCCTGCGATTGCAGCTCCATTGTAAAAGGATGGCTTCGAATTGAAATCTTGGATTAAAAAAGTGCGGAACTGCACGCAATTTCGCAAGCGGAAATCGAACGACCCGAACTTCACTGAAGACGAGTCAGCAGCTGTCACGGTTGAATTTGTGCTCTGGGTTCCGGTTTTCGTCCTGATCTTGGCGATCACGGTTGATGCTACCGTCTTGTTTATGACACAGGCAAACTTGTGGAGCATCTCGCGGGATACCACTCGGTTAATGGCTGCCAGATATTTAACCGATGCCGAAGCTAAGGATTATGCGCGCGACCGGATGGCCGCATGGGGCGATGATACAACCATAGAGGCGAGCTCAACGCTTAGCGAAGCGACCGTTACATTTACCGTTCCGATCGCCTCGGTTAGTCCGTTTAACATTGTGACAGCATTTACGTCTGGCACTCTTGGTGTCACGCTTACCCAACATATGGAACCTAAGTGAGGTTAGATCATGAAATTTCTTGATAAATTGCCGATAAAGAAGACCATTGTTGATGAAATCACTGATGACTCTGGCGCTGGCACGGCGTTTGCCATGATGTTTGCGCTGATTTGCATCGGCATCGGTGGCCTCGCGATTGACGCCAGCAATGTTTGGTCGATCAAGCAACGTTTGCAAGCGGCCACTGACACTGCCGCGCATGCCGCGGCGGTGCAATTGGTTTGGCCCTCTAACTCAATTTATTCCGGCACTTCAGCTGCAGTTGCGACCGCAGCAATACTAAAGAACATGCCGGAAACCAGCTTCGGTATCTCGATTGATCCTTCTGACGTTGTTCTGGCTTATTGGGACGAGGATACAAAATCCCTCACAAATTCACAAACAAACGCAAGCGGCGGCGAAACTTTGCGCGCTATTGCTGTAACTTCGCGTTTGGATGGCAATGTAGGCAATGTCGTGCCTACCTTTATATTAAAGCTAATCGGATTTGATTACTGGGAGGTTGCGACCAGTTCCGTGTTTGTGCGCGATACACCCTTTTGCGTGTATGGTGGCTTCATTGCGAATGGTGAAGTTACAACTACGGCAAATGATGTGTATACAAATGATTTTTGCCTTCACGGAAACAAAGGTGTGAAAGCCACGAATAATAATAGATTTGGCACAGGTGTTAGAGTGACGATGCCCAACCCCGCTTTTACGGAAGACGGGGGGATGTTTGCAATCGGGCCAAATAACACTTGGGATGAAGGAATGGTAAACCAGGTGGGTGAAGATTACATATCGACCGAGATCGCAACGTTAGCTTCCGTTGAAGCAACAATTGCCGAGCTTAGCTCCTATGATAACCCAACCAAGCCATCATATATTACAGTGCCGGATGTTAATTCAATAAGCCTTTCCAGCAACGAAACCATTAATGATTCTGATGAGACTACGCTTATAACCGGGGCTATCAATATTGTGAGTTGCACGAAGGGAAATAGCGGAAAATCAGGCGGAACGATGGTTATTCCTGATGGAACAACTTTAAGTAACATGATAATAGTCACTGATTGTTCGGTCAATTTCAAGTCGGGCAGCTACCTTACGAATGTGACAATTGCAACAAACTACAGCGGGAACGACGCCGCTCTGGATGCGTCCTCCGGCGCTCAATTTGGCAATGATGACGGCTGTAGCGGCGGCGGTGGCGTTTCACTTTTCACCACAGGGCGTGCGCATTTTGCTGCAGGTGCAGAATGGTTTGGCACCGAAGTCGTGGCAACCGGCGACATCTCCATGGCGGCGCAAGCCAGCGGGGTTGAAGGCGCTTCATTTATTTCAAACAGCGATATCAGTATCACCGCGAACGCTGAATTTGGAGCTGGAGCCTGCTCTGGCGGGATTGATCGCTATAAAGACCTCTTCTTCGTCCGCATGGTGCGCTAGGCTGAAAAAGGCCCAAATCAAAGCGAATTAAAAAAGCCGCCAAGCAAATGCTTGGCGGCTTTTTCAATTCGGGTGGCCTTTTTTATGCGTTGGGCAATTTAGCCTTCGGGGTAATAGACCTCATAAAGCGGGCCCAAGGTATCGTCACGAAACAGAGACGATACCGACGCGCCGCTCGCGATATTCTGAATCGCTTGCGCATAGACAGGCGCGGTTGGCACCATCCGGATTTTCTTGGCTTTCTTAACTTCGTCGGTGGCTTCGATCGAATCCGTGATCACCAGTGATTTCATGCTCGACGCTTGAATACGCCCGACAGCCGGCCCGGAAAGCACACCATGGGTAATATAGGAATGGACCTCCTTTGCCCCCTTTTCAGTCAGCAGATCAGCCGCTTTGCAGAGGGTGCCTGCGGTATCGCAAATATCGTCTACAATAATACAAACGCGGCCTTTTACTTCGCCGATCACGGTCATTCCTGCAATCTCGCCGGGCGCGTTACGGCGCTTGTCGACAATCGCCAGATCAGCCCCGATATGCTGCGCAAGTTGGCGCGCCCGTGCCACACCGCCCACATCGGGCGATACGACGGTCACGTCTTTCAGATTTTTGAAATGGTGTTTCACATCAAGCGCAAAAATTGGCGAGGCATAGAGGTTATCTACCGGAATATCGAAAAAGCCCTGAATTTGCGCGGCGTGCAGATCCATTGTCAAAATCCGGTCTATGCCGGATTCGGTGAGCAGATTGGCCACGAGCTTGGCACTGATCGGCGTGCGGGCTTTGGTGCGGCGATCTTGCCGTGCATAGCCAAAATAGGGAATGACAGCTGTGATCCGACGGGCCGAGGAGCGCTTAAGCGCGTCAGCGATAATCATCAGTTCCATCAGGTGGTCATTGGCGGGCTTGGATGTGGGCTGAAGGATAAACATATCCTCGTCGCGCACGTTTTCGTATACTTCTACAAATATTTCGCCGTCGTTGAATTGTTCAACACGGGCATCGACAACCGCAATCGGCGAGCCGCGCTGCACCCCCATACGTTTGGCGATACTTTTCGCCAACATTTGGTTTGCATTGCCGGAAATAATCTTGGGACCTTGAGCTGGGCGCATATCGTGGGGCCTTTATGTAGAAAGATTCGATAAGACTTGGGCGCGGTGTAACAAACCCGTTGCCTCTTGCATAGGGGGCTTGGCGCCGATGCGCCCGAAACCGGTATAAAAGAAAAAAAATAGCCAAAATCGCTGAGCTACAGCTGCACCCGCTGGCCGGCAGTATCAGGCCATAGTTGGCGGGTGCGAGATTAACCGGATATTGCGGCGCTTCAAGGCGCTGAAATCAGGTTCAGGAACTGGTCGATCTCTTCATCGCGCGTTGCCCAGTTGCAGACCAGACGCGCGGAAATCGGCGCGTCATCTGGCCCGTCGAGCGGTTGATCAAAGGGCCAATGGTAATACTTTGCGCCTGCCTCTTGTGCCTTGCGGTGGCCCTTGCGCGGCCAACTGGCAAAGATCGCGTTGGCCTCAACCGGATGGGTCAGTGTTGCGCCCGGAACACTCATTATCCCCTTCGCAAGGCGATCAGCCGCGCGATTGGCTTTTGTTGCAAGCGCGAGCCAGAGATCGTCGGTGAGGTAGGCATCCATTTGCGCCGAAAGAAAACGGTGTTTTGAAAACAGGTGCCCGCCGCGCTTGCGGCGCAGCTCAAATTCCCATGCCAGTGCCGGATCAAATAATATCACCGCTTCCACACCAAGCAGGCCGTTTTTTGTGCCGCCAAAGCTGAGCACATCAATGCCGGCTTTCCATGTCAGCTCGGCCGGTGTGCAGCGAAGGCGCACCAGCGCGTTGGCAAAGCGCGCCCCATCCATATGGCTACGCACGCCTTCGGCTTTGGCAATGGCGGTGAGTTCGGCAATTTCCGCAGCCGTATAAACCGTGCCGGATTCGGTGGCATTGGTGAGGCTCAGCGCGCCTTTTTGCACACCATGCACACCCAATGCGCCGGTTTCCGTTATCGTCTTTTTTAGGGCTTCAGCCGGGATTTTGCCATCCGGCCCATCAATCAGGGTAAGCTTGCTGCCGCCGGTATAAAACTCGGGCGCGCCGCATTCGTCAGCCTCGATATGGGCGTGGCGGTGGCAAAAAACCGTTTGCCAGGGCTGCACAAGGCACGCAAGGCCAAGAGAATTGGCCGCCGTGCCCGTGGCAACAAGATACACCGCCGCTTCAGGCGCCTCAAACACCGCGCGGATTTTTCCCCGCACCGAATCCATAATCGGATCAGCCCCGTAGGGCATGGCCACCCCTTCGTTGGCGCGTGTAATTGCACTAATCACTTCGGGGGCCGCGGGGCCACCATTATCCGATGCAAAAAACATGTTTTATTCCCCTACGATATAGTCTTCGATATCGTCCATATCGATTTCATACTCCGGTATTGCCCAGTCTTTCACCGAAGCGCCGGCTTTCACAACCGATTCCTTATCGCTCGTCAATAAAGGGTGCCACGCGGGGAGCGGCTCGCCTTCGTGCAAGAGACGATAAGCGCAGGTGGCGGGCATCCATTCTGCAATGGTTTCGATATTGTCAGGGGTCAGGATCACACAATCTTTGACAATTTGCTTGCGCAAGGCATAGTTCCCGCACTGGCAGGTTTTGGTATCCAGCAACCGGCAGGAAACGTTGGTAAACAGGAAGTTCCCGCTATCCTCGTCCTCCAGCTTAATCAGGCAACAATTGCCGCACCCGTCGCAAAGCGCTTCCCACTCTTCGCGGGTCATATCTTCCATCGGCACGCGCTCCCAAAAGGACTTACGCATTTTGGAGAATCTCGCGACTCTGGTCACAATCCTTGTGCATTTGCACAATCAGGTCGTCCAGTTTGTCAAATTTCAACTCGGGGCGCTGGAATTCGACAAGAGCAACGGAAACGTCTTCTCCGTAAAGATCACCAGCGAAATCAAATACAAACACTTCAAGATTAGGGATATTTCGGCCGAAGGTCGGGCGGTCGCCAAGGCTCGCAGCCCCCTGATAGCTGCCTTTATGCGGGCCGGTGAGCACATCGAAAAACACCGCATAAACACCAAAACGCGGCAAGTGCAGATCTTTTACGGAAATATTGGCGGTCGGAAAACCAAGCTCGCGGCCACGCTGGTCGCCCTGCTCGACCGTGCCGTCTATCCGGTGCCAGTGGCCGAGCATACGCGCCGCATCGCGGGGCTGGCCTGCGGCGAGGGCCGAGCGAATGGCGGAGGAGGAATAGTGGCCGTGCTCATCTGAAATCAACGGCGCAATGCTGATCTCAATTCCGAATTCGGGGCCATGCTTGCGCAGAAAGGCTACATCGCCCTCACGACCCTTGCCAAACCGGAAATCTTCGCCAACCACAAGGTGGGAAATACCAAGGCCTTCTGCCAAAACATCCCGCACAAATTCGAGCGCGGTCAGGCTGGAAAGCGCTGTATCAAAGGGCAGGTCATAGAGCACATCAACGCCGATCTTGGCGAGCCGATGGCGCTTGGCGGCTTTATTCATCAGACGGAAAGGTGGAGAATTCGGGGCAAAAAAGCTGCGCGGGTGCGGTTCGAAGCTAATAACCCCGAGGGCTGTTGATTCGCGCCGCGCAAGGTCAATCACCGAACAGTGGCCCAAATGCACACCGTCAAAGTTCCCCATTGCCACCGAAGCACCACGCACCGGCACGTCGGAATACCGCTCGAAAATCTGCATCACTCGCCCTTATTCGCGGCGCGGTGCCAACACCAGCGCTTTGCCTTTAATTACTACTGTATCGCCCACAGTGCATATGCAATCAAGCCCAACGCGACGGCTGCGAAGGTCAATATCGTGAATCGTAACCTCGGCGCGGACGATTTCACCGGGGCGCACAGGGGCGGTAAAGGTGAGGTCTTGCTTCAGATAAATCGTGCCGTGGCCGGGAAGCTGCTCGCCAATCACTGCCGAAATCAATCCTGCGCCGATCATCCCGTGGGCAATTCGGCCCTGAAACGGCGTGTCGGAGGCATATTCCTCATCCATATGTATCGGGTTATGATCGCTCGATAAAACGGCAAACGCATGGATAGTTTCGTTGTCGATTTCCTTTTCCAGAAACCGGCTCATACCGACTTCGAGTTCGTCGATATACATTGTGCCAACAGGCAGGTCGTGTCCACGGGGCATTGCTAAACCTTCAGATTCGGAACAATTTGTTTTTTGCGGGAAACCACACCGGGAAGCAGGGCTGTGTCGCCAGAAACTTCCACGCCAAAAGATTTTTCAGCGATGGTTTTGATGGTGTCATTGGCAACCAGCAGGGTTGAGGCTTCACTGAGGATATCGACCACAAACAGAAGCACTTGGTTGGCGCCGTCTTCGGCTGCAACGGCTTCCATGCTCGCCATCAGGCTGGCCTTGCGGTCCATCACGATTTGCGGCGCGGTGGTTTCCAGCACTGAAACACGCAGCTTTTGGCCGTCCACTTCAAAGATCTTGGAATCAAGGCGCAGCAGCTCGGCATCGCTATAGTGCGAGATGTCGGATTTTGCAGCAAACATTTCGGCGGCGTATTCCGGAATATCAAGGCCGAGATCTTTGGCCATCCG
>Ga0316205_10002888_pt1 | contig 16973 bp, 15 predicted proteins | sample 3monthpyrite_MG_FD_204941 | JGI IMG/M metagenome (GOLD analysis project Ga0316205, IMG submission 204941) | Microbial mat bacterial communities from mineral coupon in-situ incubated in ocean water Damariscotta River, Maine, United States -... | ecosystem: Environmental > Aquatic > Marine >... | reverse complement strand
CTGTTATGGAAAATTCGTTTTGCCTTACATGCTTTAACCAGCAGACGAGAAGACCGACTGTTATTTGACTACCAAAAAACACTGGCACTGAGTTTTGGTTATGATGATGATGGCCACAATCTGGCTGTCGAACAATTCATGCAAAAGTACTACCGCACGGTGATGGAACTCGACCGATTAAATGAAATGTTATTACAACATTTTCAGGAAGCCATACTTTACGCTGACGAAAATGCTACTCCAGTAGTTATTAACAAGCGCTTTCAAACTACCAAGGGATTCATTGAGGTCGCACATGAAAACACCTTTAAATATTTCCCTTATGCCCTGCTGGAGGTGTTCCTGTTGCTGCAACTGGACCCCTCACTCAAAGGTGTGCGAGCCTCTACAATTCGTTTAATTCGCGCTAACTTGCATGTTATGGATGACTCCGTCAGAAATGACCTGCGAACGAAAAGTATATTCATGGAAATCCTGAGGCAGCCTGAAGGTATCACCCATGAACTACGGCGCATGAATCGCTATGGCGTACTGGCAGCCTACCTACCCGCTTTTGAAAACATTGTTGGACGCATGCAATACGATCTATTTCACAATTATACCGTTGATGAACACATCCTCTTTGTTGTGCGTAATTTACGCAGATTCACAGTGCCGGAATTTTACAATGAGTTTCCCCTGTGTAGCGAAATAATACAAAAAATAGCCAAGCCAGAGTTACTTTACATGGCAGGGCTTTATCATGATATTGCCAAAGGGCGTGGTGGCGACCATTCAGAACTTGGAGAAGAAGAAGCCATCAAACTTTGTCAGACACATGGCTTGATGGATTATGATACCCAATTGGTTGCCTGGTTAGTTAGAAATCACCTGATCATGTCCACAACCGCCCAACGCATGGATATCAGTGACCCGGATGTCATTCAGACATTTGCCGACCTGGTTGGCGATCAGGTACACCTGGACTACATTTACCTTCTGACAGTGGCTGATATTCGTGGCACTAGCCCTAAGCTATGGAATAGCTGGAAAGATTCTTTACTCAAAGAACTCTATCATGCGACAAGTAAAGCGTTACGCTTCAGTAAAAACAATGAAGCATTAGCAAGCCATGAACAGATAGCGAACAGCAAAAAGAAAGATGCAGTAAAATTATTGCGAAAAATGAATATACCAGCTGAAACTATCGAACAAATATGGAGCCCTTTTCCTCAAGAATATTTTATTCAATATACCTCAGAAGAAATGGCCTGGCATATAGAATCCATTACTTCAAATACAGAAACTAACTGGCCTTTCGTTGGCATAAGGTGGGATAGCGTTCGTGGAAGCACAGCTATTTTCATTTATGGTCCTACGATATCAAACCAGTTCGCTATAACCACTGCATGTCTGGAAAAAATTGGCCTCGATGTTGTTGACGCCAGAATTATTACCACAAATGACCAATTTGCACTCAATACCTATCTGGTATTGGAGCAAAACAGCAAAACTACTCATGACCAACTACGCCGGACTGAAATTCGTGATGCACTTCATCTTGCCCTCAGTGAACACACCGATACTGATAATACCGTTCAACGACGCATACCAAGACAGCACAAACATTTTAATGTCAATACCGAAATTGTTTTTTCTTTGGATGAAAATAATCAACGCACGATCCTGGAATTAACTACTGCTGATCGTCCCGGTTTATTATCCCGCATTGGGGAAGCTTTCAAGCAATGTAAAATTAACCTGCAAAATGCAAAAATAGTCACCATTGGCATTAAAATTGAAGACGTCTTTTATATCACCAATAAACACAATGAACCATTAAGCGAATCACATTGCCTCGCTTTAAGGGATAGCTTAATTGAAAATCTAAGTGAATAATTTTATTTTTTTTCTATGATCTCGACGGCGTTTCCGTCCGGGTCACGAAAAAATAAGGCACGTCGACCAGACTTACTCAATGAATACTCACAATGATTCGAGTCCAGCTTTTCTATAATATTCGCCAATGACTCTACCAACAGCGCAACATGCCGGTCGCGCCCGCCATGTTGGGGTCTTGTTGATTCTGTGTCCGGGTCATGAACTTCAAGCAAATGAATTTGTTGAGACCCGACATCCAGCCAGGCTCCTGGATAACCCAAATCGGGCCTTTCATGATTGACATCTAAACCTAGAATTTCCTTATAAAAACGCACTGACTTTTGAGTATCCTGCACAATCACACTGCAATGATGAATAGAACAAATATTTTTACTCATGACTTTTTCCTGTGCGCGCAATCAACCAGGCACTTAATGCAATAATAGCACCACCCGACCACTCAAGTAGCGTCATGGTTTCACCCACCAGCAAATAAACTGAAATAGCCGTTACCGGTATTTCAAATAACAGGATGATAGCCGATCGATAAACTGGCATGTGAGTAACACCGTATTGGACAGCCAGCGTCATAAACACAATCGCCAATAAACCCAGCAACACGCTATAAATCCATGCTGATTCACTCGCTTGCTCTACACTGATGCCAAACAAGCTTATCCATAAAACTGTAATGAAAACGCATCCTAACCAACTCGCGGTTGTTTTAACCGAGATGCTGACATCCTGCAGCGCCCTGATTAATACGTTACTGAGTGCAAAAGCAGCCCCGGAAGATAACGCCAGCCAGTCAGCATGACTTTGTGGCCATGGAAAACCAATGTCTGTATCCCAAAGCATGACCATGGCGCCCATAAACGCCAGACAAAAAATAAGCATGGCTTGCAGGCTCAGCTTTTCCTTGAGGATAAAATGACCCAGAATTACCGTCCACACAGGTGAGAGATAAAACAACAAAATCACCCTGACAGCATTACCTTCAGCCAGTGCAACCAGAAAAGCGACATTACACCAACCCGCGCTGATAGCGATAATTAACAGTGACTTTGGATGTAATTTATACTCTGAAAATCGACGATAGGTATAAACCAACCCGATCAATAATGCACTACTAAAGGCAACCAGGGTGACCCATACAGCTGGCATGCCAGCCTGCTCAAATAAGCGTAGCGGATACCAAAAAAGACCCCACATAGTAGCGGCATATAATAAGGCCAGATCAGCCAAACGATTAGAAGAAAGTATGCGACTCATTGATATCAGTGCTCTTGGGACAGAATATCCAGTATAATGCAGTAATGACTCAAACTTAAATAATGATTTCGACTATGAACCCGGACCTGAAAAACCTACAGCCCTACCCATTTGAAAAATTGGCTCAACTCAAGGCTGATTGTCAGCCCCCCGCCAATCTCAACCATATTGCCTTATCCATAGGTGAGCCCAAGCATGAGACGCCTGACATCATCAGTAACGAGCTGATCAAACATATCGATGGCCTCACCCGCTACCCGTTAACACGTGGGTCGGATGAATTACGACAAACTATCGTCAACTGGTTGACCCGACGATTTGCGTTGGACCATCATAGCCTCGATAAAAACCAACACGTACTTCCGGTCAATGGAACGAGAGAAGCTTTGTTTGCCTTTGCTCAATGCATCGTCGATAGAAGCAAGAATGCGCTTGTATTAATGCCAAATCCTTTTTATCAGATTTATGAAGGTGCTGCATTACTCGCTGGAGCTACCCCTGTTTTCCTTAATACGTTGGCAGAAAATAATTTCATTCCTGATTTCAAGGCAATCACTGATGAAACCTGGAATCAGTGCCAAATCCTGTATATATGCTCCCCAGGCAATCCTACGGGTGCTGTGATCGATATTCTTACCTTGCAACACTTGATCACACTGGCCGATAAACATGATTTTATTATTGCTTCTGATGAGTGTTATTCAGAACTTTATCCTGATGAAAACAATCCTCCAGCGGGCTTGCTACAGGCAGCAGCGTTAATGGGTCGCCATGATTATTCTCGTTGCATAGTTTTTCATAGCTTATCCAAACGCTCGAATGCCCCCGGGTTACGCTCCGGATTTGTTGCTGGTGACAGTAGCATCATCCAACAGTTTTTACTGTATCGAACCTACCATGGTTGCGCGATGCCTCCACCGGTGCAAATGGCCAGCATTAAGGCCTGGAATGATGAAACACACGTCATAGAAAACAGACGGCTTTATCGAGAAAAATTCAAGGCAGTGATCGACATCCTATCTCCCGTACTTGCTGTTGAAGCACCTGAAGGCGCCTTTTATCTCTGGGTAAAAACACCGATCTGCGATACAGAGTTCACCCGTGGATTATTCCAGCAACAAAATGTCACCGTATTACCCGGCAGTTTCCTGTCACGCCAAGCTGATGGCATTAACCCCGGTGAAAACAGAATACGCATGGCTCTGGTCGCCAACATGGAAGAGTGCATTGAAGCTGCAAATCGAATTAAACAATATGTTTCCAGCCTGTAAATAAGCTTCATTAGGCATTTGCTTGCCAGAGAATGCTGGTTTTAAACGGCTATCTGGCTTACAATTCTGCAAACAACGTCATCCTTTATATTGAACCGACTTAATTGAAAAATAGGTAATAACATGAGTAACTTGCAACAAACTATCGAAGAGGCTTTTGAAAGACGTGCAGACATCACACCCCGCAGCGTTGAGCCACAGGTGAAGGAAGCTGTCATGGAAGCTATTTCCATGCTTGACTCAGGAGCCGCTCGTGTTGCCGAAAAAAAGGATGGCGACTGGGTCGTTAACCAATGGTTGAAAAAGGCCGTACTGTTGTACTTCCGCATAGAAGATAATGTCTTTATGAAAGGTGGTTTCACCAACTATTACGATAAAGTGCCTTCCAAGTTTGCCGACTGCAGTTCGCGTGATTTACGTGAAGGTGGTGTACGCATTGTGCCTCCCGCTGCTGCCCGTAAAGGCAGTTATATCTCATCAGGCGTTGTCCTCATGCCCTCCTACGTGAATATTGGCGCCTATGTCGATTCTGGCACCATGGTTGATACCTGGGCAACTGTCGGTTCCTGCGCGCAAATAGGTAAAAACGTGCATCTATCCGGTGGTGTTGGTATCGGTGGTGTGCTTGAACCCATTCAGGCTGGCCCAACTATTATTGAAGACAACTGCTTCATAGGCGCACGCTCAGAAGTGGTTGAAGGCGTTATCGTTGAAGAAGGCTCAGTTATTTCCATGGGCGTTTACATTGGTCAAAGTACTAAAATCTTCAACCGCATGACCGGTGAAGTCAGCTATGGCCGCATCCCTGCCGGTTCCGTTGTTGTATCAGGTAATCTACCTTCAAAGGATGGTACCTATAGCTTGTATTGTGCAGTCATCGTCAAACAGGTCGATGAGAGAACACGCGGCAAGGTGGGTATTAACGAGCTACTGCGTGACATTTAATGATCGTCTACGGTATCCCGAATTGTGACACGATGAAAAAGGCCCGCCAATGGTTGCAGGCCCATGAACTCGATTACCAGTTTCATGATTATCGCAAAGATGGGGTCGATTCCACAAAGCTACAGCAGTGGATTAAGCAAGTCGGCTGGGAATTATTGCTCAATCGCCGTGGCACTACGTGGCGCAAGCTTGACGAAAAAACGCGTGACAATATTAATGAAAAATCCGCCATCAAAGTCATGCTTGAGAACCCCGCTATTATTAAACGACCTGTATTGGTAAAAGGCAAAAAAATACTGGTCGGCTTTAATGAAGCTGAATATAAAAACCTGCTTTAGTAGAGACAACATGTCAGAAACCTTAAACCTTGTTAAAGACCTCGTCTCACGAGCCTCCGTTACGCCGGAGGATGCCGGCTGTCAGGACACCATGATTGCGCGCCTGGAAGCCATCGGCTTCAATGTCGAACGCCTACGCTTTGATGACGTCGATAACTTCTGGGCTCGGCGCGGCAATCAGGCACCCCTGCTCGCATTTGCTGGCCATACCGATGTTGTACCGACAGGCCCACTCGAAGATTGGCACAGCGATCCTTTTAAACCTGAAATCAGGGATGGATTATTATACGGACGTGGTACTGCTGATATGAAAGGTAGCCTGGGCGCCATGATCACCGCTTGTGAGCGATTTATCCATGCTAACCCTGACCATCAAGGTTCCATCGGATTTTTGATTACCAGCGATGAAGAAGGCCCAAGCATCAACGGAACTGTTAAAGTGGTTGAACATCTTGAAGCCAGAAATGAAAAAATCAACTGGTGCCTCGTTGGAGAACCATCCAGCAGCAAACAACTAGGCGATGTCATCAAAAATGGTCGTCGTGGTTCACTAAATGGCTACATGACGGTCAACGGTACACAAGGACATGTCGCCTATCCACATCTCGCCAACAATCCCATACATCAACTTGCACCGGCGCTTGCTGAACTTTGCAACATGGAATGGGATCAAGGCAATGAATTTTTTCCGCCAACGACATTCCAGGTTTCCAACCTGAACTCTGGCACCGGTGCTGAAAATGTAATCCCCGGCACGCTAAAGATAAAATTTAATTTCCGCTTCTCTACAGAAACAACAGAAGAAAAACTTCGCCAAACCGTACACAGCATACTCGATACACATCAGCTTGATTATGACTTGCAATGGCGACTATCTGGCAATCCGTTTATCACTCCGAAAGGCGAATTAGTCAACGCGGCCACCAAGGCCATCAACAAAGTTACTGGCATTGATACAGAATTGTCTACCTCAGGCGGCACCTCTGATGGCCGATTTATAGCCCCCACTGGTGCACAAGTCCTCGAACTCGGCCCTCTGAATGCGACCATCCATCAACTCAATGAATGTGTGAGCGTTGACGATTTAGACAATTTATCGTTGATATATGAAGACATTCTTATTCGATTGTTAGCTTGATATGTTTTTGAAAAGTAAACGCCATTATTTGTGAAACTTATTATCAGCATGCGCGTGATCACGTCTAACTTTATTCCTTGCACTACGAGTAGTTTATTTCTCTGAATCGAATGATACTTACTTAATCAACTAATCTATAGCGTGTGCTATAGATAAAAAATAATCAACAAGTTGAATGTTATTATCAAAACATGAGTAAGCAAACAATCAATGAAAATATTTGGCAAATTGTCGCTCATATCCCCAAAGGGAAAGTTGCAACTTATGGCCAAATTGCCCGACTTGCCGGCTACCCTGGTTACGCACGATTCGTAGGTTCAACTTTAAAAAAACTACCAAAAGATACAACATTGCCATGGCATAGAGTCATTAATGCACAAGGGAAACTTTCATTTCCAGAAAATAGTTCTGCGTACAAAAAACAGAAATCACTACTAGAAAGTGAAGGCGTCGTATTCAAGAATGCCAAACTATCGCTTACTGACTTTGGTTGGAGTCATTAAATATCAAATCGTAACAGAGGATTGGTTTCAGTATTCCGTCGATCAAATGAAGCCACCTAGTACTACTTGTACGTTATAAATTATCAGCTATCTGACGCTGGACAATCACTCTTTCCCCTCAATTTTCTTGCTCGCGGTTTTTTTCCACGCCACTTCATTTCTCAGATAAACCGGCTCTATGTTCTCTACGGTCACGAGTTTATCTTTTGCGATTACGTCGAGTGCAAGCTGCGCAATATCCTGGGCATGGGGAAGCCTATTTCCGTCAAATGATGAAATTAAATCCTGGCTAATACTACCAAGCGCCTGCTCATAGGCTGACCAGGCACTACCGGCCCCTACCCATTTTTGATCTGTTTTATCTGGCAAAGGTAGCTCATCCGGTTTACCAACGACTTCAGGCAGGCACAACTGCATATAGCCTTGCTGATCCAGTTGATATTGTCCCCAGTAAATTTCCTGCATTCTGGCATCGATGCCTGCTAGTACATTGTTATAACCGTGTTCCCGGTACACACCTTGAGCAATCGCCGCCAAACTAGAGACGGGAGCAACACGTAAACCAGCGCCCAAGGCTATACCCTGCACGACACCTGTGCCAATACGTATACCCGTAAAACTACCTGGGCCACAGCCAAAGGCCAGAGCATCAAATGTTGAGGCATGAGCGAACCCAGCTTCTTCCATCAAAGATTCCACCATGGGCAATATAAATTCGGTATGTCGTTGGCGTGCAATTTCAAATCGTTCAATGCATTCACCATCAATCGAGATGGCTGCAGAACAAGCTTCGGTGGAAGTATCAATGGCTAGAATTTTCATAGCATTATATTCCCCTAAGGAATGACTTTACGACCTCGGGGTCGATCACCCTCTTCATGGGCGGCAGGCTTTTAAGAAATACCTTGCCATAGGATTTAGTGGTTAAACGTGGATCACAGATAACCATGACGCCTTTATCTGAAACATCTCTGATCAAACGCCCCACTCCTTGTTTCAACGTGATGACCGCATTGGGCAATTGAAAATCAAAAAATGCATTTTGCCCGTTTTTCTTGATCTGCTCTATACGTGCCTGCAAGACGGGATCTCCCGGAGAGGCGAAAGGTAATTTGTCAATAATCACAAGTGACAGTGCAGAACCACGCACATCGACCCCTTCCCAGAAACTACTGGTGCCAAGTAAAACTGCATTGCCTTTCTCGCGAAAAGATTCCAGTAATAAATCGCGTGGTGTATCACCCTGTACGAGTAGAGGGTAGTCTGTTTTTCCTTTCAGTAATTTTTCTGCAAGACGCAGGGCTCTGTAACTGGTGAACAATAAAAATGCGCGTCCTTTACTCGCTTCAATCAGTTCAATGGCGTAGTCAATGACTTTGTCAGTAAACTGCTCACTGTTTGGATCAGGCATATTTTGCGGTGCGACCAGCATGGCATTTTTTGCATAGTCAAAGGGGCTATCAAGTTGTTGTGTTTCGCACTCAGTAATACCCAGTCTGCGTGTGAAATGGGAAAAATCCGTATCGATTGCCAGGGTAGCTGAGGTGAACACCCACGCACAAGGATGGGTTTGTATTTGAGCCTGAAAGCTGGGCGCGATGTCCAATGGAGTTAAGTGAAATACAAAGGAACGTTTGTGAACATCCAGCCATTGAATGTAATTTTCGTCTTCTGCCCGGGTGACAATGTTCATACCGGCGCTAAAATCCTGACAACGACGGTAACAATTATCCAGCCCTTTGCTTCTGACCGATGCCTGTTCGAGCCAGTCAGTCAGAATTTTTAATTGTTCCTGCATGTCATCCAACGCGCCGTTGACGTTCTTGTTATCTCTTATCGGTTTCCATGCAAGACGTCCCAGGTTTTGCCCCAGAGAGAGACGAAAATCATTGACACTTTTTTCCAATTGATCACAGGCCAGGGACAAGTCCGCCATATCACCGGCTGCTGCCAAGTGTTCCACACGTGTGTCTTTACAGAGTTCGAGTAATTGTCGACCGCTGAGCGATTGCCCAAAAAACTGTGTGGCCACATCGGGCAGTGTATGCGCTTCATCAATAATAAAAGCATTCGCACCAGGCAGTAGTTCACCATAGCCTGATTCTTTTAACGCCATATCAGCAAACATCAGATGATGATTAATGACCAGTAAATCAGCTTCCTGCGCTTTGCGTCGAGACTCCATAACGTAACAGCCATTATAGGAGGGGCAATCAGAACCCAGACAATTATCAGCAGTTGATGTGACCATGGGCCAGACCGGGGCATCTTCAGGCACACCGCGTACTTCGGCTATGTCGCCACTTTCTGTTCTACCCGACCATTGCCGGATGCTCTGCAAGTAGGAGACCTGGGTGCGTGAACGCATGCGCCCTTCCATCACACTGACATCCAAACGGTACTTGCATAAATAATTGGAGCGCCCTTTTAGCAGGGCAACTTTGACTGGCAACTTTAATATTTTGCAAACTTCCGGAATATCACGATGAAAAAGTTGATCTTGCAGGTTTTTTGTTCCGGTCGAGACAATAACTTTTTGTCCACTCAATAATGCCGGCACGAGATAGGCGAATGTTTTACCTGTTCCCGTTCCCGCTTCAACAACTAATTTGGAAGCATTAGTCAGACTGGCTTGCACTGCATCGGCCATATCCAGTTGCTGCTGGCGAGGCACAAAATGCGTGATTTGTTTTTCAAACGGGCCTTGGACACCCAGAATTTCAGAGGCTTTAAACATGGAATGATGCAGAGTATTAATAGTATTTGATTAGTAAATTAATTTCAGAATTTATAACTGAAATGTCATTATGAAAATAGAAACGAAGAAAGAATATTTAACATTTAGATTCTAACTACCAGATTGCCGCGCCGTGCTCGCAATGACAGGTTTTTTTGAGATTCATTAGACATTTCCCTGATTATCCCAAACTTCGTCATTTTCTATCTCACCTTCTTCACTGCTCCAGACTAGATGAGCCAGGTGCTTAAACCGAGACACTGACATGGCGCCACGTTTGTTTCTTTTACTGTCGCTGGTTTCATCCAGAGATTCTATTAAATTACTGCGTTCAGCTTCGAAAATTTCTACCGGCTCAAAGTCTTCATTCATCAGTACTAATAGCACACTATCCCATTCCTGATTGACTTTTAGCTGACCTATGCGTTGAGTTGATTTGGTATTATCGAATATCGCACGTCCCTTGATTTGTATTTTCTTTCCTTCTCGTTTGCCTTTGCCAATGGCATCAAATCCGCTGTTTTTATCTTCGCTAAGCTCAAGATTTAACAGGCGTGCAGCATCGTTTTCAGCAATTTCACCGGTAACGCCACCCAGTGTCTTACCCGTCGCGCGGCGGTAGTCAGCTGCAATTCTGCGGGCTTCTGATATCAATTTGTCTACTGAGAATACACTCAAGATTGTTAATCCAGGATTTGGTTAATAGTGTAATGATAATACTAAAAGCGCGGGCCTGCAAAGAAAATATGGAAGAAAAGCTAATGACATCAATGAATTAAATATGTAATTAGCATTAATTCACTAACGACTACCTAATTTATCTGCCTGCTTACGTGCTTCTCTAGCGCCTTTACTATCACCGGTTTCGGCCCTAGCACTAGTGATTAAGAGCCAATTAGCTCGACGAATATCCGGGGCACGAGAAGCATATTGATTAGAGCGTAATGCCAGTGATTCTGCCTGTCGGTATTGCTTTTGAGTAAAACGCACTTGAGCCAATTGATGCCATAGGCCGGGATTACGCGGTTGGATGCGAATAGCTCGTTCCAGAATGGCGGCGGCCTTGGCTGACTCGCCCGTATGATTCAGTTGTTTGGCCTGTTTTTGTAAGCCTGCAACAACAATGGGGTTACTAACCGCAGGCTTGTGAGAAGTAGTGGTACCCGCACTGGAGCCACTTTTATCAACGATATCAACCACAGGAGCATCTGTTTTCGGCAAGCTTGAGCAACTACTAAGCAACAAAAGTGATAAAAACAAAAACAAGTATTTAACAACAAAGTTCATGATCAAAACATCCGATTAAGCCAATCTATAACACCCGCATTACAGCCCGTTTCCTGCTCGGGAACTGTTCCGGATTTGAAAGGTAATTCTACCGCATTCTCACAATGTTCTTCCGTTTTATTTCCGGTAATGGGGTCTATCCAGGCCATTTCCATGTCTTCCAGTAAATCTAATTGCAATGACTGAGCATTAATTGAATTAAATAAACTCGCCCATACTTGCATGGCTCCACTACTGCCGGTGAACTTTGTTGGCTTATCATCATCATGGCCGAGCCAGACAACAGACAGGTAATCCTGTGAATAGCCAGCAAACCAACTATCCCGCAGTTTATCAGTCGTGCCTGTTTTTCCGGCTACCTGCAATCCCTCTGGTAGGATTGACCCCAGTTGTTGGGCCGTTCCATCTTGTGTTACCTGGTGAAGTGCATAATTGATCAACAAGCTATCCCGTGAATCGATTACCTGTGAAACCGATAACGGATACCGGCTCAAAGGCTCGCCTTTTACATCAAGTACCGCCCTGATACTGCGCAAGGGCGAATAAAAACCTGCATTCGCCAGTGTTTGATACATTTGTGCGACTTCAAGTGGCGACAAAGCCAATGTACCTAGTAGCATTGAGGGGTATTCCTTAATTGGCCTATGCACACCCAGGTCAGACAATACGTCAAGGACCTCAGATAAGCCGACCTCCATACCTAATCGCACTGTTGCAATATTATAGGAATGCGCCAGAGCCAAATACAAAGGAACTTGCCCATGAAATAATTTGTCATAATTATCAGGCGTCCACTTCTCATCTTTTCCAGGCTGATCCATTTCCAGGAAATCATCATTGATCAGTGTGGCTAGTGAATACTTACCGGTTTTAAGTGCTGCTAAATAAACGGCTGGCTTGATCAGTGAACCGATGGCCCGAACAGCATCCAGCGCCCGATTAAAACCTGTAAATCGCGTTTGCCTGTCACCAACAACTGCAACGACCTCGGCATTATTAACATCAGAAACAATCACCGCACCCTGCAAACGCCCTTTAGGTAAACGATACCCTTGCTCCAGTGCTTTCAGTTTACTGGTTAAGGCTTTCTCAGCTTTGATTTGCACATCTGATTTTAGTGTGGTGAAAATTCGCAGGCCAGCTGATGATAAGTCTTCATCACGATAATCTCGTCGTAACTGTCGTTTCACCAAATCAAGAAAAGCAGGATAGGCGGTCACGCCTGCTTTGTGTACTTTGCTAACACCTAATGGAGAACGTTTGAATTGTGTGTTTTCTTCCTTACTAATCAAACCTCGCTCTAACATCACATCCAGCACCAGGTTTCTGCGCGAGGTCGCGCGTTTAGGATGTCGCCTCGGGTCGTAATAGGAAGGGCCTTTGACGAGACCCACCAGTAAGGCCAGCTGATGAGACTTCAAATATTTGAGTGATCTGCCAAAATAAAAATGACTTGCTAATCCAAAGCCATTAATGGATCGCTTTCCATCTTGCCCCAGGTACACCTCATTAAAATATGATTCAAGAATGTCATCTTTACTGTAGTGAAATTCCAGCAAACCAGCCATCATGGCTTCATTGAGTTTTCTACTAATGGACCGTTCACTGGTCAGGAAGTAATTTTTAACCAACTGCTGGGTCAGTGTACTGCCACCCTGTACTGTTTTCCCTGCTTTTATATTGCTGTAAAGCGCGCGCATAATAGCTACAAAATCAATACCATGATGTGACTTAAATTTTCGATCCTCAACCTCAATCAAAGTTTTTTGTATTAAATCAGGTATATCTTTTAGCTGTACCAAGATCCGGTCTTCATTATGCCTAGGGTAGATGCTGGCAATATGTACCGGGTCCAACCGTACCAGGCTGACCGGTTGTTTAGACTTAAGTGTTTCTACCGAACTAATTCCTGAAGCATCAAATGATACTCGCAGACGTTTGGTGTTTTCACTACCATCCCAAAAACGGAATGCGCGTGTATTTAACAGCACAGCACCTGTCCTTGAAGAGTACGTTCCCGCTTCATCGACAGCCCATTTATTTCTGTAATTCAGCCGTTTTAATTCAGCTAGTAGTTCTTTTTTCTGTAACGCCAACCCGGCATAAAGCTCGACCGGGCTTGCGTAAACACGTGCCGGTATTTCCCAGCGGTTACCTTCAAAACGATCGCGAATGACAAAATCCAGGTAAACGATATAGCCCACCAGGACCAATAACAAAGGCAATAAGATATAGAATAATAACTTACTTCGTTTTTTAGGTTTTTTACGTCTTGAGCGCTTTGCTCTGGTACGTTTTACCGGAGTTTTTTTCTTCTTTGCTGCCATATTGTTAAATTAACTAATTCACTTGTATTCCAGCTAGCTATTGTATCCAATCACTGTTGCTACCGATAGCAGAATGTTCCAAAAAATTATTAAAAAAGCCTCTTGCGAGCAAGAGGCAATACGGAGGAGCACCCGTTAAAAATGTTCCTGGCCAGACTTACTGTTATGACTAAATCAAACCTCTCCAGAATGAACTGACCTTTCGCCATTGTTTTTTTCGATGGCATAAACAATATAGCGCAAGCTTCCTCCTGCTCGCAGGCTATCAAAGGGATAACAGGTCACTAGCATAATGCTGCGATTTGATGTGTGAACTGGTATAGGCACCTGACTGGCATCTTTGATCTCCATGCTCACAATTTCATATTCACTGGTTTCATCTCGACTATTTTGTATGTTAATACTGTCTCCTATTTTCACATTACGAAGAAAGGCAAAGTGGGTATCACGGTGCGCACTAATCAGCGATACCCCCTGATCACCCGGACTGGCCGTGCCTAGTAAATGACCGGGGGCGAACGCTAATGAACTACCCGAGGCCCCCTCCAGAATAATCATATCGATGTTCTGGGAAGGCACTCTCAATCTGGCCAAAGGCCAGGTATCCGCCCATGACCAGGGCTTAACCTTGACCCCGCCTTGCAAGGTTTGTTGCCAGGCAGTTTGCAGTAGATGTTGAGCCAACAGGGCTTTTGCTTGTATATACACTCCATTTGAGAACAAGCTGGCACCTATCAACGCGATACATATTCCTGCAACAAGAAAAGGTTTATGCACCATGTAAGTTTTTCCTTTGAAAATGCAGGCTCAATAAACAGCCCAGCAGAATCAGTAAGAAGCCCATTAACATATCCCAGAATGAATCCGTTGCTGTTTGTGGTAATGAAGCAAAGACCTTATTCTTTTGCCAGCCTGCTGGTAAATTAACCTTTAATGCCTTGCTCGATAAAGACTCTGTGATGGGTCTAGTGGGCGTAACATCCACGGCGACCAGGCTGGTATATTTGCTCACCAGATGGTGCTCCAACGCCAGATCGACCACACCTTTTTTGATCACGTCCAGACTATCTCCTTCCCGGAGTCGATCCATTAAATGAGCAATTTTATCTCTTGCCCATAATACGCTAACGCCTTTAGATTGATGATCTGTCAGTAACGGCATACTGAACTGCCAATCTTGCTGTGATCGTTTACCCTTGATCACAATGTTATCTTTTAATATGGGTAATTTTGCTGTCAGCATCAACGGTTCGCCTGCATACAAATCGGGCAATCTTTCTGGCCACATTTCAACCTTGATATTATCTGGCCATTGCACCTCAAGACCTGACAATACCGGCATTTGAATTTTCCTGAATAAAGCTGACATTTTTTCATCAACTTCCTGAATTTTTCCGATATAAGTATAACTACCACGTCCATACAGTGCCGCTTTATGCATGAAATGGCTGTTAGGTGCGGAACCTATGCCCACTGTAAAGAGTCGAGTGTCTGCCAGATTTTTTTTGATAATAGAAAACAAGGCGTCTTCATTACCAATACTGCCATCCGTTAAAAATACAACCTGACGCACCAGCCCTTTGTCATCCTTATGATCCAATGCTGCATGCAAAGCCGTCGCCATCTCGGTTCCACCTGATGCTTTGAGCGATTTCACATAACGTAAGGCCTGGTTTACATAACTGCTTTCAACCGGTTTAGATTGATCAAATAACTGACTGGTGTAAGAGTTAAACTGAATAATGTTGAAATAATCTCCCTGCTTCAGATCCTTAATGGCATAGTCTAGCGCGCGGCGAGCCTGTTCAATGGAAGTGCCCCCCATTGAGCCCGAAGTATCAATCACATAAATCACTTCACGATTTAATACCTGTTGCTGGGTCTGTTCCGGATCTGGTGGCATAACCATTAACATTAAATAGTTTTCATTACCTTTTCGTTCGCTAAACAACGCCGCACGTGGTATTTGCCCTCTGTCTGGCTGCCAAACCAGTTCGAAATCACGATCAGCAGGCACTTGCTCATCTTGTAAAGTCACCGTCATTTCACTCGCTGACTGCACTTCCTTATTAATACGATGATAACTACTTTGTAAGGAAACAATCGGAAATCCAGCGTTCAGGTCTACGCGTAATGTAACAGGGTTGATCTTGCCTGTAGCACCAAGGGAAACAGGTGGCGTTATGCGGGAGGCATCCTTCACTTGATCAGTGTTGTGAACCCACCCAGAGCCACTGAATTGAGTGACTTCCTCCTTCACTGCAACGGGTTTTCCTGGTATATATCGGGGTGCGACGACCATTGGAAACCGAAGACGAAATTTATCTTTATCCAGATGCAAGGTTTGCTGATACTCAATCTCTACAGAAATTGTTTCACCAGGACCGATATTAGCGATTGAATTGGTAAAAATATTAGGACGTTCCTGCTCAACCAGGCTTGCTTTGCGCCCTTCACTTTTGGCTTTGGCATAAATCTTCTTGGCCTCTTGTCGCTCCTTGATTTTGCCTTCAATCACTCGGTCACCAATGCGCATCCTGAGATGATCAACCGCTGCTTTATCAGGCAAAGGAAACACATATAGTCCTTCCATCCATTCATTTCCAGGGTTCTTGAAACGCTGAACCACCCGTGTTCTAACCAACATGCCGCTCACTCTCATATGTACGTCGGTCTTCAATGTGGGTGCCTGTTGATAAAGCCCCGGTTTATCGGTACGTAGCAGTACGCTGCCACTACTGACATCACCTTTCTTTACATATTCACTCACCCGTTCATTTTCAATTTCCCCTGCCTGACTAATACCAGGCAGGAACATGACCATTAACCCTAATACGAAAGAAACTACAATACCCGACAGGATGCTCATCAGTAATCCAATCAAAAAATCCAGAGAAAAATCACTACCATGATAACTATTCATCATTAGCCTCCTCGTTTTTCAATGGGATGAGGAATGATGGCGAGCATTCACCATTGTGATTAAACCAGCCATCTTCAATACCACTTACCTGCGCACAACGATGAATCTCTTCCGGGTTCCAATATAAAAAATCCTCAGACATAAGTTGTAATACACTCATGATTGTTTCTCCGCTTGACTGAAAGTAATCACTACACGTCGATCAAAAGACAGGCTATCCTGATCATTACCCAGATTGAGTAAATCCTGTTCGCCTTTTGCAGAGTCCACAATGGAGCTTTCCGCTATGCCTTCTTGCAGCAACAGGTCCTTCACAGCTTGCACCCTGCGTTGTGCCAGCGACAGGTTATAAGCATCCTCCCCTCGCGCATC
>Ga0316205_10002887_pt1 | contig 16986 bp, 15 predicted proteins | sample 3monthpyrite_MG_FD_204941 | JGI IMG/M metagenome (GOLD analysis project Ga0316205, IMG submission 204941) | Microbial mat bacterial communities from mineral coupon in-situ incubated in ocean water Damariscotta River, Maine, United States -... | ecosystem: Environmental > Aquatic > Marine >... | reverse complement strand
CGCTACCGCTATGCGCTCACACGGGTGTGGGCCGAGAAAGGCCGCAAAGTGCTGTTTTTGATGCTGAATCCGAGCACCGCAACCGAGATGCAAAACGACCCCACGGTCGAGCGCTGCGAGCGCCGCGCGCGCGCGCTGGGCTTTGGTGCCTTTCGTGTTTGCAACATTTTTGCCTATCGCGCCACAGATCCGCGCGCCATGCGGGCGGCGGATGACCCGGTGGGCAAAGCCAATGACGAAGCGATTCTTGCGGCAATTGACTGGGCCGACGAGGTGGTGGCGGGATGGGGCAACCATGGCGAGCATCAAGCCCGCGGCAAGGCTGTAGAGGCTTTGCTCAAAGCACAGCCCCTCCCCCCAAAGCACCTTGGCCTCACAAAATCGGGCCACCCAAAACACCCGCTATATATCGCTTATAAAACCCAACCGGAGGCGTGGTGGTGATCCGAAAAATTGCGATTATAACGGGTGGCAGTCGGGGCATTGGTGCTGCGACCGCCACGCTGGCCGCCAAAGCGGGCTATGATATCTGCATAAATTATGTCTCTAACACAGCCCGCGCCAAAGAAGTTGTGAAAGCCTGTGAGGCATTGGGCGCCCGCGCGATTGCTGTGCAGGGCGATGTCGCCAGCGCGGCAGATGTAGATACGCTGTTTAAGACCTGCGACGCCGAGCTTGGCCCGCTTGATTTTCTGGTCAATAATGCGGGTATTGTTGGTGCAACCGCGCGGGTTGATACATTAGCCGCATCTGCTTTGGAGCGGGTTTTCAGAGTCAACGTTTTTGGCTCTTTTAGCTGCGCTCAACAGGCGGTCCGGCGCATGTCAACCATGCATGGCGGTAAAGGTGGCAACATCGTGAACCTCTCGTCCATCGCGGCCACCATCGGCAGCGCCGGCGAATACGTTCACTATGCCGCAACCAAAGGCGCGATTGACAGCTTCACCATTGGCCTCGCCCGCGAGGTTGGCCGTGAAGGCATTCGGGTAAACGCTGTGCAGGCCGGCACGGCAGATACCGATGTGCACACCATCGGTGGCGGCAACCCGGACAGGCCTGCCATGGTAGCGGCTACCTCCGCCCTTGGGCGGGTGGCAACAGCCGGGGAAATCGCCGAAGCCATTTTGTGGCTCGGTTCAGACAAAGCAAGCTATGCCACCGGCACCGTGCTGCGGATTGGTGGCGGTTTATAGCGGATTATAAAGGAGCAGGATATGACACATTTGCAAAAGCGGGCTTGGGTTCCGGCTGCAACTGAAGATTTCGTAAAGCGGATTGCGGAGGAGACAGCAACATCCGCGAGTGCCCAGATAGCGGCGCGGCTAGAGGCCTTGGCAACTGAAAACGAAACCATCCACCTGAAGGCGTGCTTTAATCTTAATCCGGCCACCAATGTGATGAACCCGCGCGCCGCCGCTTTGCTTTCCCGCGGGCTTTCGGAGCGCCCCTCGCTTGGCTACCCGCAAGACAAATACGAAATGGGGCTTGAGGCGATTGAGGAAATCGAAGTGATCGCGGCCGCGCTTTGCGCCGAGATATTCGAGGCCAAATACGCCGAAATTCGCGTGCCGTCAGGGGCGATTTCCAATCTTTATGGCTTTATGGCTACCTGCCAACCGGGCGATACAATCATCGCGCCACCGGCCAGCATTGGCGGACACGTGACCCATCATGCGGCGGGGTGTGCGGGGCTTTATGGCCTCAACACGGTTGACGCGCCGGTAGATGTTGACGGCTACACGCTCGATATTGACGCTCTGCGCAGCCTCGCACATGAGTTAAAACCCAAGCTGATAACGGTTGGCGGCAGTCTCAACCTGTTTGAGCATAACGTGGCGGCAGTGCGCGGCATCGCAGATGAAGTTGGTGCCAAAGTGCTGTTTGACGCCGCCCACCAATGCGGAATCATCGCCGGAAAAGCGTGGAAAAATCCGCTGAAAGAGGGGGCACATCTGATGACGATGAGCACCTATAAGTCTTTGGGTGGCCCGGCTGGCGGGCTCATCGTTTCCAACGATCCTGATATTGCCGAGCGGCTGGACAGTATTGCGTTTCCGGGCATGACCGCCAATTTCGACGCCGGTAAATCGGCGGCGCTGGCGATGACCATGCTGGACTGGCGGGATTTTGGCAAAGCCTATGCCGCTGAAATGATCGCCACAGCCCAAGCCTTTGCCGAGGCGCTGGACGAAGCCGGAATTCCGGTTTTTGCCAAGGCAAGGGGCTTTACCGTGTCACACCAGTTTGCGGTAGAGGCCAGCCATTTTGGCGGTGGCCAGACGGCCGCCAAAGCCTTGCGCAAAGCCGGGTTTCTTGCCTGCGGCATCGGCCTTCCGATTGCACCCGTTTCCGGAGATATCAACGGCCTCCGCATTGGCACACCGGAACTTGTCCGCTGGGGTATAACACCTGATGATGCCCGCACACTGGCCACGCTGGTGGCTGATGCCCTGCGCCGCCCCGACCCGGAAGCACTGGCTACAGAGGTGGCAAATATGCGCAAAAATTTCAGCAAAATGCACTACGTTTGGCCTTGATCCACCGAGGCGCAGCCGAGGCCACCGCCCAAGGGCAAGGCTTTATTTTGCGCCAGAAAAATAAACCGCGCCGCGGGTAACGTGGGCGGCAAAGTCGTATGCCATCCGCGTGCCTACACCTTGGCAGGGGCGCCTGGTGCCAAAGTCTATTCAGGAATCGATCAGCGCCGCCCTTGACTGCGAATTGAATTCCCGCCGGTAGAGCACAGCCAAAGTCAAAAGCGTTGCGCCGATCATCGCCCATGCGCCCAATAGCCATGCCAGCGCCGCAAGCGCAAAATACATCGCCCGCAGCCCGCGGTTAAAACTACGCGCCGCATAGGTGTTGAGCTTGGCGGCTTTCTCGGCATAGCGCGGCGCGTCTGCATGGGTCGGGTCTACCGGCACGGCGGCCAGAACCACCGCACAATAGCCAAACAACCGGTGCGACCACACGAATTTGAGAAACGCGCTGGCCATAATCGCCACAACCAAAATCAGCTTTGCTTCCCACACAACCCGCGGTGCACTCAGGTCTGCGCTCAAATCTGCGGCGAGCGATTGTAGCGATTCGGCCTTGCCGATCAGCGCGACCGACCCGCCAATTCCGATCATGCTGGCGGAAGTGAAAAACGCTGCGCCTTGCCGCAGGGTCGCCAAAATTGTCATATCTACAATCCGGTTTTCCCGCTTCAGCATTTCCGCCATCCAGCGCGTGCGATAGTCTGAAATCAGCGCATGGGTCGAGCGGCGACTGCCCTCGTATTCGATCATAAATCCAATCAACATCCAACTCGCCAGCAAAAGCGCCAGCGCTATCCCGTCGGTCAGGCTGAACGGGCCGATGGCTTCTTGTAGGGTTACTAGCATTTTGAGCGACCTTTATGCATATTGAGCTTGGCCCATCTTACAGGCATATTACAAAAGTAGAACCGCGAAAGCCTCCCGTTTAAGGAATTCCCGCCATGCAAATGCCTGTGCCTAACCCCGATATCCTTTCCCGCCGCGCCGAGATTATCGCAGCCTTGCAGGCTGTGCTTCCGGCCGGTGCGGTGGTTTCTGATCCAATCGAGACCCGGGCTTACGAGTGTGACGCCCTCGCCGCTTATCGCTGCCCGCCCTTGGCCGCCGTGCTGCCCGGCAGCACAGCCGAGGTTTCTGCTGTATTAAAGATCTGCCACGAGATGGGTGTGCCGGTCGTGCCGCGCGGGGCAGGGACATCGCTTGCCGGTGGCGCTTTGCCAACCGAAGACAGCATTATTTTAGGGGTGGCGCGATTAAATCATGTGCTCGAAACCGATTACAAAAACCGTTTTATCACGGTGCAATCGGGGCGCACCAATCTGAGCGTCACCGGCGCGGTTGAGGCCGACGGCTTTTTCTATGCGCCCGATCCCTCCAGCCAGCTCGCCTGTGCAATTGCCGGAAATATCGCCATGAATTCGGGTGGGGCCCATTGCCTGAAATACGGCGTGACCACCAACAACCTGCTTGGCGTAAAAATGGTCACGATGGACGGCGAGATTATCGACATTGGCGGCGCGCATCTGGATGCGGCAGGCTATGATCTGTTGGGCCTGATCTGTGGCTCCGAGGGCCAGCTCGGCGTGGTCACAGAAGCCACATTGCGGATACTGCCCAAGCCCGAAGGCGCGCGGCCGGTGCTCATTGGTTACGATTCCAACGAGGTGGCCGGCGCTTGCGTGGCCGATATTATCCGCGCCGGGGTGCTTCCGGTCGCAATCGAATTTATGGACCGTCCGGTGATCCGCGCCGCCGAGAACTTCACCCATGCCGGCTATCCCGATGTGGAAGCCCTGCTGATTATCGAAGTGGAAGGCTCGGAAGCCGAAATTGCCGAGCAATTGGCGACCATTATCGAGATCGCAGAGCGGCACAATCCTGTCGAACTGCGCGAAAGCAAATCGGCGGAGGAATCTGCAAATATCTGGAAAGGCCGCAAAGCTGCCTTTGGCGCGATGGGGCAGATCAACGATTATATGTGCCTTGATGGCACTATTCCGGTGAGCAAGCTGCCGGAAACCCTGCGCCGCATCACCGAGCTTTCGGTGCAATACGGGCTGGATGTGGGCAATGTATTCCATGCCGGAGACGGCAATATGCACCCGCTAATCTTGTATGATGCCAATAAACCCGGTGATCTTGAATTGTGTGAAGCGATGGGTGCCGAAATTTTGAAGCTCTGCGTTGATGTGGGTGGCTGTTTGACGGGTGAGCATGGCGTGGGCGTTGAAAAACGCGAGCTGATGCACAGCCAGTTTACGCCCGAAGACCTCGATATCCAGATGTCGGTCAAAGACGTGTTTGATCCGCGCTGGCTGTTGAACCCCGCGAAAGTTTTTCCGCTTGATGCCAGCGAGGCCCGCCGCTGATGATGAAACCAACTTCCGAAGCCGACCTCGCCGAGGCGGTTGCCAGTGCTGCTGGCCCGCTTGAAATTATTGGCGGTGGCACCCGCAAAATAGGTGCCGATAGCCTGGGAGACCCGCTCTGCACCGCTGGCCTATCCGGCATCGTGCTATACGAGCCAGATGCGCTGACGCTGGTGGCAAAATCCGGCACACCGTTGGCTGAAATAGAGGCGCTACTCAGCAAGAAAAACCAGCGCTTGCCTTTTGAGCCGACCGATTTGCGGGCGCTGCAAAGCACAACCGGCACGCCAACCCTCGGCGGGGTTGTGGCCACTAACGCCTCTGGTCCGCGCCGGATATCGGCTGGCGCCTGCCGCGATAGTTTGATTGGTGTGCGCTTTGTGGATGGCCTCGGCCGCCTTCTTAAAAACGGCGGGCGGGTGATGAAAAACGTAACCGGCTATGATTTGGTGAAGCTGATGGCCGGCAGCCACGGCACATTGGGCGTAATAACCGAGATCAGCTTTAAGCTGCTGCCAGCGGCCCAAGCCACCGCCAGCGTGCTGGTAGAAAACACCGAAGCGGAGGCCGTGGCTACGATGGCGGAGGCGCTTGGCTCACCCTTTGATATCAGCGGCGCGGCGCATATTGCGGGCGTAACCGCGCTGCGCGTTGAGGGGCTTGCGGGCTCGGTTGCCTACCGCGCCGAGGCTCTGGCCAAGCGGCTCGGCGGTCGTGTGGACCTGTTTGACTGGCAGGCGCTGCGCGATGTGCATGCCTTTGCCGAAAAAGAGGGAGATGTCTGGCGGATTTCGGTAAAGCCGTCATACGGACCAGCTGTGGCCACGGCGCTGCGCGGGCTCGGGGCCAATGACATCATTTTTGACTGGGCCGGTGGTCTTATTTGGGCGCTTGCACCTGCGGGCCTTGATCTGCGCTCTGTGATCACATCAGGCCATGCCACCTTGGTGCGCGGCAGTGCGCGGCCGGTGTTTCAGCCCGAGCCAGCGCCGATTGCAGCCCTCTCAAAGGCCTTGCGCGGAAAATTTGATCCGCGCGGGATTCTCAACACCGGACGGATGGGCTGATGCAAACCAATTTTACCCCCGAACAGCTCACCGACACTGGAATCCAGCGCGCCGACGAAATTCTGCGCTCTTGCGTGCATTGCGGTTTTTGCACCGCCACCTGCCCGACCTATCAGCTTTTGGGTGACGAGCTAGACAGCCCGCGCGGGCGGATTTACCTGATCAAAGACATGCTGGAAGCGGGCCGCCCCGCCGATGAAAAGACCGTAAAGCATATCGACCGGTGCCTGAGCTGCCTGAGCTGCATGTCAACCTGCCCCTCGGGTGTGCATTATATGCATCTCGTTGATCTGGCCCGGGAGCATATCGAAAAAACCTACAAGCGGCCGCTGTTTGACCGCGCATTGCGGGCTGTTTTGGCGCAAATATTGCCCTACCCGACCCGCTTTCGCGCCGCTATTCTAGGCGCATGGGCCGCCAAGCCCTTCCGCTTTGCCCTGCCTCGCAAACTAAAGGCGATGGTCGATTTTGCCCCTGCCAAGCTGCCAAGCCCGAGCGCGGTAGACCGGCCGCAAACCTTTGCCGCCAATGGCCAAAAGATTCGCCGTGTGGCGCTGCTTTCGGGCTGCGCGCAAACCGCGCTTAACACCGATATTAACGAGGCGACCATTCGCATCCTGACCCGCCACGGGGTAGAGGTGGTGATCGCGAAAGGCATGGGGTGCTGTGGGGCTGTTACCCACCACATGGGCAAAACCGATGCCAGCCATCGCTCTGCCGCGGCCAATATCAAGGCGTGGAGCGCTGCCGAGGTGGACGCGGTTGTGGTCAACACTTCGGGCTGCGGCACCACTGTAAAAGACTACGGCCATATGTTTCGTGATACCGAACTGGCGGCGGATGCTGCCGCAATTGCCGCCAAAACCCGCGATATATCGGAGCTATTGCTGGAAATCGGAATTCAAGGCGATGCCGACCTCAAGGTTGCCTATCACGCCGCCTGCTCACTTCAGCACGGTCAGCAGATCAAGGAAGCGCCCAAAACCCTGTTGCGCAATGCGGGCTTTACCGTGCTGGAGCCCGCTGACCCGCACCTTTGCTGCGGCTCGGCGGGCACCTATAATCTGATGCAGCTCGAATTGGCCAGCCAACTCGGTGCGCGAAAAATCGCGACGCTTGAGGCGCTCACCCCGGAGGTTATTTCAGCTGGAAACATCGGCTGTTTGATGCAGATCGGTGATGGCACAGGGGTTCCTGTTGTGCACACGGTCGAGCTGCTTGATTGGGCCACAGGCGGGCCAAAACCGGCTGCGCTGGCGTAGATTAAACGCAGCCATACCCAATTAACTGCCTGTTAAGGTTATCAAAAGATACTGCGTTTAAGGCCAGCTACCGCTAAGCATTTATTCAAGACTCTCGTCTAATCTCACGTGTGGAGTGAAGGGGAGAATTGGAATGAAACAGGTGTTTCAACTCACAATAGCCGAGCCCGGCAATGTGGATTTTGAAGTCGTGAGCGGGCTCAAGTCCTCGGTGGGGCATCAGCGCTATTCGGAAATCGTGGAGGATGTGGTGTTTTCGCTGACCGACACAATCACATCACTGATGAACAACACGCGGGCGCGTGAATTTGACCATGCAAAGCGGGAGGCTGCCAAAGTTGGCACCATTGCGCGGCAAATTGGCCTAAACGGGGTTTCGCGCGTTGCCGCAGCAGCACAAGATTGCGCGACACGGCAGGAATATACCGCGCTGTCCGCTGTATCTGTCCGGCTGGCCCGTATAGCGGAGCACTCTTTGTTTTCGGTAATCGAATTTGACGCGCAAGCGCCATAAAGCCTTGCAATCCGGCCCAGTAGGCGCAAGATTTCGGTGAACCTGAGAGGAATGCCGATGCCCACAACGTTTTCTACCGCCGAAAAAACGATCCCGATCTATGTGGTTAAAGCCAGCGAGCTTGAGCGCACGCTTGGCCAGCTTGACGAAGTCGCCCGCACGTGGGTGCAGACCGGTGGATTTTCCGCCAAGCTTGGCGACGTGGCGCTCCTTCCGGCAGAAGACGGGACCGTGCGTGCGGTGCTGGCCGGCTGGGGCAACAAAGCGGCGCGGGATCGTGGCTGGTTTCACTTTGCCCGCATTGCCGCCAAGCTGCCCGAGGGGGATTACCGCATCGAATCCGGCCTCACCCGCGAGGCGCTCAAAGAAGCGGCGCTGGCTTGGCTATTGGGCAGCTACCGCTTTGATAAATATGCAAAACAATCCGCGCAATTGGCGCGGCTGGTCTGCCCGCAAGGGGTAGATGCTACGCGGGTTGAGCTGGAAGCCGAGGCCACTTTTCTGACCCGAGACCTGATCAACACCCCGGCCAACGATATGGGCCCCGAAGCGCTGGAAGCCGCGTTTTTCAAGCTCGCGCTGCGGCATAAGGCCAAGGCGTCGGCAATCACCGGTGACGCGCTATTGCGGGAAAATCTGGGGCTGATCCACGCTGTCGGGCGGGCCGCCAGCGAAGCGCCGCGCCTGCTCGATTTGATCTGGGGAGACCCGAATGCCCCCAAGCTGACGCTGGTCGGCAAAGGGGTGTGTTTTGATACCGGCGGGCTAAATATCAAGCCCGGGGCCTCGATGGGGCTGATGAAAAAAGACATGGGCGGGGCGGCCAATGTGCTCGGTTTGGCGCATATGATCATGGCGCTTGGCCTGCCGGTGCGGCTTCGCGTGCTGATTCCGGCGGTCGAAAACGCAATTTCGGCCAGTTCGTTTCGCCCGCAAGATATTTTGCGCAGCCGCAAGGGTCTGACGGTGGAAAACAATAATACCGATGCCGAGGGGCGGCTGGTGCTGGCAGATGCGCTGGCGATGGCGGATGAGGAATCCCCTGATATGCTGATCTGTATGGCCACGCTCACCGGCGCGGCCCGTGTGGCTTTGGGGCCGGACCTGCCGCCGTTTTACACCGACGACAGCAGCTTCGCCCATCAGATAACCCGCGCCGCCCGCGCCGAGGCTGACCCTTTATGGCGCATGCCGTTTTGGGCCGGATACGAGCCGAAAATCGAGCCCGGTATAGCCGATTTGGATAACGCCCCCAAAGGCGGCATGGCTGGCTCCATTACCGCGGCGCTGTTCTTGCGCCGCTTTGTCGATAATGCCCTTCAGTTTGCTCATTTTGATATATATGGCTGGACACCGGAGCCCTGCCCGGCACGGCCAAAAGGCGGAGAAGCCCAAGGCGGGCGGGCTATTCTTGCTGTCATCGAGGCGCAATTCGGTGCGGATGAACCCTCCGGAGATTGACCATTGCGCCACGCTGGACGGTGGGCCATATCGGCGGCACGTGTTCAAGCGCGCGGTTGGCAAAATTTACGGAGACTGGGCGCGTTTGAGGCTGGCAATACCCAGCACTTCCAGCACTTTAGCCTCTATCGCCTCTGCATCCAGCCCGGCAGCATGATACATTGCAGCCGGAGAATCCTGCCCGATAAACGTATCGGGGAGGGTCATCGAGCGGAATTTCAAACCGGAATCAAACACGGCTTCTTCCGCCAAAAGCTGCGCCACATGGCTGCCAAAGCCGCCAACCGCACCCTCCTCTATCGTAATCAGCGACTCGTGATCTGCCGCGAGGCTTAGCACAAGTTCGCGGTCCAGCGGCTTGGCAAAACGGGCATCGGCAATTGTCGGGGTTATCCCCTTGGCCGCCAGATTTTCGGCGGCTCTGCGCACCTCACCCAGCCGCGTGCCAAGCGACAGGATCGCAACCCTTTCGCCTTGCTGGATAATGCGGCCCTTGCCGATCTCCAAAACCTCACCGCGCGCGGGAAGCTCAACGCCCTCACCCTCACCACGCGGGAAGCGAAAGGCGGAGGGGCGGTCTTCAATACTGGCAGCGGTGGCCACCATGTGCATCAGCTCAGCCTCGTCGGCGGCAGCCATAACGACAAAATTGGGCAAGTTGCTCAGGAAAGCGATATCAAATGTGCCGGCATGGGTTGGGCCATCTGCGCCGACCAAACCGGCGCGATCTATTGCGAAGCGCACCGGCAAGGACTGGATGGCGACATCATGCGCGACCTGATCATAGCCGCGTTGCAGAAACGTGGAATAAATCGCGCAAAACGGCTTCATCCCACCGGCTGCGAGCCCGGCAGAGAACGTAACCCCGTGTTGCTCTGCCATGCCGACATCAAACATCCGGTTCGGGAAGTGTTTGGCAAATACATCCATGCCGGTGCCATCGGGCATGGCGGCGGTAATGCCGACAATCATCGGGTCTTGCTCGGCCTCGGCGACCAATGCGTTGGCAAAAACGCTGGTATAGCTCGGCGCATTGGGCGGTGGTGTTTTGTGCACCACTCCGGTTTGCGGGTCAAACTTGCCACGCGCATGGCCACGATCTGCCGAACCTTCGGCGGCGGCAAAACCTTTGCCTTTTTTGGTAATCACATGGATAAGCACAGGCCCGTCAGCCCTGTCATGCACCGTGCGCAACACGCTGAGCAATTGCTCCATATCATGGCCGTCAATTGGCCCGACATAAGAAAACCCAAGCTCCTCAAACAGTGTCCCGCCAACAGTCATGGATTTGACCATTTCTTTAGCCCGGCGCGCGCCGTCTTGCAGCGGTGGCGGCAATAGCGACGCAAACCCCTTGGCGGCTGATTTCAGCTCTTGAAACGGGGCTTCGGCGTAGAGGCGCGATAGGTAGCCGGAAAGCGCGCCGACCGGCGGGGCTATCGACATATCATTGTCGTTCAGCACCACAAACATCCGCTGTTTAAGGTGGCCAGCGTGGTTTAGCCCCTCAAAGGCCATGCCTGCGGGGATAGAGCCATCACCGATAACGGCAATCGCATCACCCAGCCCATGCTCGGGCTGCCCGCCCAACGCTGCAGCAGCCATAAAGCCGGTGGCAGCCGAGATCGACGTGGCCGAATGGCCCGCGCCAAACGGGTCATAGGCGCTTTCGCTACGCTTGGTAAAACCGGACAAACCACCACCCATGCGCAAACCGGTCATCTGGTCGCGGCGGCCGGTCAGGATTTTATGAGGGTAACACTGGTGGCTCACATCCCAGATCAACTTGTCGCGCGGGGTATCAAACACCGCGTGCAAGGCCACGGTCAGCTCCACCACACCAAGCCCGGCGCCGAGATGGCCACCGGTTTTGGATACGGCGCTAATGGTTTCTGCCCGCAGCTCGTCGGCGAGCTGGCGCAGCTCTGCATCGCTGAGCTTTTTCAGATCTGCCGGGCTGTTCACCGTATCGAGCACTGGGGTCTGCATTGAATATCCTTAAACCGATCTGGTTATTGCAAATCGCGCGGCGGCGCGCAAGTTGTCTGCCTCGGGTCCAAAGCCGCTCAAGGCGTCAATTGCCCGCTGCACCAGCGCTTCGGCCCGCGCTTCGGCTCCGGCCAGCCCCAAAAGCGTCACAAATGTCGCTTTGCCCGCTTCCACGTCTTTTTGCACCCGTTTTCCGGTTTCGGCTTCATTGCCGGTAATATCCAGAATGTCATCCTGTATCTGAAACGCGTTGCCCAATGCTTCGGCATAGCTGTAAAGCGGGCTTGGATCAGCCCCGGTCAAAAGCGCTCCCACTCCGGCCGACCAGCGGATCAGCGCGCCGGTTTTTAGGGCTTGCAAACGGGTGATTTCTTCAAGGTTCAGGGGGGTTGCCGCACTTTCGGCTGCGATATCCAGATCTTGGCCTAGCACCATGCCAAGCGCACCGGATGCTTGTGCAAAACTGCTGATCAAAGCCAGCCGAGCTTCGGTGCTCGTCTCCATATTAGCCAATATCTCAAAGGCTTGGGCCTGCAAGGCATCCCCTGCCAAAACCGCTGTGGCTTCATCCCATTTGATATGCAGGGTCGGCAAGCCGCGCCGCAAATCGTCATCATCCATGGCGGGGAGGTCATCATGCACCAATGAATAGGCGTGGATACACTCCACCGCCGCCGCTGCATCCAGCGCCGCAGATGCGCCGTAAAGTCCGGCGCTTTCCACTACCAAAAACGCCCGAAGCCGCTTGCCGCCGGAAAGCACAGCATAGCGCATTGCCTCGGCTATGCGGCCATCTGTGGGCAGCAGCGCATCCAGCCGCGCTTCCACAGCGCGGGCTGTTGATTTCAGAGCGTTTTCAAAGCTAGTCATAGTTAACAGGCGTTGCTCCAGAGGCTTCGCCATCTGCGCCTTTGGTGATCTGAGCAACCTTCTCTTCCGCTTCGGCAAGCTTTTTTTCACAGTGTTTTTTCAGCGCGTCTCCGCGCTCATAAAGCTTGATCGATTCTTCCAGCGGCACATTCCCCGATTCGAGCTGCCCAACCAGCGTCTCCAGCGCGCTCATGGCATCTTCAAAACTCATTTTTGATACATCACTCATACGCTATGCTCCTGCAATACTTCGATATGAGCGCGCACCAGCCCGCCCAATTTAGACAGGTTATAGCCGCCTTCCAGCGCCGAGACCACCCGCCCGCCGCAATGTTTTTGCGCCATTTTGCAAAGCTGCCGCATGGCGTAGCTAAAATCCTCGTCCTGCCAATCCAGATTGGCCAAAGGATCAGCCGTATGCGCATCAAAACCGGCTGAAATCAGCAGCAATTCAGGCCTATACCGATCGAGTTCGGGCAGAATGACCGCCTCCAGCTTTTCCCGGAAAAGCGCCCCGGTGCTCTGCGGTGGCAATGGGATATTAATGATCTGCCCATGCGCCCCGCATTCTTCAGCCGCGCCTGTGCCGGGGTAAAGCGGCATCCCGTGGCTGGAGATGAACCGCACACGGTCCTCGTTCCACAAAATATCCTGTGTTCCGTTGCCGTGGTGCACATCAAAATCCACAATCGCCACGCGGGAAAGCCCGCGCGCTTCCAGCGCATGCAGGGCCGCAATCGCAACATTGCCAAACAGGCAAAACCCCATCGCCTGCTCCCGCTCGGCATGGTGCCCCGGTGGCCGCATAGCCACAAAGGCATTGCGCGCCGCGCCATCCAGCACCAAATCCACCGCCTTTACAATCCCGCCTACAGCGCGGCGGGCTGCCTGCAGCGAGCCATTTGACAGGTGGGTATCCGGATCGAGCGCGACCGTGCCAGATGCCGGAACCTGCGCCGCCAACCTGTCAATATAGCGCTGTGTGTGCGCACGCAGGATAGGTTCGTCATCGGCCAGAGGGGCCTCAAACCGAAGCAGTTCAAGATCGGCGGTTGCGGTTAACACCGCCTCCATTCGCGCCACGCATTCGGCATGGCCGTTTGGGTTTCGGTGATTTAGCGCGTCGGGGTGGGTCAGGAAAGCGGTTGTCATAGGCATAACCCTAGGCAATACTCGGTGTTTCGGCAAGGCGCCAAACCACAATGAAGTGCCGGGCAAAAAGCCACGCCAGCTTGGCGCCTATTTGCCGCTGATCATCCTGATGGAGTTCGAAAAGTAGATGCCCGAGCTACCCGAAGTCGAAACCGTATTGCGCGGGTTGATGCCTGTTATGAACGGCCAGCGAATTCTGGCTGCCGATGTGCGCCGCGAAGGGCTTCGCTGGCCATTTCCTGAAGGCTTTGCTGGGCGACTCTCCGGTGCGCGGGTGCAGGGCATGCGGCGGCGGGCCAAGTATATCCTGATGGCGCTGGACACCGGTGAAACCCTGCTGGTGCATCTTGGCATGTCCGGCAAAGTCACGATTGATGAAACCGGAGCACAAGCCCTTTCCAAGCACGACCACGTGATTCTCGACTTGGAAAATGGTGCCCGCATTTTGTTTAATGACCCGCGCCGGTTTGGTGCGCTTGATCTGGTCGATTCAGCCGCGCCGGAAGCGCATAAATTGCTGGCCAGCCTCGGCCCAGAGCCATTGGGCAACGGCTTTAACCCCGAATATCTGATCAGCTGCCTTGAAGGTCGTAAATCTCCGGTAAAAACCAGTCTGCTTGACCAGCGAATCATCGCTGGCCTTGGCAACATTTATGTATGCGAGGCGCTCTGGCGCGCCGGGATCGCCCCGCAATCCAGCAGCGCAGCGCTAAACCCGGCGCATGTGTCACGCCTGACAGCCCACATCCGCGATGTGCTAGCTGAAGCCATCAAATCTGGCGGCTCGTCCTTAAAAGATTACCGCCAGGCCAACGGCGAATTGGGTTATTTTCAACACAGTTTCGCCGCCTATGGCCGCGCGGGAGAGGCTTGTCTGAAAGACGGATGCAGCGGCACGATCACCCGCATAGTGCAGTCTGGCCGCTCAAGTTTTTATTGCCCCGCCTGCCAGCATGAGGCTTGACCCGCTGGTCACCCGTGCTAAACCTTTGAGGCTGAATTACTAAGGATTCCTTCATGGCTTATGAAACCATTCTAGTCGAAGTGGAAGATCACGTTTCTCTGATCACACTTAACCGCCCCAAAGCGCTGAACGCGCTCAACGCCCAGCTTTTGGGTGAGCTCGGGCAGGCGCTGTCGGCGGCGGATAAAGACAAGAATGTCCGCGCGATCATCATCACCGGTTCTGACAAGGCTTTTGCTGCCGGGGCAGATATCAAAGAGATGTCCGAAAAAAGCTTTGTCGATATGTTTATGGAGGATTACTTCACCTCTGAAACCGAAGCGCTTATGAAAACCCGCAAGCCGATCATCGCCGCTGTTGCCGGCTTTGCCCTTGGCGGCGGGTGTGAACTGGCGATGATGTGCGACTTTATTATTGCGGCTGACACCGCCAAATTCGGCCAGCCCGAAGTGAATCTTGGTGTCATGGCCGGCATTGGTGGCACCCAGCGCCTGACCCGATTTGTGGGCAAATCAAAAGCGATGGAAATGAACCTGACCGGCCGCTTTATGGAAGCGGACGAAGCCGAACGCTCGGGCCTCGTTTCCCGCATTGTGCCGGCCAAGGATCTGCTCAAAGACGCCAAGGCCACCGCCGCGAAAATCGCCGAAAAATCCATGCTCACCGTGCTGGCGATCAAAGAAACCGTGAACCGCTCTTATGAGACTACCCTGCGCGAAGGCCTGCTTTATGAGCGCCGCGTGTTCCATGCGCTTTTCTCCACAGATGATCAATCCGAGGGCATGGCAGCATTTTCTGAAAAACGATCGCCGCAATTCCGCGATAAATAGCACCAAACCTGTTGACTCTGCCGCAAAGCAGCGGTAGAGGAACGCTTCATCGAATAATACGAAAACCGGAAAAAACCACATGGCCAACTCGCCCCAAGCAAAAAAACGTGCGCGCACAGCAGACCGCCGTGCCGTGATTAACAAAAACCGCCGCACACGGATCAAGACCTTCATCCGTCGCGTTGAAGAAGCTATCAGCGGTGGCGATCAGGCCGTAGCTGCTGAGGCGCTCAAAAATGCGCAGCCGGAAATCATGCGCGGCGTGACCAAGGGTGTATGGCATAAAAGCACTGCGAGCCGCAAAGTTTCGCGCCTCTCGAAACGCGTGAAAGCGATGGCTGCTTAACAGCAGCACAACCTTTCGGTTTTTGAAAAGCACGCTTTTTAGCGTGCTTTTTTGTTTGACACAAAAAAGATAACTTTCTGCGATTCGTGCTATTGCCCGAATCTGCGCCGGTAGTATAGCTTCAGGCATAGCTTGGCGATTTGCCGCATTCTGCCCGAAAGCGCCGTCAGAACAACTTAAAATTCCCGGCCTAAATCCCTATTTTTGGCCACGGCATTCTGTTGTTTTGCGCCATGCCCAAAATTATAAGAAAACCGCCCAAGGCAGGGTAATACCGCGCAAAGCGGATGGGACAAAAATGGACGCTACAAGCGATATCGAGTGTTGGGGCCGGATCAGAACCGAGTTACGCAGTTCAATCGGCGTCGATGCATTTAACAATTGGATAGAACCGCTCGAATTTGTCGGGCTCAATGGCTCCTCTGCCCATTTTTCGGTGCCGACCGGATTTATGGGAAACTGGGTTTCGCGAAATTATGCGGATGCCATCAAGCACCAGTTCCAGTCCGAAGGGGTTGACGTTGCCCGTTTGGATTTTTCGGTGCCGGCCCAGACCAATTCTGTTGCCAAGCCGGCTTCGGCTTCAGCGCCCGCCGCTGTTAAGCCTGCGGAAGCCGAGCTCGCGTCTTCTCCGCTTGATAGCCGCTTTACCTTTGACCAATTTGTGGTTGGCACGCCCAATGAGCTTGCCCATGCCGCTGCCCGCCGTGTGGCCGAGGGTGGAGATGTTACCTTCAATCCGCTTTTCCTTTATGGCGGTGTAGGCCTTGGCAAAACCCACCTCATGCACGCTATTGCACACGAAATTCGCGCCTCCCGCCCCGAGGCGCGCGTGCTCTATCTCTCTGCCGAGCAATTCATGTTTCGCTTCGTGCAGGCATTGCGCTTCAAAGACATGCATTCGTTTAAAGAGCAGTTCCGGTCGGTCGATATGCTGATGGTGGACGACCTCCAGTTTATCGCCGGAAAAAACTCAACCCAAGACGAATTCTTCCATACTTTCAACGCGCTGATTGAGCAGGGCAAGCAGATTGTTATCTCGGCTGACCGCTCGCCGGGAGAGATTGAAGGCCTTGAAGAACGGATTCGCTCGCGCCTGCAATGGGGCCTAGTGGTCGACCTGCACCCGACGAATTACGAGCTTCGCCTCGGGATTCTGCACGCCAAAGCCGAGACGCAATCAAAAGCCAATCCCGAGGTTGGGCTTGATGTGAAAGTGCTCGAATTTCTTGCGCACCGGATCAGCTCCAATGTGCGGGTGCTGGAAGGCGCGCTCACCCGCCTGTTTGCCTTTTCCTCACTTGTTGGCCGCGATATTACCCTCGATATGGCGCAAGAATCTCTGGCGGACCTGCTGCGCCAATCGGACCGGAAAGTCACGATTGACGAAATACAGCGCAAAGTTGCCGAACACTATAACCTGCGGATCTCGGATCTGCTTTCTCCACGCCGCGCCCGTGCTGTGGCCCGCCCGCGCCAAGTTGCGATGTTTCTAAGCAAGTCGCTCACTTCAAAATCCCTGCCGGAAATTGGCCGCAAATTTGGCGGCCGGGATCATACAACCGTGATCCATGCGGTGAAGCGGGTAGAGGAAATGAAGCAGACCGACAACCAGATCGCGG
>Ga0316205_10002886_pt1 | contig 16989 bp, 16 predicted proteins | sample 3monthpyrite_MG_FD_204941 | JGI IMG/M metagenome (GOLD analysis project Ga0316205, IMG submission 204941) | Microbial mat bacterial communities from mineral coupon in-situ incubated in ocean water Damariscotta River, Maine, United States -... | ecosystem: Environmental > Aquatic > Marine >... | reverse complement strand
CGGGCACCGGCAAATTATGCCCGCCCTTGGCCCACAGCCAGCCCAACGCGCCCTGCACTGACGTGCGCCCGCCAGTTTGCAACAGGTCGCGCACCGCATCCAGACGCGCCAATAATTCCGCGTTGGGCCGGCCATTTTTGTAGTAGCTCATCCATGCATGATCGCCCGCGCGGATATCGCCCTTGGGCAATTGGCTGTGGGTGCCATATTTCCCGGACAATAGGCCCATTGCCAGTGGGGAGCGTATCAAAGCGATCATCCCCGCGGTTCGCACGCGCGCCTGGACCCGGCTTGCGGGAATAAACAGGTTCATCGCATGTTCCACGCAAAGGGCGCCTTCCATCCCTGCAATGGCACCGGCCCGATCCGAGAAATCGGTGCTCCAGCCGAAAGCGCGGATTTTGCCGGCACGCCGCGCATCCTGCATGCATTCGAACATCGGCAGGGCTGTTGCAATCGGTTCGGAATTCAGGTGCAGCAGGACAACATCCAAACAGTCACGGCCCAAGCGCGCCCGACAATTGTCGATCTGCTCAACCACCCGCGCCGGATCAGAAATCGACCCGGTGATCTCGCGGGCATTCTCGTCAATCTCGACGCCAATCTTGGTCACGACCACGGCCTCGGGATGCGCTTGCAGGGCGCGGCCCAACAGACGCTCTCCATGGCCAGCGCCATAGGCGGCGGCTGTGTCAAACAGGGTGATCCCATGATCCAGCGCCGCATGAATGGCGCGTATGGCGCTGGCGTCGTCACTGCCGGTGTAGCCAACGGATTGGCCGTCTGCATACATGGCCCCCGACAGGGGCCAACATCCCAATCCCAACGGTTCGATCTTGGCATCCAGAAAATTCATCGCGTCGCCCCTGATTTCGGAATTTTGCCAGCTTGGGCCGCAACCCTCTGGAAAACCAACGTTTCCCCGCGAGAGCCCCAGGGCATATAGGTCAGCCCCGAACGCGAGAACCCATCGAAAACCCGCTGGATACCCGCAGCCCCATATTGTCCCATGTGGATTTCCAGTACGATCAGCCGGACATGGGCAGGCCAGCTTTGTCCGGCCAACTCGGCCTCGGCGCCCTCTACATCCATCACAACCACGCTCGGGGCTGTCTCGGCCAGCAGGTCGCCCAGTTTCACCGCAGGCACATCCACCGCGCGTGGGTGATCTTGCGCATCGTCCCTGGCAATCGCGCCGGCCCAAAAGGCCGTGCGGGCATGAAACCGCACCAAAGGATGTGAAAAACCATCTGGCACAACCGCCCCATGCACCAACCGCGTGGCCGATGCGCCGTTCTGGTCCAGATTGCGCCGCAGGGCCGTCTGCATATGAGGGTTTGCCTCTACCGCCGTGACCATGGAAGCGCCGACAACACGCGCGGCCAACGCCGACAGGAACCCGGCCCCTGCACCAATGTCCAACACCCGGTCCCGGGCAGTGAGATGGCGCAACAAAGCCGCTGCTTCGGAATGCTCATAGCGGCCCGATTGCAAGGCCTCGACCAAGGCGCCGCTCAGACAGTCCTCCGGGATATCCAGCACGATGCCATCACGGACAAAGCTTTGTGTCTTGTTCACGGCTCGAAATTCCCTGATCTCTGGTACGATTGCGCCCGACCTGCGCGCGCCCTAATATGTCATATGCAGACACTTTGCCCGGATTGGACGTTGAAATGAAGCTCTTTGTCGGCCTGGGCAATCCGGGTGCCAAATACGCCCGAAACCGCCATAACATCGGGTTCATGGCCGTGGATGAGATTGCCAGATCGCACGGGTTTTCGCCCTGGCGCGCCAAATTCCAGGCCGAATTGGCAGACGGCACCCTGGGCGACGAAAAGGTGGTTCTGGTCAAGCCGCAGACCTTTATGAACCGCTCAGGTCAGGCAGTGGGCGAGGTGATGCGGTTTTACAAGCTTGAACCAACTGACATCACTGTTTTTCATGATGAAATTGATCTCGCCCCGGCCAAATGTCGGCTCAAGGACGGCGGCGGGCACGCGGGCCACAACGGGTTGCGCTCAATCCACGATCACATCGGCCCGCACTACAGCCGCGTGCGCATTGGCGTGGGTCATCCCGGCCACAAGGATCGCGTGCCGGGCTATGTCTTGAACGACTTTCCGGCGGCCGAGTTGGACGGCTGGGTCATGGACATGGTCTGGGGCATCAGCGATGGCGCCCCCGATCTGGCCCGCGGCGACGGCCCGCGTTTCCTGAACGCGGTGTCGCTGCGCACGGCGCCCGCGAGGTCCTCTAAATCCAAACCCAAGCCCGACCCCAAGGCCACCCTGCCCGAGCGCCCGGCCAAGCCGCAGCCCGAGCGCCCGGTCAGCAAACTGCAGCAACTGATGAACAAGTTCAGATGAGCACACCGCTGTATGCCGCCTTTCTGGAACAGGCCGTTCATTGCGATGCTCTGGGATCGCCCTTCATGGGGCGACTGATGCGGCTGTGCGGCGAACGGCTTGTCAATGATGGGCCCGTCGCCGGCGCCCTGTTCGCCTTTGGCGGCAATCTGGGGCCCTCAGGGCATTCGGTGCCCCTGCGGTTTGCCGGCGCCTTGCACCATCTGTCTCTGGCAGGCCTGGCCCCGCAGGTCACGCGCCATTGGCCCCCGAATGACGCAACCGATGACGCGATCTGGAAGACCGTCTGCGACGCAATGGTGGCGCATGGGGCCGCGCTCCTGGCGCTGATTGCCCGCCCACCGCAAACCAATGAAATCCGGCGATCGGCGGCGCTGATCCCGGCGCTGCATGTCGTGGCCCAGCGCACCGGCTTGCCAATCATCCTGTCCGAATTGGGGGCAAGCGCCGGGCTGAACCTGCTGTGCGATCAGTTCCATCTGACGGCGGGCGCAACGCAATTTGGCCCCGCGACGGCCCCGGTCCGGCTGGCCCCTGAGTGGCGGGGCCAGACCGCGCATCGTGCAAGGCTGATCGTGCAGGCACGTCAGGGTGTCGATATCGCGCCGTTTGACATCGCAAACGAGGATGAGCACCGACGCTTGCTGTCTTACCTGTGGCCCGATCAGCCAGAGCGCCTGACAATTACCCGCGCCGCGCTGGAAATGGCCCGAAAATCGCCGCCCAAAGTGGCCAGCGCCGACGCCATCGCCTGGCTGGAGAAACGCCTCAGCCTGCCGCATCCGGGCGCGGCCCATGTCGTATATCACACCGTGGCCTGGCAATATTTTCCGCAAGACTTGCAGGCGCGCGGCGAGGCACTCTTGGCAAATGCGGGCGCGCGCGCCACACCGAAGGCACCCTTGGCGCGCTTTTCAATGGAAAACGACGGCGACCTGCCTGGCGCCCGGCTCAGATTGCAGATCTGGCCGGATGGAACAACCCATGAGCTGGGGCGGGCCGATTTTCATGGCCGTTGGGTGGATTGGACCGCGCCCTAGCCCCTAATGGGTCCAGACCGTGCGGCGGTTGGTGGCGAAATTGTCGCCATAGCCGCCGGGGCGTATGTTCACCGCGCGCTTATGCGGCTCGCGGACGACAGCATCAATGCCATGCGCCTTGGCATAGTCAAGCGCGGCTTCTTTGCTGTCGAACTTCAGGCGCACCTGGGTCTGAGTATCTGCGCTGGATGTCCATCCCATCAGCGGGTCGACCGAGCGCGCTTGCCCGGCGCTATATTCCAGAACCCATTTCTTGGTCTTGGCTGTCCCAGATGACATGGCAGTTCTTGCAGGCTGGTAGATCCGCGCAGGCATGGTGAAATCCTTCAGTTTCCGGCGACCAACTTATCGCCAGAAACACCCGGCAAAGCAAGACTGCAATTGTCGCACGATAAGCTGAATTTTCCGGGAGAGAGAAGTAGGTTGCCGATCGGGATGCAAGGGAGCGAGGGGTGGGGTGGGTGCAGCACCCCGATCGACAACCAGTTCTGCTGCTTGCCCAATTACCCTACGTCACACGAATCAACAAAGCAACAAAAATAAACGCATAAGTTGCATAATTTTTTGCTATTTTCCCGCATAGGTGGTAATTCTTTCTTAACACTTTTGCCGTATTGAGCCAACATCCCAAAGGTTAACAAATAGTTATGCAACCGCCGTCAACCGCGGCCAGTTGTGGCCATCTTGCACCCCGTTGCCGTCGCGCTGGCGTGCCAGATAGGCGCGCATCCACAGTCAGGGGCCTGACGCGCCGCCAAGCTTCATCGCCCTGTCCGCGCGCCATCCCCTTGGCAAGCATCGGCTTGGCTCCAATGACATGCCTTACCTCTCTTGACGGGTTGCAATGAGAACAAAAAGGGGTCAAAACTTCGGTCTGCCAACAAGGAAAGCGCCCGATGTCCCAAGACGCAGACGTCAAGACCATGCCGCTGGCCAATGCGCCTGACACCGATGTGCGCAACCGCCCCAAACTCGAGGGTGGGCGCAAGTTCGTCCTGAAATCCGAATTCTCGCCCGCGGGCGATCAACCGACCGCAATCAAGGAACTGACCGGCGGTCTGCGGGACGGAGAACAAAACCAGGTGCTGCTTGGCGCGACCGGCACAGGCAAGACGTTCACCATGGCCAAGATCATCGAAGAAACGCAGCGTCCGGCCATCATCCTGGCCCCCAACAAAACGCTCGCCGCCCAGCTATATGGCGAATTCAAATCGTTCTTTCCCGACAATGCGGTCGAATATTTTGTCAGCTATTACGACTATTACCAGCCCGAGGCCTATGTCGCGCGCTCAGACACCTATATCGAGAAAGAAAGCCAGATCAACGAACAGATCGACCGGATGCGCCATTCGGCCACCCGCGCCTTGTTAGAACGCGACGACGTGATCATCGTGGCCTCGGTATCGTGCATATATGGCATCGGCAGCGTCGAGACCTATGGCGCGATGACCCAGGATCTAAAGGCCGGCAAGGAATATGACCAGCGCCAGATCATGGCCGATTTGATCGCCCAGCAATATCGACGCAATGACCAGGGCTTTCAGCGCGGCACCTTTCGCGTGCGCGGTGATGTGCTGGAAATCTGGCCCGCCCACCTCGAAGACCGCGCCTGGCGGCTGTCGTTCTTTGGCGAAGAACTGGAAGGCATCACCGAATTTGACCCGCTGACTGGCGAAAAGACCGACAATTTCGACCAGATCCGCATCTACGCGAACTCCCACTATGTGACACCCGGCCCGACGATGAAACAGGCCATCCAGGGCATCAAGGCCGAACTGAAAATGCGGCTGGCCCAACTGGTCGATGATGGCAAATTGCTCGAAGCGCAGCGCCTTGAGCAACGCACGAATTTCGACCTCGAAATGCTCGAAGCCACCGGCGTGTGCAACGGCATTGAGAATTATTCGCGCTATCTCACGGGCCGCGCCCCCGGCGAGCCACCGCCCACATTGTTCGAATTCATCCCCGATCACGCCATCGTTTTTGCCGATGAAAGCCACGTCAGCGTGCCGCAGATCGGCGGCATGTATCGCGGCGACTATCGGCGCAAATTCACGCTGGCCGAACATGGGTTCCGCCTGCCGTCTTGCATGGATAACCGCCCGCTGAAGTTTGAGGAATGGGATGCGATGCGCCCGCAATCCGTTTTCGTTTCGGCGACCCCGCAATCATGGGAATTGGAACAATCGGGCGGCGTTTTTGCCGAGCAGGTGATCCGCCCGACCGGCCTGTTGGACCCAGAGGTTGAAATTCGTCCCGTTGAAATGCAGGTCGATGACCTGCTCGATGAGGTGCGCCGCGTGGCCGCCGATGGCTACCGCGTGCTGGTCACCACGCTGACCAAACGCATGGCCGAGGACCTGACCGAATATATGCACGAACAAGGCATCCGCGTGCGCTATATGCATTCGGACATCGACACGATTGAGCGCATCGAGATTTTGCGCGACCTGCGCCTTGGCGCCTTTGACGTGCTCATTGGCATCAACCTGCTGCGTGAGGGTCTGGACATCCCCGAATGCGGGCTGGTGGCCATTCTGGACGCGGATAAAGAGGGTTTCCTGCGCTCTGAAACCTCACTGATTCAGACCATCGGACGCGCCGCGCGCAACGCCGAGGGCCGGGTGATCATGTATGCCGACCGCATCACCGGCTCGATGGAACGCGCGCTGGCAGAAACCAACCGCAGGCGTGAAAAACAGATCGCCTATAACACCGAACACGGCATCACGCCGCAGACGATCAAAAAGAACGTCGAGGACATTTTGCAGGGCCTCTACAAGGGCGACGTCGATATGAACCGCGTCACCGCCAAGGTCGAAAAACCGCTGGTTGGTGCCAATTTGCAGGCGCATCTGGACGGGCTGCGCGCCGAAATGCGCAAAGCCGCCGAGAATTTGGAGTTTGAGGAAGCGGCCCGCCTGCGTGATGAGGTCAAACGGCTGGAAGCCGTGGAACTGGCGGTCGCCGACGATCCGCTGGCACGGCAATCAGCGGTTGAGGCCGCGTCAGATGCAAAAGGCAAAGGCAGTGGCCGCAGCACCGGCGGCCGAGGCGGCATGCGCGGCGGAAAGGCCAGACGGGGGCGGTGAAATTGGTAACTGGGAGCGATTGAAATGCTACCTTTTGAAATGCGTAATCGGTATTTTGAAGTTGGGACCTTGCCTGCTAGCAACCGCGCTTTGCGCGACGCAAAACGCGGAATATCCAATCTCGAAAACCGACTTGCACAGCGATATACGCTACTTGCCGACTGGAAAGTCGAATACGTGGGCGTTTGTGCACTCCTTCGTGCGGCAATTCATCTGATTCAGATCGATTCAAAGTCTTGTCACAGCAAATCGGTAACGGAAGAACTGAAGCGAGAGTGGCAATTAATCAAATCGGAGAAGGACAAACACGCCATCTATTGGGAATTCATCAACAAAGAGCGGAATTCAATCTTGAAGGAATACCAATGGGGATCATACAAACAGTATTTCGATGAATCCGGCGATCCGATTCTGGCAAAAGACCTCTCGCTCTTAACCATGTTCGGAGGCGGGAATACCTCAGATCTTAGAATTCGTGGTGGGCCTTTTGACGGACGAGAGACACTCGAAGTTCTGGCAGAAGCAGCGAACTGGGTGGAGGGCAGAATAAGCTCGGCACTTTCACGCGCTGGATATTCATTAACCGACAGAGTGCATTTTATGTCTTGGGCTAAGATGCCCAAACCCGAAAAGTCACTTCTGTCAGAAATGCTGAATTTGGAAACGGACGACAATTAGCAAGGCTTTGCCGGGCAGCAATCTGTAGGGCGCACAATTGTTGCGCGCCATCCGCCTTCGCCGCCCGCGCCAAAGCTGCGCCTGTGACATGCCCACCCCGCCCAACACAGGGCATCGCCCGACCGCGGGTGGGCGCACCAAGCGCCTGAGGTCCGCACTTTATGGCGACATCTACTTCCAACGTTTTTCCACGCACTAACGTCGCAAAAGCGCCCGCCCATCCGGGCGGTCGGGCGCTGCCCGGGCCGCTTGGCGGCTGTTCCGGGCATGGGCGTTGGGCGTGCGTCGGCCCGTGATCCAAATTCAAATGAAGTGGACAGGCGCTGGATCGTGTTTCGGCGCTATCCCTGCGCGACGTCGCCACACGCCCGGTGTTGTGTCCGCCTCGGCCATGGCCCGAACCGTTCGGCGCTATGATCGGTCCACCGGACCGATCACTTAACGCGCCTCACCCGTGACATTCCTCCAATCCGCCCTACACTCCCACCATGCGCCACGTGATCGCCCTTCTTGCCCTGTCCACCTCTGCCGCCGCGTGGGAGTTCACGCCGGGCGCCGTTTGCCTTTTGACCCACACAGAACCGGGCGTGGCGGTGGTGCTGACACATGATCCGGCGGGCCCGCTCTACACGATCACCATTACCCGGTCACAGCCATGGCCCGATGGCCCGGTGTTTTCCATGCAATTTGACGGGCCGCGCCCCATTGCCATCTCGACCACTGCACAGGAATTCAGCGCCGACAGGCGCGCGGTACGCGTCCGGGATACCGGCTTTGGCAATGTGCTGGATGGGCTGCAATTCAACGAAACCGCCCGCGCGCTGCTGGGCGGCGCGTCCGAGGAAATGTCTTTGGCAGGCGCCGCCGAGCCTGTCGAAAAATTTCGCGCTTGCGATGTTCTCGGATCGGTCTAGGCGGCGGTTGGCGGGGCCACTTTCAGGTCAACACCATCGGCGCGAATACGCCCGCGCACCAGAAAATCTTCCTCGGCCAGTTGCGGAAACTGCGTAACCCAGTCTCGAAACCGGTCATTGCTCAGCACACGCGCATTCAACTTGGCCGCCTCCGCCAGCAGCAGCGGATCAGCAGGCTCGCCCTTGGGGGCCACGCGAATGTCCGAGGCGGGAATGGTCAGATGGCGGGCCAGCGCGCGCGGCCCCATATAGCTCATCCCGACCTTGTAGCCGACATTTGCATCAAACCAGACGATCGGGCGAAAGCCGATGTAGTGCAATTCCTCGATGACATCGTGCAAGTTTTCCAACGAGGGTTCATCGTTGATCCAATGGATCACGTTCGACCCATCCACCACAATCGGCAATCGTTTGGGTCGCGGCCGCGAGATGATCGCCACAACCAAAGCGCCGCCCAATGCGACGGCCGCCATCAACCACAAGGGAAAGGCCGCGGGCAAAATCGAGAATACCAGCGCACAGGCGACCAGCCAAAGGCTCATCAAAAAAATTGTCAAAAACATGGGCCGATATTGCGCCTAACCCGGCACAGCCTGTCAACGGTGTATTTCCAACAGTTTTGCCGAAAATATCGGCGCTTTAGCGGATAACATGCACCGAGCATTTGGCATGGCGCACGACACGATCAGCGGTTGACCCGATCAGGTAATCCTGCAGCCCCGGTGTGTGAGAGGTCATCACGATGCAATCCACGCCATTGTTATTGGCAAAATCGACAATGGTCCGTCCGGCAGGCCCGTGGGTCAGTACCGACGTTGCATTGGGCAGTTGATCTGCCTGTTCCTTCAATTTGACCTCAATGGCCTCTCGGCTTTGGATCAACAATTCAGGCGGCACATGCGTGGTCGCATAGGCCGGAAGATCCTCCAACACATGCATGACCCGAATGGTCGCATCTTTCGCGGCCAGCAGCCGGGCGGCCTCAAAAGCTCGCGACGGCCCGTGGCCGGGGTCAAATGCAATAGGCAAAAGGATGTTCGAATACATGGCGCGTCCTTTCAGGAAGTTTACTGTTCGCACAGCCACAATATGACCTTGCGCAGCGCCGGTCCTTGCGCTGAATCAAGTTTTGCACGTAAGCGTCAAGGCCCGCGCATCTCAGTCAAAGTCGAAAATCTCTTCCAGAAAACTCTTCATCTTCTTTTTCTTGGAATAGCGTTTGCCACGCTCGTAGTCGCGGTGCGGTTCGCGCCATTCCCGCCGATCCCTGTCGCGTTGGCCTTCCCGATAGGGTTCGGCGCGGGGCTGGGGCGCGGGCACCTTTTGCGTTTCGCGGTATTCACGCGCCGGCGGCGCTGGCTCGGGCTGGGCCATCGGCGGCACCGCCTTTTCAATGATCTTGTCCAACTCGCCGCGATCCAGCCAGACGCCACGGCATTTGGGGCAATAATCTATCTCGACCCCGTGGCGTTCGGTCATGATCAATTCTGCGTCGTCAATCGGGCATCTCATCAGTCATATCCTGTGTCGTTTCACCCCATTCAAATGGGAGCCCCGCGCAGGTTTTCAATGTCGCCAGGATGTGACAAAGGGCCGCCCAGATCGGGCGGCCCGGTAATCACAAGTTGGTGCCAAAGGCCTCAGAATGGATTGTCTATGCGCGTCGTCATGACAACCTTCCCCTTGCACGCCACGGGCCAGGTCAGTTGCACCAAATTCGCCGACGCCCCGAAATTCGGAGTTACATACGGTTGCGTATGCACAGCCGCTGACCCCGCATCCGTGATGGCATTCTCGGCCACTATACCGGTGACGTTCCGGCTCCAACCGCCAAACGGCAGATAACCTGACGGGTCCAGCAGCCAATTCGTGGCATCGGCGGCTTGGATGAATTCCAGTGTCACCGGATTGATGGTGGGTTGGTCGATCCCGTTGAAGGTATTGGATTCGAACTGAATGTTGCGCATACGGCCATAATCGACATCGGCAATGGAATTGTCGATCGCCTCGATCCGGGTGATATTGCCGTTGATCGACTTGAATGTATTGCCTGAAACTGACAGGCCTTGAATAAAATGTCCGGTGCCGTATGGTTTCACCACAATGAAATTTGACCATGCCGCGCAATCAGACATTGTGAATATGTTGCCGGTAACGGTCAGCCCGCCGAATGAAAACTCGACACCATAATCAGGCGCTTCATCATGTTCATTTGTCCACTCGATGGAACAATTGTCGATGTAGTTGCCCGTGATGATGGATTTTACATTCTCATAGGTGAACACCATCCCGCCAATCCGCGGGCTGTCAGCGACGTCATCTCCCTGGAACCAATGATTGCCGACAATCAGGTGCCCGGTCCCATTCAATATACCTGTATGGCCAAATCGCTCAAACCGACTGTCGCGGATCTTGGCGTCATTGGCATTGACGTTGAATGCGATCGTGCTGCGCGAAGCGACCGGCACAGCCTGTTCCGATGAGACGAAATGGCATCGGTCGATCTGCAAATCCTGGCACCCTTTGCCCATCGACGTTACGCCCCGGTCGGCAGGTTTGGTGACAAAGCAATCCTTGAGATGAAACGTCTGCCCCGAGGGTGCCAGCATAATGCCGCTGGCAAAGGTCGCGCATTGAAACTCCACATCCGTAAAAGTGAATTTCGACAGTTTGTCGTAGCCCGAGAAATCCAGGATGTATTTGAATCTGGTGAAGTCAAAGCTTTGCGTGCCGGCTGCATCATACAGCGGCTGGCTCAGAGTGATCGTGCCGGCCCCATCGTTCTTGTCGGTGACATAGACCTCGCGACCCACCCCATTTCCAGTGACAAGCGACCCGGTTTGAATGTTGGCGACATTGGCCACGTTGCTCAGAGTCAACGGGCTGGCAGGCGCATAGGTGGCTTGGCTCGCAACCACATCTGGTGCCCAGTTCGGGCTGGAAATGGCGTTGAACTGGCCATTTCGGATGACCCTGCGCACTTCGAAAGTGGTTTTCGACCCCTCCGCGGCGAACATGTCAATCGGGCCGTCAACCTCGATCCGGCGCCCGCCCATATCAAGGCTCTCGTGGTCAGTAAAATTCAGCAGCGCCTGATAGGCCTTCTTGAACCCGAGTATTTCATCTCCAAAGGCTTCAATATAGGTCGGCAAGTCAAAACTGCCGCGCAGCACCAGGCGCTGATCCGCTGGCATTGTGACCGTGCCCTCAAACCGCACCGGGTTCACTAAGGACACATGGCGCCCGAGAAAGTATGTTCCCGCCGGAACCAGAACATCGCGGCCCGCGGCCGCCAGATCGGCATCTTCAAAGGCCTGCGCATCATCGGTGCTGCCATCTCCAATCGCCCCATAGTCCCGCACATCGACCCAGCTCATCAGATCGCGGTGAAAGACACTTGTTACATCTTCAATAATGATGTCATCAATACGCACCACGCCGCCATTGGCGCCGGTCAGATCCAGGCCAAAATGCCCGTATAGCGGGGTCATGCCCCAGATCATGTCGACACCTCCGCGATCGCCGGTGCCGACAATGGCGCTGACCTCGACCACCTCGCCATAGGTCGTCAATGCCACGGATGTGCCAGTCTCGACCAGTCCCGTCACATTGGCATTGGCCCCGTCACCGGCCCAGCCTGCAATTCGCACGGAGGGCAAATTGCCGCTGATCGCCTTGACCCGCGCGGTGATCCGCAAATAGCACCCCGGCAAGATGCTGGTTTGCCCCATAAAACGCAGTTTTTGGGTTGCGTTGGCCTTGACCAGTTCCAGGCAGCCGCCAAAATCCTGATCGGCCGGCACCAGCGCGGCATTCGGATCGCCATCATATGTCGCCGAACCGGGCGTCCCGTCTTCGCTGGACCATTGCGTCAAACCGCTTGAAAATGCAGGCGGCATGAAAACCAAACCATCCGTGATCGCCTTGTTCATGCGAAATACCTTTCAGAAATGCCAAAGACGCCAGAAAACGCCCGCCCAGAGGCGTGCCATCTTGGCGCTCATGATTTATCAAATTTGTGATTGAGGCTGATATGCCTGCTCGCAGGAAACCCTAGAGTCCCGGCGTTAACTTTGCCTCAAGGCTGCGCGCGGCGGCACTCTCAGGCCGCAGCGCCGAGGTCGGGCAGCAACGATACACCGTTGATGCGCCAGCCCTTTTCGGTGATCTGCATGAAATAATCCAAGGCGAAAACCGCGCCGCTCTGATCGGTCACAAGTACCCGCTGAACCGGGCCAGCCGGATCTTGCCGCAGCTCCAGAAACGTCACCGTTTTCGGGCGCCACACCATAGGATAACCGCGTTGAACCATCATGCCGAAGTTTTGCGAGTTTCCGAACATTTGCTGAATTGTCGGGCTGGCAAATTCAAATGCTGCGGCGAAATCATCGGCTTGAAACGCACTGATCTGGCTCTCGATGATCCCCTTGATCTCGCCACTTCGATCCTGGGCAAACAGTGGCAAGGCCCAAACCGCCATAATCAGGGAAAAAAGCAATGTGCGCATGATCCGCCCTCCATCTTATCAAAGGTAGGCCCAAATCTGGTCAGGTCAAATCTACGATCCGCGCCTGGCCTTTTTCGTGGGCTTGGGCTTCAGCGCCCGCGCATGATTGACGGCCTCGGCGAAAAGCGCGCGCAATGCGGCCCGGTCGCCCAACATCCCCTCGGGAACGGCAACATAGCCGCGCATGACCGCACCATATTGCACAACGTCGCCTTGCCCATTTTCCTCATTGAATGCCGCTTTTCCCACTTCTGACAATCGGATGCATAGCCCCCCGTCAGGATCGACAAAGGAAAACATATTGCCGTTTACGGCGGTATATTTCGATTTGGCGCCCTTGATCTCGACGCCCTCATGAGCGGCGACAAGGCCAGCATAGATGTCCAATACGCGATCGCGGGTCGTCATCATTGCCCCCGGGGCAGATGTTACGTCGACAGCTTGCCTGCCAAAGCATTCTCGATCAAGCCAATCGTTTCATCCACACCGTAAAGCGCAATGAAACCGCCAAATCGCGGGCCCTGACTGGCGCCCAGCAAGACCTCGTACAGCGCCTTGAACCAGTCGCGCAGGGGCTCAAATCCGTGCTCCTTTCCGACTGCAAACACCATGCTTTGCAGCTCTTCGGCGTCCAGGCCACCTTGCCAGGCGCGCAGCCGTCCCAGCAGATCCTCTATCGCGCCACGTTCTTGATCATTTGGCAGGCGAAACACGCGCCCCGGTTTGACAAAATCATTGTAGTACTTGACTGCAAAGCCCGCGGCTTGGTCCAGTTGCGGGTTCTTTTCGGGCGTGGCCTCTGGGGCGTAGCGCTGGATGAATCCCCACATCCGGTCCTTGTCTTCCGCGGCCGAAACCGCCGCCAGGTTCAACAACATCGCAAAAGGCACCACCATATCCGAGCTGGGCACATTATGGCCGTGAATATGATAGACCGGGTTGTTCAACCGCGCCGCGTCATCTTGGGTAGCATAGGCGCGCAATTGCTGATGGTATTCGTCCACCGCCTTCGGGATTACGTCAAAATGCATGCGTTTGGCGGTTTTGGGCTTGAGATACATGAAATATGACAGGCTTTCCGTCGCCGCATAAGTCAGCCATTCATCAATGCTGATGCCATTGCCGGACGATTTCGAAATCTTTTGCCCGTGCTCGTCCAGAAACAATTCATAGGAAAAATGGTCCGGCTTTCTGCCGCCCAGGATCTCGCATATCCGGTCATATATCGCAGTGTTGGTGGCATGCTCCTTGCCATACATCTCGAAATCCACATCCAGCGCGGCCCAGCGCGCGCCAAAATCCGGTTTCCATTGCAACTTCACGTTGCCACCGGTGACAGGCAGCGTCCATTCCCGCCCATTTTCGTCATCAAACGTAATCGTGTGGTTCGCCCCGTCCACATGCTTCATCGGCACATAAAGAACCCGGCCGGTTTCAGGGTGAATGGGCAAAAAGATCGAATAGGTTGCCGCGCGTTCGTCGCGCAGGGATTTAAGCATCACCGCCATCACATCGTCATAGCGTTCGGCCGCCCGCCTGAGCACGTCGTCAAACTGGCCAGAGCGATAGAACTCGCGGGCTGAGTAAAACTCATAGTCAAAGCCGAAAGTATCCAGGAACCGGCGCAACATGGCGTTGTTGTGATGGCCAAAACTTTCATGCGTGCCAAAAGGATCGGGCACGGATGTCAGCGGCTTGTGCATATGCTCCTTCAACATATCTTGCTGGGGCACATTGCCGGGCACCTTGCGCATGCCATCCAGATCGTCGGAAAAGCATATCAGCTTGGTCGGAATGTCACTGATGACCTCAAAGGCGCGGCGGATCATTGTGGTGCGCAGCACTTCCCCGAATGTGCCGATATGGGGCAAGCCCGAAGGTCCATAACCGGTCTCAAACAGGACGTAACCCTTTTCCGGCGGCGCCTTTTCATACCGTTTCAGCACGCGGCGCGCTTCTTCAAAGGGCCAGGCCTTGGATTTCAGTGCCGCGTCGCGCAAGCTGGACATTGCCATTTACCTTCCAGAAAAAGAATCTGCAGTTCCAAGGCTCACTCCCTATTGCCGCTGTGGCTGCACGTCAATATTCTGCGCTGCAACATCAACCCCGAAAGGACACCAAGTGTCAGACATTGAACACGGCTGGACCGCGCAAGATTGCCTGGTCGCCGTCATGATCGCCATTTCCGCATCCGATGCGAATATTCGCACCGTTGAATTGATGACCATCGAAAGCATCGTCAATCACCTGCCGGTCTTTGCCGACTACGATACGGATCGTTTGCGTGTGGTGTCGCAAACTGTTCTTGACCTGTTTTCAGAAGAGGATGGCCTGGATGCGCTGTTTGGCCTGGTTAAGGAAACCTTGCCCCCGCATCTCAACGAAACGGCCTATGCCCTGGCGTGTGACGTGGCTGCTTCTGACCGCCGTGTCCGTGAAACGGAACTGCGCCTGCTGGAAGAAATGCGCTATGAATTGAGCATCGACCGGCTTTGCGCGGCGGCCATAGAACGGGGTGCACGGGCCCGGTATGCGGCGCTGCAGCCAGCCTAGGCGGAAAACCGGCGCGCCCAGTCCATAATCAGCTCATGTTGCAGAACCCGCGCCTGCGTGGCCCAGGGTTTTGCGCCGCGCGGCCGCTCGCGTTCCTGGGGCAAGATTGCTTGGCGGCGCGGCAAATCTGCAGAAAAAATGGCAAAGGCCAGATCCCGGCCGCCGATATTCGCAAAGCCCGATAGCCCCGAGACAAAATTCAACGATCCCGTCTTGGCCACCACCGAGATCCCGTTTGCCTCCTTTGGCAGTGGGAATTTTCGCATCATGGCAGCCAGCGTGCTGTCAGGGCCGATCCGCACCATCGCATTTGCCATATCCTGCGCGGTCACACGTGTCGTGTCACCAAGCCCGGAATGATCGACAAACCTGGGCCGCCGTGCGCCCAGATGGCGTTGCATCCAATCGCTCATGTTGGCAGCCGACGCGCGCAGCGTCCCGGGCTGATTGCCCAGCGCCAAACTGGCATTCAACCCGACCACTTCGGCGATCAGATTGGTCGAATAATACATCATCGAGCGCAATACGCGATGCAATGGCAAAGAGTGATGTCGTGCCAGCTCCATCACCCGGGGCAACTTTGATATGGGTTCCGGTCGGGTCAATTGCAGACCCTTGGCGGCAGCCAGCGCCTGCACAACTTCTGCGGCATAGGTGTCAGGTTGGCGCACCGGCAACCAGCGCCCGCCACCCGTGCCCAAAGCCCGGCGCGACACTGACCAAATCTCGGATTGTCCCTGTTTGCGGTAATCATAGACCGGGCTACCGCGCTCGGCCAAACTCAATTGAATAGAGTCAACCTGCGGTCTGGCATTCTCCGACCGGGCATCCAGCTCGACGTCATACCCATCACCGTTTTTCTTCCACCCGAAATAGATGCGGTTGAAGTTCAGATTGAGCCCGGAAACCGCAGGATTATAGCCAACATGGGCCGGTTGCTTGCCATCAATCTCCTCAATCTGCGGCAGCGGACCGGCGAAATACAGGAACCTGCCCCGGACCGCCCGAATGCCGCGCGCGACCACGGTGTCCACCAATCCGGCCAGATCCTTGGTATCCAACATCGGATCGCCGCCGCCCACCAGGATAAGATCGCCCTCGACGACACCCTCGGCCAGGGCACCCGTGGCCATGATGCGGGTCACGAAACTATGCGTCCGCCCCAATGCATCCAGTGCATATTGCGCGGTAATGGCCTTGGCGACGCTGGCCGTGGGCATCGCCAAAAGCGGGTTGTAAGAAGCCAACAACCGGCCCGAACGCGCATCCGCGACCACATAGGCGGTCTTGCCACTCAGGCCAAGCTCGCCCACCACATCTCGCGCGACATCCGGGCGTTGGGCCGCTGGGGCTTGTGCCATCGGGCGGGCCAGCGGGATGATTGAACTGGCCGGTGCCTTGGCCAAGGCCGTGTTCGCCGCGCTGATCCCCAGCCCCGCCAGCAACGCACGACGCGAAAGATTACTCATGCTGCCCCCACTGGCCTGAACGGCGCAATTGCGTTGACGAAATCTGGATCATCGGCACATTGACAAAACTCCAGGCGGGCGGTCGCACATGCGGCAATAGGCGCGCATCCGCCCCGCGCAAACGATATCGCCTGTAGATTGAAGCCGCCTTGGACATGCGCGCCGAAATGCGCTGACCAGGTCGCGCCAATACGCCGACGGCTACGTTTTCCATGATCCATTGCCAATCCTGCCAGTGATCGAACTCGGCCAGATTATCCGCCCCCATGAGCCAGACAAATCGCGCACCGGGATAGTTTTCCAACAGCGCCCGCAAAGTCTGTGCAGTATAGCGCGTCCCGTTGCGATACTCAAAATCACTGATGCGCAC
>Ga0316205_10002885_pt1 | contig 16991 bp, 11 predicted proteins | sample 3monthpyrite_MG_FD_204941 | JGI IMG/M metagenome (GOLD analysis project Ga0316205, IMG submission 204941) | Microbial mat bacterial communities from mineral coupon in-situ incubated in ocean water Damariscotta River, Maine, United States -... | ecosystem: Environmental > Aquatic > Marine >... | reverse complement strand
AAAATCCTGATCGAGGGGGACCAGTAATTTAGCACTGATCAAATTATCAGATAAATCGATGGCAAGTTTTCTGGCCAGGTCGGTGTTATTTGCCAGCAGGGCGTTCAGTTCCTTTTCGGAGAGAGAGATTTCACGCTTCGAGCCTTTTTCGCTGTACGCCTCAGGCTCCAGTCGTTCGCCTGGTGGCAACTGTGCAGAACTGGCTTGTGGTGCTATGTTTAAGCGTTCTAATTTATTGTCGAGTACCCGTTGTTCTTTACTAGATAAAGTCACTGGTGTGAATTCAGATGGAAATATATAGGTTTTGACAATCCAGACCGTGGCACCAATGCTAACTACCATCATGACAAAGGTTAACAGGATCACTTGTGGCCATCGTAAACCGCCGGAGTTTTTAGGGGGTGTGTCGGTGCTTTCTTCCTGCATAGTCAACTTACCTGGTAATTTAGAAGTCTATCCATATTACCATAATTACCAGTAACGGAAATCGGCAGCCAATAATCATGCTCGACAACATTATCAGCAAAAAATAATCAGTTCAGAAAGAACATGATAGCTCTTAAACCGACATTATATGGTAAGATTATGCTATGAAAATAGCCGGCCACCTGCGCAAAATGCAGACCACTTATAATTCACCAGTCATCTACCATTTGCCTCTGGATAACGATCTTGTTGAGTTAAACCCTTTGCTGGGTAAGCAGCTTACCCTCAAGTATCAAGGTGATATTCATTGTATTGCTTGCGGTAGAAAAGCGAGCAAAAGTTACAATCAGGGTTATTGTTATCCTTGTTTTAAATCCTTGGCACGTTGTGATATGTGTATTATGAAACCGGAAACCTGTCATTACCATCAGGGAACCTGTCGGGAACCAACCTGGGGTGAAGAACAGTGCTTTCAGGATCATGTCGTCTATCTGGCAAATTCCTCTGCACTCAAAGTCGGGATTACCCGTGGCACACAAATCCCTACGCGCTGGATGGATCAGGGAGCCAGTCAGGCTTTGCCATTATTTCGGGTCAGCAACCGCTTGATCTCGGGGAAACTGGAAGTGATGATTAAGTCCACCGTATCGGATCGGACTGACTGGCGGAAAATGCTCAAACAAAATCCACCTGATATCGATCTACAACAAAAAGGGCGTGAAATAATTGAACAGGAAATACAGCCATTAGAATTAATAACGGCTGAATACGGCGAAGATGCGATCACCATCATTGGAAATACCGAAACCGTCAATATCGAGTATCCAATCCTTGAATACCCACAAAAAGTGACCTCGCTGAATTTTGATAAAACTCCTGATATAACTGGCCAATTGATGGGTATCAAAGGACAATATCTGATTTTGGACAGTGGCGTACTTAATATCAGAAAATTTGCAGGCTATTCAGTTGAGCTGAGTGTCGATGGCTGAGGGCTCGAGCTGGTCTCCTTCTTATTAAGCAATGCTTCGATATAAGGCCAAGTCACATCCAGAATAATGGGTTGAGCCTGCGCAGTAGGGTGAATACCATCGGCTTGCATCAAATTTCGATTGTCGCCTACGCCTTCCAGAAAGAATGGAATCAAGTCAACCTGAGAGTGCTTTGCGAGTTGCAGAAAGATCTCATAGAAGGCCTGCGTATATTTGAGGCCATAATTAGGCGGCAATCTAATACCCGCTAGAATCACGCGGGCATTGTTAGATTGTGCAAGTTCGATCATTTTTCGTAAATTGTCCTTTATTGACGTTAATGATAATCCGCGGAGTCCATCATTTCCGCCTAATTCGATCAAAACGATCTCTGGCTGATATTTTTTCAATAAGGACTTTAATTGTAACAATCCGTTTCCGGTTGTATTACCACTAATACTGGCATTGATAATCTGGTAACTGAAACTTTTTTCCTTTAACCTTTGTCTAAGTAACGCAACCCAGCTTTCTTCGGTTTTCATCCCGTAGCCAGCACTTAAACTGTCACCAACAATTAATATTTGTGGTGCATCGATTTGAGCTGTTCTTTTATCTGGATAGGCCTGTATGCTGGTTGTGAGCACTAAGCACATTAATCCAATCAGAAGACGTAGCATGGATAAAACCTCAATTATTTTGTCGACTCAACAATTAACGAAAAGTGTTCCCGCTCTGGATGGCGGTAACAATAATCACCTTCATATCCTGAGGGGTGTCGATATGGAAATCAAGTCAGGTGAGAGTGCTGCCATACTGGGAACATCAGGTTCAGGTAAGTCTACCTTACTCGGTTTAATGGCCGGCCTCGATACACCCACTTCAGGTCAGGTCATTATCGATCAGGTGGCTTTATCGACGTTAGATGAAGATGGACTCGCTGTTCTGCGTGCTGAAAAATCAGGCTTTGTTTTTCAATCCTTTCATTTGTTACCGAATCTAACCGCGCTAGAGAATGTCATGCTACCGCTAGAACTACAAGGTAGCAGGAATGCTCAACAGCCCGCTACTGAGCTATTAAGCCGTGTCGGTTTAGCTGAGCGTTTACAGCATTACCCGAATCAACTTTCCGGAGGTGAACAACAACGGGTAGCCATAGCGCGTGCATTCGTCACAAGACCAACAATTGTCTTTGCCGATGAGCCAACTGGCAATCTGGATGCCGAAACGGGTCGCATGATCATCGAATTATTGTTTGCGATGAACCGCGAAAACAATACCACGCTGATTATGGTTACCCATGATGAAAGTCTGGCAAGCCAGTGCCAACGAATCTTTGTTTTGAACAATGGGGTCATTCAAGAAAATGCAATTGAATGACATTCGCCTGGCCTGGCGACTCTTATTGTGTGACTGGCGCGCCGGTGAGTTAGGTATACTTGTGGTGGCTATTTTGATAGCGGTTGCCAGTATGACCTCCATTGGCATTTTTACGAATCGGGTTGAAATGGCAATGAATGACCAGACATCCAGATTTCTGGGTGCTGATCTTATTTTAAGTGCATCACAATCTATCGATCCTGCCATTAATACCTATGCAGACCAGCTAGGATTGCGCCAGAGCGATCAGTTGGTTTTTTCCAGTGTACTCATTGCTAATGACCAATTTCAGTTATCCGAAGTCAAAGCGGTGGATGATCAGTATCCGCTAGCAGGAACAATTACTATTGCCAAGCAATCCTATGCAGATACCCAGATTGTCAATCAGGGGCCCGCTAAGGGAACTGTCTGGTTGAGCAATAGGTTACTGGATCGGCTGCAGGTGAAAGTAGGTGATCGAGTGGAACTCGGGCAAGCCAGCCTGGAAGTTGGGGCTATACTCATTAATGATCCTGGACAAGCCAGTAGTGCAATGTCTATCGCTCCGCGATTATTAATGAATTTGAGTGACGTGGCTGGAACGCAAGTGGTGCAACCTGGAAGTAGGCTGAAGTATCGCTACTTATTCAGCGGCCCATCATCAGATAGAAAAACTTTCGCCAATTGGCTAAAGCCGAGGTTATTACCAACCCAAAACCTGATTGGTGGAAAGGAAGGTTCACCTGCATTGAATACGGCCATGGACAGAGCGACTCAATACCTATCTTTAGCATCAATGCTCAGTGTCATTCTGGCGGGTATTGCCATAGCAATGGCCGCTAATCGCTATAGTACACGGCACCTTGATCAGTCTGCCTTACTACGTTGTATGGGCGCTACCCAGCGTACCGTGATCTCGCTATATAGCTGGCAATTGCTGATCATCGGAATAATTGGCTCGGCGTTTGGTTGCCTGGTTGGTTATTTGGCTCAACAAGGTTTAGTTTTAATATTGGCTGATTTTATTCCCGGCAATTTGCCCACGGTCAGTTATGCTCCTTTTATAACGGGTTTTTTATCTGGTGTAATCACCTTGATTGGTTTCGCCCTGCCTGCATTACTCAGGCTCAAGTCAGTACCTCCTTTAAGGGTTATTAGAAAAGAAATTTTACCCTTGCCAATTAGTAGCCTGTTTATCTATAGCCTGGCTGTCAGCGCCATTATTCTGATCATGTGGATTCAGTCAGATGAATTATTGCTGACCGTGATTGTGTTATCCGGGATTGCCTTATGTGCTTTCCTAATGCTGCTGATGACATTGTTACTCATTAAATTGAGTCAACAATTGGAGCCATACTTACACGGCCCATGGCGAAGTGGATTGCAGCAAATAATTCGTCATCGTCGTAGTAACCGTTTACAGATTCTGTCGTTATCGATGGCACTGATGATTCTACTGACGATTGGCCTATTGCGCACTGATCTATTGGAACGCTGGCAGACCCAATTACCCGACGATGCTCCCAATCATTTCATAGTCAACATTCAGCCCTATGAAGTGGAGCCATTAAAAGAGTTTTTAAGTGTGGAGTCTGTCGAAAGTACTGGACTTTATCCGATGGTTAGAGCTCGTCTCACCCATATCAATAACATAGATGTGGTAGAGGCAGTACCTGATAAAGCCAAGCTCGATCAGTCATTAAAGCGAGAACTGAATATATCCTGGACGGACAAAATTCAACAAAATAATCAAGTGATCAAAGGCCAATGGTGGCAGCCATCAACAACACCTGAGAACTTAATTTCAGTTGAAGAGGGAATTGCAAAAAGACTAAATATCAATATCGGTGATCAACTTAGTTTCAAAACCGCTGATCGTGTTTTTACTGGTGAGGTATCTACTATCCGATCAGTACAATGGGACTCTTTTCAACCCAACTTTTATTTCATATTTTCACCGGGTTCACTCGACGGTTATCCGATGAGTTATATCAGTAGCTTTTACCAGCCTGATAATAAAAAAGATGTCACTTATCAGATGGTGCGCCGCTTTCCAGGTCTGACAGTCATAGAAGTGGATGTGATAATGAAACAGGTCAGACTGATATTGAATCAGGTTACATTGGCAGTCGAATATGTTCTGTTATTTGTTTTATTAGCCGGAATGGTCGTGTTGGTAGCATCCATACAAACCACTCTCGATAACCGCATTCAATCTGCAGTTGTGATGCGAGCATTGGGTGCGACTAAACAATACATACGGTCTATACAAATAGTAGAGTTTGGAATTCTGGGTTTACTATCGGGGTTGCTGGCTATCATGGCGACTGAAATTGTCGCGTTTTTCCTTTACCAGGAAGTATTCAGGCTGGAGCCTGCTTTTCATCCGGCATTCTGGGCTTTAGCTATGGTGAGTGGGGCACTACTGGTAATAATAACTGGTATCTTCTTCACGCGAAAAGTGTTGAGAACGCCGCCGTTAAGGCTGCTAAAGAATTAGGATAGGGCAGTGGATTCTAACTCCCCGCCTCCAGGGGGGATAGGCTACGGACCTGAGGGTCGGGAGTTCGAATCTCTCCGGGCGCGCCAAAAAAAAGGGGCCCATAATAACCCTTTTTTATTTTTCAGCCGTCCTTGGTACTATTCGAACTCCACTTGACATTTTTTTATGAAAGTATATTACTTAACGTGGCGCTATTTTCCACTTTCCATCCGGCTGTTTGCAAAGTACATGTATTTGTATAGCGGTTAACCCCTCAGCGCTGTTAAAGAATCTTGTTTTCCTGCAAACACCACTCTCTCTTTTCATTGTATTTAAGGGAGTAATAGAACCAGAATTTCCGGTGTTGGGATTATCCCAAGCGGCCTTTATCCCATCCTTTCCATTTTCAAGTGCCTCGCGTGCCGTTTTCCTTAACAGGGCCCAATCTTCCTCGCTGAATTTTGCAGTTGGCGTCTCTTTCAACATTTCAAAACGGGCAGCAGAAGCAGTCATGGTGGTTCCACTTAAAATCATTAAATGCATGAAAGCAGTAATTAGTATCATTCTTGCAGGCATAATCAGGTTTCCGGGAATATAGTTGCTTAAGAAATGTATATTAGCCTAGAGTTAACTGGCAGGCAATTTAGTTGATAATTTTATGATAATAAAAGAAATGACCTATCTTGGAAGAGTGGGGAAAGTCGTTATATCGATATTTAAAATATGCAGATATTAGTTAAGATAAGGCATTGGATATAAACAAGTTAGTGTTTATCAATGCCAATTTCCGAAACGCTTATTAAGTTTCAGGCAGGGCACAAAACAATCAGTTTAGATGACCTGTCGAAGTAATATTTCATTGTGAAAATTACATTCCATATTTTGGGCTATAGAATTTTAATCAGATAGATAACTACCTAACATCGGGTGTTGTACCTGTATTGTATGCGATGCTATACAATGTAAAATATATCATAGAGATAAAGACTTTTATCTAAGCTTATTAATTCTATAGATTTAGGTAAAATAATACCTGTTTTGATATAAAACAATATGACAATTAATCGATAATCTTAGATTACTAAGTAATCTTTATTGATATATGAAGGATATCTACAATGAATTATAAAACAATTATCTCATTAATCATTTTATTTATTGCTACTAATGCATTTGCAGGGGAATCTATTATGTTCCAGGATAGGGATGATAATTATAGTACAGAACAAAACGTGATTAGTGAAGACGAAAAGAAAAAAGCTCATTGTAAGGAATTAAATAAGCAGATTGCCCTGCTAAAAGGGAAACCACTACGCAGAACAGAATTAAAAAATCGTTATCAAGAAGAATGTTTAAGTATCCGACGTGATAGTAGCTATTAGCAATATTTAGGTAATGTGTCCCTCATAATCTACTAGACATATTCAATCTATCTGGAGTATGGATTACAAGTAACATCCCTTTAATATGATTAACTTGTTCTGCCGGACTTTTACGTGGTTCAGTTAATACTCGGTGTGCTAAGTTGTTGAAAATGTTCAATGGACGCCCCGTTAGTTTATATAAATCAATAAGTTATTGATTAAATTACTATCTACAAACTCAGGGAATGGCGATAGAGTTTTGGTATTTAGCGGTATGGATTCCCGCCTGCGGGGGAATGACCGGTAACTTAAGATATTGTATGAGTGGATACTGGACTCAGTGAGTATTTATTCCGTTGGTATTTCAGAACTGGATTGTAACTTGTGTCATTCCCGCGCAGGCGTGATTCCATTTTCTCTAGCCAAGATATAGATCCTGTTTTCTCGAGCTTAATAAGATGAAGTACTTAAAAACTGGATTCGTTACGAATACTTAGAATGGTATCTTGTTAAACAGTAGGTCAACTAAAGTTCAACACCAGCGCGATGTAGACTCGAGACTATTCCATTTGTCACAGGAAGTTGCCCGTAATCAGGATGGAGAACATGCTGAATGAATATCGTGTAGGGATGCATGCTCATCGGAATACCCGTGATTCGATTTTGAATTTCCAAGCCAATCATCTCTGCGAGGACTTCTTCAGTTATTGAGTTGTTATTACTCAGATTGGTCGCATGAACCAACTCATGAATTAAATACCGTAAATTGAATTCATAGCCTAGAATTTTCGGATCGATGACAATCAATTTTTCTGCGTGATGATAATAAGCGTGCTTACCATCCAGTTTCTTGACGACGAAGCTGATATTCAGCTCCTGTGCGTTAGCGATTAAACGGTTTCCAATCGGGTCATTACCGATTGCTCTGAGCGCATTCTGTAGAGCAGGATTTTCGTGATGAATAGTTGATAAATCGATTGAATGATCATAATCGTCTTGATTGATTACGGTTAGTTGATTATTTTTTTGTTTGTTCCAATTATGCATAATCAGAATGTCAGCATCGCTGATTTTACAATTATTCGAACGTTGACACTGTCTGCGGCTGCTTTCACTGAGGCTGGCAAGGCGATTATAATGCAACTCTTTGAATTGAATTTTATCATTTTCTCCTGACATGATGGAGTTCCAGATGGTTACTGCTCTTCTCACTTGATCACTATCTATCGGGCCACTGGTTTCGTAAATGGAATCCAGATAGTTCAGAAATTGGGGACGGAAAATACTTCTGGAGAGCAGGTCAGTATTACCATGATGACTAAGAACATTTTTGACATCATCGCGAAATACACTGGCTGGAAGAGAGTTTTGACTATTTTTTACATTTGACGTGAAGTTACAGCCATTTAATAAACTGCAAATTAGCAATATGAGTAAGACTAAAGCTGGTTGCTTGACTGTGTTATGTACATTAAACATCGTACCGCACGTATTAATATGAATTAATCAATGCAACGGCATTTTGACTCCATAACTTGAATTAAGCAGTTTTTTGGCCACATAAATTCTAGCAATGACTTTTAAGTAATTGTAATTATAATCATATTTTGAATAACCTTATTGTACTGACGATTTTCCATGCCCTCGCTCATCACTTGCGGCGGTGATAGTACCTGAGGTTTTATTGTGTAATATCATTTGCATATTCCCGTACGAGCCTGGACCGCCATAAGGTGAAGATTGTTCCAGCAGTACATGACCCATTTCAGTAAGATCCAGAATTTCCTGGTCAGTAAAGGCGCCGCGTTCATAAAAAACCTTATCGGGTAAATACTGATGATGATAGCGTTTCGCATTAACCACCTGATCGACAGGCAAACCATCCAGTGTATTTAAGATTGCCAACATCACCATACTGATGATTCTACTTCCTCCGGGAGTCCCAATAATGGCAAGTCTGTCATCCGATTCCATAAAAGTAGGTGACATGCTTGATAGCGGGCGTTTACCGGACGCAATGGCGTTTGCTTCAGCACCTACCAAGCCATAAGCATTTGGGATACCGGGTTTGGCAGAGAAATCATCCATCTCATCATTCAGTAACACACCTGTGCCTTCAGCGACAAAACAGGCACCAAAAGGGTAATTGATACTTAGCGTCGCTGCGACCCGATTGCCTTCGTTATCTATAATTGAATAGTGAGTGGTGTCGGTACCTTTCGTTTCAGCAGGTAGTGCTACAGTCAGATCTGAACTGGCGGTGGCTTTGTCCAGGGATAGAGTTTTTAGCCAGGCCTGGGCATTTTGCTTACCGATTAAATACTCGGTCGGTATGTTAACGTAATCCGGATCACCTAAATAAACAGCTCTATCGGCATAGGCTCTGCGCATTAATTCGATAAGTAAATGTTTTTTCTGCACTGAAGTTAACTTGGACAAGTCATAATCCTCCAGCATTCGAAAAATACTGCCCAGTACGATACCGCCAGAAGAGGGAGGCGAAGCTGAAGTAATTTTAACATTGTGGTAGTTGAATTGTATCGGTTCACGGCTAACTGTTTGGTATGAAGCTAAATCTTCAAGTGTCCAGATGCCTCCCGCTTTTTGCACTGAGTCGACTATCTGTTTAGCAATAGCTCCACTATAAAATCCTTCATGGCCGAGTTTGGCAATCGCATCCAATGTATCTGCCAGATCGGGCTGCTTCAAAACATAATCTTTAGGTGGCACTTGATTATTATTGAGAAAAATATGGGCTGCGGCATGATTGTCTTGTAAAGCTTTCAGACGAAGTTTCGCATAGGTTCGATAGCTGTCATCAATGCGATAACCCTCACGGGCTATTTTAATCGCTGGAGCCAGGCTGGTAGCCAATGGGAGACGGCCATAATGCTTTGCTATGGTAACTAATGCAGCAGGAACTCCGGGTATGCCTGCAGCTAAGGGACCCTGCATGGAAAGCTTTTTTATGACATCGCCTTGTTCATCCAGATACAAATCGCGGTGTGCCTTGACCGGCGCTTTCTCACGACCATCAATCATAATATCTTTTTTATCTTTACTCGTATGTAACAACCAGAAGCCACCACCACCGAGTCCAGACGAATAAGGCTCAGCGACAGCTAGCACCGCAGCAATAGCCACAGCCGCATCAAAGGCATTGCCACCCAGCTTTAAAATCTCATGACCCGCATCAGTTGCAAGTGGATGCGCAGACGCGATCGCAGCAGGCATGATATCAGCTGTTTTCTTTGACTGATCAGTGGGTAACTCTATCGAACAGGACGACGTAAAGATAAAAATAAAGCTGAATAAAAATAGTGCCTGTGGAATGATTTTTTTCATGATAGTTGCCGTGAAAATTAGTAATAATTCAGGACATTATAAGGCAAAAGTAGGTAAATCCCTTGATTATTACTTGTATTACTATGTGATTGTTTTTTGGAATAAGGCATGATTGTGATATAATTATAAACTGACCTGGGTCAATTAATAGTGTGCGATGGCGCTAAAAAATAGACATTTTGCATGGCATCCTGTATTGATATCGGAATCAGCATAAATTTACTAACTTCAGGATTCTGATTTGTAGTTTGTGTTGATAAAACCCATAAATTCAGAGGTAAGCAATGTCCTGTAAGAAATGTCATCTGAAAAGAGCTTGTAAACATATGGGGGGACTATGTCCCTGGATTTTGTATGCTTTTTTATTGGCGATGGTTAGTATCCCCGCAATTATCATGTTAAATACTTAAAGTACACCAGTAACAGTTTTGTCCTATTAGGTGTACCTCAATTTACCGGCCATTTCAGGGCTGGACTACTAACTTACAGCATTGTAATCAACCCTATTCATGCTATTATGCTGCGTAATAGAAACGTTAGTAGACAGAAATAAACAATAAATAATTCAGTCATTTAGTATCATTTTACGAGCCCAGCCCTGGTGTTCCCCATCACCGAGTAGCCATATGCTTGTCCATAATCATAGGTAGGAATTTGAATGGCAATTCATGTATTGCTCAACCATCGAACCGAATATAAGTACGATCGCGCAGTCAATTTATCTCCACATATAATTCGACTTCGTCCAGCACCACATACCCGTACACCCATTCACGCCTATTCCCTTAAAATTAAACCTGAAAATCATTTTATCAATTGGCAACAAGATTCTTTTGGCAATTATCTGGCCCGTGTCGTATTTCCTGAAAAAACCCGTGTATTAGATATTGAAGTCGAACTGGTTGCTGAAATGACGGTCATCAATCCGTTTGATTTCTTTGTGGAGGAATATGCTGAATATTTTCCTTTTGACTATACCAAGCAGTTATCTACTGAGTTGCATCCTTACCGCGAAATTAAAGATTCTGGCCCTCTCCTGAATAAATATCTTTTGAAGATAGATCGTAGTAAACAAAAAATTAATGACTTTCTGGTCGCCACTAATCAAATGCTGGCTAATGAAATCGAATATACCGTTCGACTGGATCCGGGTATTCAAAGTTGTGAAACGACATTGAAAAAAGCATTAGGGTCCTGTCGTGATACCGCCTGGTTATTGGTACAAATACTTCGTCGCCTTGGTTTAGCTGCACGATTTGTGTCAGGTTACCTGGTGCAACTAACAGCAGATGTTAAAGCCTTGGATGGCCCTTCAGGAACCGATAAGGATTTTACCGATTTACATGCCTGGGCCGAAGTTTATATCCCAGGGGCAGGGTGGTTAGGGCTTGATCCTACATCGGGCCTGTTCGCTGGCGAAGGCCATATTCCCTTGTCCTGCACACCCGACCCGGTTAGTGCGGCGCCTATCACAGGTGGTTCTGACGAAGCGAAAACAGAGTTTTATTTTCATAACCATATCAAACGTATTCACGAAGACCCGCGAGTTACAAAACCTTATACCGATGAGCAATGGCAAGCCATTAAGTCTCTGGGTGAAGGAATTGATGTGCAATTGAAGGAAGATGATGTACACCTGACAATGGGAGGTGAACCAACCTTTGTTTCAATTGATGACATGGATAGCCCGCAATGGAATATAGCCGCACTGGGCGACGATAAGCGCCGACTCGCCGATGTTTTGATTGTTAAATTATTTGATCATTTTGCCCCGGGTGGAGTGTTGCAAATCAGTCAGGGAAAATGGTACCCCGGAGAAGTGTTGCCGCGTTGGAACCTGGGCTGTTATTGGCGAGATGATGGCAAAGCCTTGTGGCGTAACCAGGAATTACTCGGCAATGAGTCAAATGACTATGGTTATGGCATAGAGGAAGCAGATAAATTTACCAAAACTCTTTGCCAATATCTCGGCCTGAGTGGTAAAACCATCCAGCCTGGTTATGAAGACGTGTTTTATTATCTTTGGAAAGAGGCCAGATTGCCTACCAATGTCGATCCATTGGATAACAAGTTGGATGACCCACTGGAAAGAAAACGCTTAACCGCCCTGTTTGATTCCGGACTGGAAAAAGTAACAGGATATGCTTTGCCATTGCAATACCAAACAAAGGGCAACGAAGGCGCGTGGTACTCTCAGTCATGGGAGTTTCGTCATCAACATATGTATTTGGTGCCGGGTGATTCACCCATGGGTTTAAGAATCCCGTTAAATTCCCTGCCTTGGCAAGCTGAAAAAGAAATGACACCTGAGCGAAGTACTTTTGAACCACGCCCACAACTCACTGAGCGCTGGGGTGAAGTGGCACGTCGATATGACAAACTCGAAACAGTGTCTGCAGAGCAACCACATGCCGATGATGAATTTACGCCGGGGCATGTCATTCATACTTCAATCTGTGTACAACCACGGTCTGGGCGCTTATATGTGTTTTTACCTCCTTTGACGCATCTTGAACATTATATTGATTTGTTGGCGGCAATTGAGATGACCGCCGAAAAATTACAAATGCAGGTGATACTGGAAGGCTATCAGCCACCCAATGATCCACGCCTGCAACGCCTGGCAATTACACCAGACCCGGGTGTTATCGAAGTGAATATCCATCCAGCTTCTGATTGGCGAACCTTGGTAGATAACACAGTAAAGTTATATGAACTTGCCAAACATTCCCGACTGGGCACTGAAAAATTCATGCTTGATGGTCGTCATTCAGGAACAGGTGGAGGCAATCATGTCACTATCGGTGCAAAGAACCCTGCTGATAGTCCAATACTGCGTCGACCTGATATGTTGCGTAGCCTGGTAAGTTATTGGCAAAACCATCCCTGCTTATCTTATTTGTTTTCCGGTCTATTTCTTGGTCCAACCAGTCAGGCTCCACGCGTCGACGAAGCACGTGATGACAGCTTGTACGAACTGGAGATTGCTTTCAGTCAAATTCCAGAAGGTGAGTCACCATCACCCTGGTTGGTTGATCGATTAATGCGTAACTTGCTTATAGATGTCACCGGAAACACGCATCGGGCTGAATTTTGTATTGATAAACTATACTCACCTGACAGCGCCACTGGCCGTTTGGGTTTGCTGGAGTTCAGAGCGTTTGAAATGCCGCCGCATGCGCAAATGAGTTGTGTGCAACAGTTACTATTACGTGCCCTGATCGCCTGGTTCTGGCGGCAGCCGTACCAGCGGAAGCTGATTCGTTGGGACACAGAATTGCATGACCGATTTATGTTGCCTCATTTTGTTTGGGATGACTTCAAGGATGTCATCGCTGATTTGGATCAAGCGGGATATACCATTAAACTGGACTGGTTCGATCCATTCCTTGAATTCCGATTTCCTCATTATGGACGGGTTACGGTGCGCAATATTGAGCTGGAACTGCGTTGGGCAATTGAGCCCTGGCATGTACTGGGTGAGGAAGTGTCTTCTTACGGTACTTCACGTTATGTCGATTCATCGGTAGAGCGCTTACAAGTTCGTGTCACTGGTCTGTCAGGTGATCGCTACGTGGTAACCTGTAATGGTCGGCGATTGCCGCTACGAGCAACCGGGATCAAAGAAGAATACGTTGCGGGAGTCCGTTATAAAGCCTGGCAACCACCATCCGGTTTGCATCCTAATATTGCTATTCATGCACCACTGGTCTTTGATATTATCGACACATGGAATAACGTTTCTTTAGGAGGCTGCACCTATCATGTTACCCATCCTGGCGGCCGTAGTTACGATACTTTCCCGGTTAATGCTAATGAAGCGGAAGCTCGTCGTGGAGCACGTTTCTGGTCTCATGGACACACGCCTAACGCGAGCACGCCACCAGCAGAACGCCCAAACCCCGATTATCCATATACACTAGATTTACGTTATCCGCCAGTTAGCTAAATAATAGATCATCAACCATGTTTCCTTGTATACACCAAAAAATTAATCGAGCCGATTTATGAGTAGCAAGGAAGTTATGCCGGATTATAAAGACAGCTTGTTGTCAGGTAGCTACCAATTTAGCACAAGCCTTTATCATGAAATGTATGAAGGGCAGGGAGGCTTGCGTAAACACTGGCAGTATCTCGGCGAGTCACTGGATGCTCTTGGTCTGAATGAATTAAAACGGCGCTATAGTGAAGCAGACCGTTTGATTCGCGACAACGATGTAACCTATAACATCTATACCGATCCACAGGGAATGGGTCGTCCCTGGGATCTTGATCTTATTCCTCTGCTTATTGAAAGCGAGGAATGGAGTCGTATCGAAACGGGTCTTACACAACGTGCTGAAGTGTTAAATCTTTTGCTTGAAGATTTATATGGCGAACGGACTGTTATAAGCAAGGGAATCCTTCCACCTCAGCTTATATACGGGCATAAGGGATTTTTACATTCATGTAATAATATTACCCGTAGTGATCGACGTTATTTACATTTATATGCAGCCGATCTTGCTCGATTACCTAATGGCGAAATGTGTGTCATTGCAGACCGTACCCAGGCGCCTTCCGGAGCAGGCTATGCTTTGGAAAATCGTATTGTTTCGTCACGGGTTCTACCCAGTCTGTTTCGTGATTCACATGTCCATCGGTTAGCAGCCTTCTTTCGTAATTTACGCCTGACATTAGATGAGCTGGCACCTGAAGGTGTTGAAGATCCAAATGTTGTGCTGCTTTCACCCGGTTCAGATAACGAAACCTACTTCGAACATGCCTACCTGGCTAATTACCTTGGCTATACGTTAGTGCAGGGAACTGACCTTACGGTACAAGATAGTAAGGTTTGGTTGAAAACATTGGACGGACTCCAGGCAGTTGATGTCATCCTTAGGCGTGTGGATGATGCGTATTGTGACCCGCTTGAATTAAGAGGGGATTCTTTTCTGGGAGTGCCTGGTCTATTACAAGCTGTCAGAGAGGGTGTTGTGACTGTTTGTAATCCACTTGGCAGTGGTATTTTACAGAACCCTGCATTGATGGCATATATGCCCCAAATCGCAGAGCATTTTCTCGGCAGAGATCTTCAACTGAGTAATACCCAAACCTGGTGGTGTGGTGAAGCGGAACATCTCAGCTATGTGCTGGCACATATCGACGAACTGGTGATCAAGCCGCTCAATCCAAAGTCTTCTAAAAGGATGGTGTTTGGTGAATCGCTGGAACCGGCTGAACGAAGACAATTATTAAGTGATATCCGATCAAAGCCTTACTTGTTTTGCGCGCAACAGCGTATCACCCCATCTGCTGCACCCATTCTGGGAGAGAATAACACACTGGAATCCAGGCACCTGGTCATACGCAGTTTCTTAGCTGCTCATGAGGATAGCTACAGTGTTATGCCGGGAGGATTGAGTCGTGTTTCCCAAAGCGCGGATCAACTTATGGTTTCCAGCCAGCAAGGCGGCATAAGTAAGGATACCTGGGTGTTAGCTTCAGAACCCGAGAAAGAAGAAACGCTACTCGTCAGCACTCCACAGATTTCTAAAATGTTACGAGCAGAAGGAGATGTGCCTTCTCGCGTCGCTGATAATTTATTCTGGGTCGGTCGTTATGCAGAACGTGCCGAAGGGCTGATGCGACTGTTAAGAGTCATACAAGGGCATTTGATCGACCCTGCCGCACGCGCAGGTCGTGGAGAATCGGGTTACTGTTTGCATCAATTGCTACGGGCAGTCACGTGGCAGACGCGACATTTTCCCGGCTTTGTCAGTAACAATAATTCCGAATTACTCAAGGCGCCGGAAACAGAATTACTGAAAATCATCTCCGACACCGAACGGCCTGGCAGCCTCAGTCAGACATTATCTGCATTATTGTTTTCTGCACGCTCTGTCAGAGATCGCTTGTCTGTCGACACCCTAAGGGTCATTAATGATATTGACCGTGAACGAAATAGACTGAAAACCGAATCTCTAACCAGTATCGATCATGCCTTCGATGAAATTGATAATCTGGTTACCTCAATGGTAGCGCTCAGTGGTCTGGTTAATGAAAATATGACCCATGGTCAGGGATGGCGCTTTTTGCAAATAGGTAAGCGAATGGAGCGAGCGATTCATACCACATCATTGTTACGTTCCACCTTAGTTAATGTAGCGACAAGAGGACATGACAACCTGTTACTCGAGTCGCTATTGAGTATTAGCGATAGTTTGATGACTTACAAGCGCCGTTATCGCTCTGGCTTACAGGTTAGCTCCGTACTGGATATGATTTTGCATGATGAATCCAATCCGCGATCTATCGGCTATCAATTGCTCAACTTGCAACAACTGACCAGTCTACTGCCCAATGAAATCCATCAACGCAAGTTATCCTCCGAGCAAAAACTGGTTCTGGATACACTCAATCAACTACGTTTGGCAGATACAGAGACCTTAACCCGTGCTGAGGCTAAAACACATTTGCGTACGGGACTTGATAGTCTGCTCGTTTATTTACTGAACCAATTACCAGAATTATTCAACGCCTTGTCGACGAACTATTTCCAGAAAGAGGAAGCGATCCAGCAATTGGTCAATACGCAACCGGGAGGGAATAGGTGAAATACAAAATAATTCATAAAACGACTTATCAGTACAGCAAAGATGTATCACATTGTTACAATATTGCACATCTCAAACCCAGAGATTTTGAACGGCAGCATTGTACTTCGCATAATTTAGCCATAGAGCCGATGCCCGCGAACATCCGTCATAATATCGATATTTATGGAAATCAGCGTAGTTATTTTAATGTGCAAAATCCGCACCGAGCCTTGATTGTGACAGCAACCAGTGAGGTAGAAGTTCATCCTCCTGTAAAATTTGATCAGGCTCTCGATTCTCCGAGTTGGGAAAAAGTGATTGAAATGCTCAAGCATAGTCAAGATCCCGCTGATCTGGATGCGATGCAATACCTGGTAGAATCACCTTATATTGTTTTCGATAGTCAAATGGTTATTTACGCAAGTTCATCATTTAAACAAGGTCGCCCATTATTGGTGGCGGTGAATGA
>Ga0316205_10002884_pt1 | contig 17012 bp, 12 predicted proteins | sample 3monthpyrite_MG_FD_204941 | JGI IMG/M metagenome (GOLD analysis project Ga0316205, IMG submission 204941) | Microbial mat bacterial communities from mineral coupon in-situ incubated in ocean water Damariscotta River, Maine, United States -... | ecosystem: Environmental > Aquatic > Marine >... | reverse complement strand
AAGCCACTAAAGCAGCAATCGATAACAATATTCGAAATGTTTTTGCTTATGATGCCGGTATGTTTGAATGGGCTAAAGCCCATCCGGATCAAACCACACTGCTGGGCCTCTCTCCGATCAACCCAAAAGACTTGCTCAGCAAAAAAGTGCTGAAGTCACATATGCTGAAACCTGTGAGATTCAGTGAAATGGCATATGAAATGGGCGACAAAGCACGCATCCTTGATATCCGTGATATTACCCAGCGCTCAAACGGCATCGGTTATTTTATCGGGTTGGAATACTGGATCAGCCTAAACCGAAAAAACAAAGTAAGAAAATTTTTATCCAAAGCCAAGGCCGATAATAAAACACTACTAATTTATGATGCGGTTGGCAAGCAGGTTCGCTGGCTGCAATATGAGCTGGAAAAATTAAAGGTAAGTAATTACTTTTTCATGGAAAAAGGAGCCAATGGTTTCTATGAGCAGATTATCAATGTTAAGAAATAAATTTTAGAATTCGCTGACGGTCTTCTTACAGCCTAAGCCGGGGTTACACGCTTTCCTCCTCCGACCCCGGTTCTTTTTTTACAAACAATATACAATTCCAGACTCCATTCTCGTCTAAGATCACGTTTTACTTTGCAAAAACGGGAACATGGATATTTCAATTAAGCCTGGTAAAACACAGCTTGCCCTCGTCATAACGACCCTATGGTTATTGGCCACGGCTTATGCATTCTGGTGGTTTCAAATAAAAGACCTGAGGCCTTTTGATTTGAATATGTCGGAAGTTGTCGAAGAAAAATCGTTAACGACAAATATTAAGCGTTTATTAGCAAAGGCCAGTCAAAGCACGCCGACAAAAGGTTATATTCTCAATTTCTGGCAACCGGATTGTGGCTGCAACCGGTTTAATACACCACATGTAAAACAACTGACTGAAAACTATCAGTCTGAAGGTTTTGAACTGATCACGATTACCCGTCCTTCTGCAGAATACAACGCCCGACAGGTCACCAAAATGGCAAAAGAGAAATTCAATTCTGCCGTTTTTGTTGATTCTGGCAATATTTTTTCCGGAGCATCCAGAATACCAGCAATCCCTTCTGTTGCCGTCTATAACAACAATGGGCTTCTGAACTATTTTGGCCCCTATAGCGATGGCGCATTTTGCGGTGTTGGTGGCACCCGTTTTGTTGAAAAAGTCGCTGATCTGATCATTCAGAATGAACAACCGAATATAATCAATACCCTGTCTTACGGGTGTTTTTGTAAATGGACCTAAGCACCAAAAAACCCAAATAAAGGCAACAGGAATGAACGATAACAATATTTCATTAAAAAGTTTTTACACTCAGTCAGATAAAATGATGATAGGTTTACTCTGGGCCTTGTTTGTTTACAGCCTGATTCTCGCGAGCTGGTATAACACTTGGACCGAAGCTCTGGTGATCGGTTTGCCGGCAGCGGCTGTACCCACGACCCTGTTCTTTCTGGTCAAAGGTTCCCGAATTACCCGCAGTGCAGTTGCTGCTGCCTTTATGATTTTTTCTGCCCTGACCATTCATCAGGGGCATGGAATGATTGAACTGCATTTCATCATTTTTGTTTTACTGGCTTTTCTTTTGCAATACCGCGACTGGGTGCCTGTGATTGTTGGCACGGTTGTTATTGCTGTTCACCACCTGAGTTTCAATTATCTGCAAGCAGACGGACTGGGTGTCTATATTTTCCCTGACAGAACTGGGCTTGATCTGGTGATTATTCATGCGGCCTTTGTTGTGTTTGAAGCCGCTGTACTTATTTATTTAAATATTCAAAGCGGTAAAGATTTAAAAAGCTCTATTGAAATTAAACAAATTGGATCCAAACTGGCGGTGGTTGACGGCAAGATTGACCTGACATACCGACAGGAAAATGCTGAAAGTGAATTTGCCAACGACTTTAATAATTTTATGCAGCATACACATCAAATGATGATCGAAGTCAGCAATGCTGCAGCCACTATTAATTCTTCTTCTGCTGATATGAATTCAGTCGCGGACAACACACGCCAGATTACCAATGACCAGCAACAACAAATTGATCAGGTTGCCACGGCGATTAATGAAATGACCGCGACCGTTCAGGAAGTAGCCCGAAACACCAGCGAAGCAGCAGAGGCCGCCGTCAAAGCAGATGAGGAAGCAGACAATGGACGAGCGATTGTTAACCAGACACTGCAATCTATCCGCTCACTCGAAACCACGGTCAGTAATGCAACCAATGTAATCAGCACCCTGGACCAGGACAGCCAGAATATTGGTACTGTGCTTGATGTGATTAAAGGTATTGCCGAACAGACTAATCTTCTGGCCTTAAATGCTGCAATTGAAGCTGCCAGAGCGGGTGAACAGGGTCGTGGATTTGCGGTAGTGGCCGATGAAGTCAGAACACTGGCCAGCCGCACACAGGAATCTACTCGGGAGATTGAAGAGACCATCGCTAAATTACAGGCCGGCGCACAAAATGCAGTTCAGGCCATGACTGATGGTCAGGAACAGACCAGCCTGACGGTTCAAAAAACCAATGAGGTCAGTCAGTCACTGGACAGTATCGCTCAGGCCGTCGGTATTATTAAAGATATGAATCAACAAGTGGCCACCGCAGGTGAAGAACAAAGTGCCGTTTCCAATGAAATTAATCAAAATATTTCACGCATCAGCGAGCTGGCCTATTCCAGCTCAGAAGGCGCTGAAAGAACGGCTCATTCATCAGCTGAAATGGCCGGACTGGGAAACCAGCTGCATCAGCAGACACAGTTTTTTAAAGTGTAATCCTCACTAACCGGTTATTTTGCTGACCAGCCCCCCCCCCCGGGGGTTTCGATAGTTAACACGTCACCTGCCTTTACGGCAGATGACACTTTTGAAGCGATGGTTTGCTGATTAAAAACGTTAACCCCTCTCATGCCGCTACCTGCTGTACCCAATGCCCAGGGAGAATGTGCCCGCCTTTCTGTCAGTAAGGTAAATTGAGCCGATGATAGAAACTCATATTCTCGAATAATGCCGTTTCCACCTTTGCGCTCACCATCACCACCCGACCCCTGACGGATCTGATAACGCTTAATGCGAAGAGGATAACGACTTTCCAGTACTTCGATGGGCGTATTAAGGGTATTGGTCATATGAGTTTGTACTGCATTTTGCCCGCCACCATGATGCCCAGCCCCCATACCACCGCCAATGGTTTCATAATAGTTCCAGGCAGGTTTTTTACTGTCACCTTCATACCCCATTGCCAGATTATTCATACTGCCATGACTGGCAGCCGGTATTTTTCCCGGTATGGCTTTGGCTAGGGCCCCCATCACCACATCGACCACCCGGGTACTGGTTTCTACATTGCCCGCGGCTACCGCAGAAGGATATTGCGCATTTAACAAAGAGCCTGCCGGTGCGCTGATTTTTATTGAGCGAAAACTGCCTGCACAAGCTGGTGTTTGCGCCGGCATTAAACAACGAAACACGTAATAAACCGCGGCAGCCACGACTGACAGAGGGCAGTTAATATTGCCCTTCACCTGAGCAGCGGTACCGGTAAAATCCGCCTTTATTTCGCCGTCTTTCACTGAGAGCTTAACTTTGATCACAATATCCTGATGTCCCTGACCATCGTCATCCATCATATCTGTAAAGGCATATTCACCATCTGGAATATCCATCAGTGCTGTTCTGGATATTTTCGCCGCATAGTCATTCAAAGCATGGAGTCCTTGTTGATATGACGAGGGTCCGATACTTTCGATCAGTTCTTCCAGACGAGCCACCCCGCGGTGATTAGCGCTGATCTGAGCATTAAAATCGCCCATCGATTCCTCTGCATTTTTTAGCTGACTTAAAATGCCGGCTAAAACATTCTGATCCATATCCCGGGCTGTCATTAGCTTTGTCGGCGGGATAACCAGCCCTTCTTCCAGCAAACTTGAAGATATTGGCATAGACCCCGGAGATTCAGCACCAATGTCAGCATGATGTGCCCTGTTAACCACAAAACCCATTATTTTATTGCCAACAAAAACAGGCGAAATTACCGTAACATCTGGTAAATGTGTGCCTCCCATATAGGGATCATTTAGTACCACCAGATCACCCGCATGCCAGTCCACGGCGGAAACTACCTCAGCCATGGCAAAAGCCATGCTGCCCAAGTGCACCGGTATATGAGCGGCCTGAGCACACAGTTCTCCCTCAGTATTAAAAACAGCACAGGAGAAATCCAGCCGGTCTTTTATATTGGGAGAAAACGCCACCCGACGTAACACCGCACCCATCTCATCACAGATAGCGGCTATTCGATTTGAAAACAGACTTAATTCAACATTATCCATGTGCACTAAGGGGTTACTTATTAATATTGTTCATTTTTTGATTATATCAAAGCCAGAGAGGCAATATTTTGTGTTTTCACCGGCTTCTTTTCGTTAATAAATAGAATTGATCATTGCATTCAGAGCCAGTCTGCCCTAACCTAATGCCCGACTAAAACAATCAACTATTAATCCTTGGGGTATTCAAATGAATCCATTACTTTCTGTAAAAGGCACTATTATCAGCGGTTTTGTACTGGCTGCTATTAGCATTGCTGTATTAGGCGGTGGTGAACTTAATATTGCTGCATTAACAACATGGTTACATGTAATCGCTGGTGTAATCTGGATCGGCTTACTTTATTACTTTAACTTTGTACAAGTTCCTGGCGTTGGTGCGGCTTTAGCTGACTCTGACGGCCCTGGCCCTGCTGCAATAAACAAATACATCGCTCCAAATGCTTTATTCTGGTTCCGTTGGGCAGCACTAGCTACCTGGTTAACAGGTATGGCTGCATTGCAAGGTACAGGCGGTGTAGTGGCTGCATTTACTTTTGCTGAAGGCTCACAAGTTATTGGTCTTGGTGCATGGTTAGGTACAATTATGCTACTTAATGTATGGGGTCTGATCTGGACTAACCAGAAGAAAATTCTGGGTCTGGATGGTAAAGAGCATAGCGCTGATGTTATCGCATCTGCAAAGAAAACTGCTCTGTTGGCTTCACGCACAAACGTAGTATTATCAATTCCAATGCTGATGTGTATGACGGCTTATGGACATGGTGGTCTGCCTTTCTAAGTATTTCTATAAATGCTTAACTAAAACGGCGGATATATCCGCCGTTTTTTTTGCCTGCAATAAAGCAGGCAACACAGCCTGAGCACTGCCATTTATCACAACTGGTCTATACTCAAATAAATTGCTTCGCTTATCAGGAAAAAGCTAATAAAACGGCCATATAAGATGACAAACAAGATTGCTTCAGCCTTTTTCACGCTCTTTTTCTTAATATTATCAATCACTGCACATGCTGCCAGTGAAAAAACTTACACCATCGGTATTGTTCCCCAGTTTGAAGCTAAAAAACTGAGACGCATATGGCTGCCTGTACTTAAGGAACTGGAAGTTAAAACCGGATTCAAATTCCAACTGATCGGGGCACCCACTATTTCAGCTTTTGAAAAAGAATTTCTCTCCGGCAAATTTGATTTTAGTTATATGAACCCGTTTCATTTATTAATTGCTCATGACTCTCAGGGTTATATGCCTTTACTCAGAGATCACAGTAAAAAACTACAGGGAGTACTGGTCGTACGAAAAAACAGCTCTATCAATTCGGTAGCGCAATTGAATAACAAAACAATAGCCTTTCCATCCCCCAATGCTTTAGGCGCATCATTGCAAATGCGCGCAGAATTACATGACAAGTTTAAGCTCAACATTAAACCCGTTTATGTTAAAACGCACGATTCTGTTTATCTTAATGTTTTTTTAAAACAGACCGCTGCCGGTGGCGGTGTTGAAAAAACTCTTAAGAAACAGAAACAGCAGCTTCATGAATCATTAAAAATCATCCACAAGACCACACCAGTGGCTCCTCACCCCATAGCAGTCCACCCAAGAGTTCCGAAACAGGACAGAGAAAAAGTTATTAATGCTTTTTTTGAACTGGCAAATTCTGCAGACGGAAAAAAACTACTGGCCTCTATTCCTATAAAAAAGCTGGGAAATGCCCGCATGGAACATTACAAACCGCTTGAAGCTATGAATCTGAAAAGATTTTATGTTTCTCAATAGATAGCTGCGCATGGGGCTTCGTATAAAATTATTTTTACCCACATTACTGGGTTTGCTGGCATTTTCGATCTTTATCCATTTTTTCTGGGCAACTGAGCACGAAACTGAACAGTTTAATCTTTTTATAGAGACTCAAACTGATTTCCTGAAAACTATTGAGCCTGAAATTTCCCGCAGTCTGATCAGTAATGATCTCGCCACACTCAATGCATTTCTTGATGAGCAGATGCGTATTCATAAAAGAAACTGGCGTTCGATCACTCTGCAACAAGAAAATGGTGATCGTATTTATCCGCTGTTCGGTTTTGAAAAACCTGAAAGTCAGTCGATTATTGAATTAAGTCATATTATTTATGAAGGGAGCGAAGATGTACTTGGAGAAATTTCACTTTATCTGGACTGGAGCAACGAACGCAAAATCATTACCCAGCACACGCAGAAAATAGAAATTGTTTTACTCGGAGTGCTGGCTTTTATTGCACTGACAGGTGCATTATTACAAAGCAAAATTGTGCTGTCTCCACTCATCAGATTAAGGCATGCGGTGAGCCAGTTTGAGGAAGGTAATTACAATGTAAAACTTAAAACAAGGCGCACAGATGAAATTGGAGATTTATTAAGGCACTTTGATTCAATGCGCGCACAACGCCAGATAAATGAAGAATCTTTACGCATTGCTGCTACCGCTTTTGAAATTCACGAAGGCATTATCATTACCGATGACAAAGGCTGCATTATCCGTGTGAATCATGCTTTTAGCCGGATTACCGGATACAGTGAAGAAGAAGTCATCGGAAAAAACCCGCGCATACTTCAGTCAGAAAAACAGGACCAGCAGTTTTACAAAAAACTATGGAATGAAATTCAAAATAACGGACAATGGATAGGCGAAATCTGGAACAAACGTAAAAACGGCGAAATATATCCGCAGTATTCAGCCATCACCGCAGTAAAAAATAAAAATGGCAAAACCACTCATTATGTCGGCAGTTTTCTGGACATTACGACAACTAAAAAACAACAGACAGAACTTGAACTGGCCAGAGATAAAGCCGAAATTGCTTCACGAGCCAAATCTGATTTTTTAGCAACCATGAGTCATGAAATAAGAACGCCCATGAACGGGGTCTTAGGTATGGCACAACTGTTATCCGACACTGATTTAAATAAAGAACAAAAAAATTACCTCGACACGATTAAGTTTTCAGGCCAGAACCTTTTAACCATTATCAATGACATTCTTGATTTTTCAAAAATTGAAGCAAAAAAAATGGAACTGGATCCTGTGCCATTTGATTTGCTAAACAGCAGTTTTGAAGTTACCCGATTACTCAACAGCAAAGCCAGAGAAAAAGGACTGGAGTTACTGTTTAACATTGCCCCTGTTTGCCCACATTATGTTATTGGTGATCCGGGCAGATTACGCCAGATTCTTCTAAATATTCTTGGTAATGCGATCAAGTTTACTGAACAGGGGCACATCCTACTGGATATTCGCTGCACCAACAAAAGTGACCTTTCGGCTGATTTGAGTTTCAGTGTTACCGATACCGGCATTGGCATTTCTAAGGAACAACAGCAGCAACTTTTTAAACCCTTTACACAAGCTGATTCATCAACCACGCGGAAATTTGGAGGTACAGGCTTAGGCTTAAGTATTTGTCATCAGCTGGTCAAATTAATGGGTAGCGAAATTAAAGTTGAAAGCTCGCCCGGTACCGGCAGCATGTTTTCATTTACACTGACCATGCCACTGACCGATATACCAGAACCACTGCCGATGCACGATCTGTCGGGGCTTAAGGTTTTACTGGTCGACGACAACAGTACCAATCTCAAAATTCTTCAGGAACAAACCAAAGCGGCTGGCATTGAAGCTTATTGCGCAAGCAATGCCGCAGAGGCTCTGGAGCTGCTGCATGGCAACGATAATCAGCCGGTCATGTTTGATACAGCCATCCTCGATTACTGTATGCCGAGCATGGATGGCGCAGAACTGGGTAAAATTATTTTATCCCATACAAAAACCAAAGAGCTTCCATTAATTTTGTTAACCTCAGCCGGACAACGCGGCGACATTAAAATCTTTGACGAGCTTGGTTTTTCAGGTTACTTAACCAAACCTGCACTGAGTAAAACGTTGCTCGGTATGATTTCCGCTGTGACGGCTTTACAGCCTGGAAATAAAAAACACATACTCACATCACATTCAATTTTTGATGCAACCACAGCTGAAAACGATACTGAATTTTCCACCCTGCAAATCAGCAATGCAAAAGTACTGCTGGCTGAAGATGACCTGATTAACCAGCAAGTCGCTACTGGTATATTGAATAAACTAAATATAGAACCTGATGTTGCAGCGAACGGGCGTGAAGCTGTGGAAATGGCTAAAACAACGCATTATGATCTTATTTTAATGGATTGCCTGATGCCTGAAATGGATGGTTTTGAAGCAACCCGTGAATTACGCAAAGATAACCGAACTCATAAAACGCCCATTATCGCCTTGACTGCCAATGCACAAAAATCAGACCGTGAACGCTGCATTGAAAGCGGCATGGATGATTTTTTAGCCAAACCTTTTGAATTTGAAGACCTTATCCGGCTCCTCAATTGCTGGTTACCTGAAAATACCCTGTCCAATGAAACCACATCAGAACTTCAGGCTGTCAGTCAGTCACCTCAGGCCGATCATTCGCTTACACCTCTGGTTAACTTCGAGGTTTTCGATCGCCTTAAAAACACCATCCCTGATTCGTTTGATGATATTCTGAAGGCATTTATTGACGATACTGATCAGAAAATAAATCAGATGCCACTGCTAATAACTGAGAAAAGCTTTGGCGAGCTGTGCATGATGGCTCATAGCCTGAAATCCAGTAGCGCCACACTGGGTGCTCTCACTTTATCGAAAGTTTCCGCTTTACTGGAATCAAGCGCTAAACAGCAAGATACAGAAGCCGCTGTAACGCTGGCTGCTGAACTCAAAGCCACCTATCAAAACACCCGTGAATCCTTACTAAATCACTGATCCACGCGGGCTTTAGCAAGCTTCAAATTGTTTGAAAAATCGCCTATTTCACGTATAATTGACTGTTTCGCGGTAGCTTTTGCTACCGTTTTTTATTTTCCCTGTATGTTCCCGGTTGAATATTCTGGTAGCGGGGGGTTAGAAACGACGGAGCGAGTCAATGACTGGCAATGAATACCTGATGAAAAATTATGCGCCAATGGATGTCAGCTTTGAAAAAGGTGACGGTGCATTACTGTGGGATACAAATGGCAAAGAATATATCGATGCGCTCAGTGGCATAGCTGTCACCAGCCTCGGCCATCATCACCCTGCTGTGACCCGCGCCATTCAGACTCAATCCGAGCAGTTACTGCATACCTCTAATCTTTACTCTATTCCTCGCCAGCAAGAATTGTCTCAGCTTTTGTGCGAAAAAGCGGGCATGGACAAAGTGTTTTTTGCAAACTCAGGTGCTGAGGCCAATGAAGCCGCCATCAAGCTGGCTCGGTTATACGGCCATCGCAATGAAAATGATGAACCCTGCATTGTGGTGATGGAAAACAGTTTCCATGGCCGTACCTTAGCGACTTTATCAGCCACGGGTAACCGCAAGGTTCAGGCGGGCTTTGAGCCGCTGGTTCGTGGTTTTATCCGCGCACCTTATAACAATATTGATGCACTAAAGAACATTGCGCAAAATAACATGAATGTTGTTGCCGTTATGCTTGAGCCAGTACAAGGCGAGGGCGGCGTCCATATACCGGATGCGGATTATCTGAAACAGGTTCGTGAAATCTGCCATCAAAACAACTGGTTAATGATTCTGGATGAAATTCAGACCGGTATGGGCCGGACAGGCCACTGGTTTGCCTATCAGGAGCACCACATCAAACCTGATATTGTTACTTCGGCAAAAGCACTGGGTAACGGCGTGCCCATTGGCGCCTGCATGGCTCACGGCATGGCAGCAGAGCTTTTTCACCCGGGCAATCACGGATCTACATTTGGTGGCAACCCACTGGCATGCGCTGCAGCCATTGCGGTTATTGAAAGCATTGAAAAAGACCATTTACTGGCACGCTGCACCAGTCTTAGCCAAAGCATTATTGCGCAATTTAATACCGAACTGGAAAACCTGCAGGGTGTAAAAGATATTCGCGCCGCCGGTTTATTAATCGGGATTGAATTAGAAGAAGACTGCGCTGAACTGGTTACCGATGCACTGGCACAAGGTGTGTTAATCAATGTAACCGCAGGCAAAGTGATTCGTTTATTGCCGCCCTTTGTGATGACTGATGAACAGGCCGGCAAAATGGTCTCAATCGTCAGCGATCTGATTAAAAACTTTTTACGCCAAAAGCAAGCCGCTTAAGCGGAGCAAACTTATGACTACCAGACATTTTCTATCTTTAATGGATTTAAGCAGTGATGAATTAAAAACTTTACTGCAGCGGGGCATAGAGCTTAAAAAAATGCAACATGCCGGTGAGATTTTTGAGCCATTAAAAAATAAAGTACTGGCGATGATTTTTGATAAGTCATCTACTCGTACCCGTGTTTCATTTGAAACGGGCATGGCGCAGTTTGGCGGCCACGCAGTCTTTTTATCACCCCGTGATACCCAACTGGGTCGCGGTGAACCGATTGAAGATACTGCCCGCGTTATTTCCAGCATGGTTGATGGCATCATGGTCAGAACCTTTGCCCATTCCTCACTGGAAACGCTGGCTGAATATTCAAAAGTTCCTGTTATCAATGGCCTGACTGATTTTGTTCACCCCTGTCAGTTACTGGCTGACATGCAGTGCTATTTAGAGCACCGTGAAACCATTGAAGGCCGCACGGTGACCTATGTTGGTGATGGTAACAATATGTGCCATTCATATATCAATGCCGCACGCTTATTAGACTTTAAATTAAACATCGCCTGCCCGACAGGTTATGAACCGGATGCTGATTTAGTAAAACTGGCCGGTGATTGCGTAGAGATTACTAACGATACAATGGCTGCAGCAGAGAACAGTGATTTACTGGTCACCGATGTCTGGGCGAGCATGGGTCAGGAAGAGGAACAAAAAATTCGCGAACGTGATTTTGCAGATTTTCAGGTCAATGAAAAACTCATGAAACAGGCCAATAATGATGCCTTATTCATGCATTGCTTACCCGCTCACCGAGGTGAAGAAGTGACAGCCGGTGTTATTGACGGTCCTCAAAGCGTGGTCTGGGACGAAGCAGAAAACAGACTGCACGCACAAAAAGCTTTACTCGAATTTTTAATGGCGTAGGTAACTGCCAACTACGGAACACACATTTATCGTCATGTTAAAGCCTTCAGTACTGCCTTCTCTGATCACCGGTATGATACTGTCTGCTTCCGCTGTCAACGCACAGACAGAAGATGAGAATGAATTTGATCTCTGGAGCATGTGTACCGACCCGGCTTCGGTATTTAATCAAAAACTTGTCTTACCCCAGATCAGTAACTCTGAACAGCTCGATATCAGCGCCAGCACAATCCAGTCCATTGATAATGGCATTACCCTGTTTCAAGACAATGTGTTAATTGAAAAAAATAACTTTCGACTGACCACTGATCAGTTAAGTTACGACAAAAACACATCAAATATTTCTTTGCCTCTGCCTGTCCATATTGAAAATGATAAAATCATTATTGACAGTGAAAAAGGAGAGATGAATTCTGAAACTGATAACAGTTCTTTTTCAAATGTTCGTTTTATTCTGCAGTCCAGTCATATGCAGGGCTCATCGCCTTCGATAGAATTACCAAACAAAGACCTCACGCTGTTTAGTCAGGTTAATTTTTCATCCTGCGAACCGGGAAAAGAATCCTGGGTTTTTAGCGCAAACAACCTCAGACTTGATCACCTTGATGAATCAGGAACAGCCAGGCATGTGGTCATCCGGGTAAAGGATATTCCCATCTTTTATTTACCTTATATTTCATTTCCTTTAGGTGAAAGAAGACGCTCAGGCATTCTCACGCCCGAACTTAAATTTTCCAGCGGTCGTAATGGCAATGAATTTGGTTTACCTTACTACTGGAATATTGCGCCGAATCAGGATGCTGTTATCACTCCGCATTACCTGGAAAAACGCGGCCTTCAGTTAAAAACAAATTACCGCTACCTGACTCATTCCAGTATTGGCGAGCTGGATTTTGAGTTATTAAACAATGATAAAATCGCTGAAGAAGATCGTTACATCAGCAAACTGGTCCACCACAGCGAACTCACTGATCATTTAACTTTTGACATCAATGCTTCAGCTGCATCTGACAGCCATTATTTAAATGATTTTGGAGAAAGCCTGGAATTATCCAGTACCAGTCACCTCGAACAATCTGCCTCTTTTCAATATCAGCGAAGTGGCTGGCGCAGCAGATTACTGGAGCAAAACTTTCAGACCACTGATGACAACATTGCCCTTAATGCCAGACCTTATCGACGACACCCGCAGTTAACTGTTTCCGGTTCGGAGAGCATCACCGAAAGTGGCATTACATTTCAGATGAATGCTGAGTGGGTTAATTTTGTCCACCAGAGTAACACGCTGGAACAAGGCTATCGAACTGATCTCTACCCAAAACTGAGCTGGCCGGCACAGGGGAGCTACTGGTTTTTTACGCCCACTATTGGACACCGTTTCACCGCCTACGATGTTACAGACACATCTGGTTCTGCACTTGAGTTAGATGACCGCAGTTTGCCCATTATCCAGATGGACAGCGGCCTGTTCTTTGAACGACAGTTTTCAAAAAAATACACGCAAACACTTGAGCCCAGACTCTACTATCTGAATATACCGACAGCTGAACAGTCACTGATTCCTTTATTTGACACTTCTGAACCTGATTTTACCTTTGCACAGTTATTCCGTGATAACCGTTTTAACGGCGCTGATCGCGTTGGCGATGCTAATCAGTTAACAACCGCAGTCACTACCCGACTGATAAATGACGACAATGGTAATGAACGTTTTAGCGCCAGCATAGGTCAGATACAGTACTTTGATGACCGTGAAGTCAGCCTGAGCGGAACAGGTACCGAATCCAGCTCTGCATCAGATATTGCCGCAGAGTTTGTGCTGCGCGATGAAAACTGGTCATATCGCTTATCAGCACTGCAGGATACTGAAACGCATGATACAGAAGGCAGTTTTCTCTATCATTACCAGTCTGATAACCGGCATATTTTTAACCTTGGCTACCGGCTTCGCCGGGATGATGTAATGAGTAATCAGATTGAACAATCTGATGTATCATTCAAGTTACCTCTGTCTGATCACTGGTCAGCACTGGGTCGCTGGAATTATTCACTGAAAGATGAGCGATCTCTGGAAAACATCGCCGGCTTTGAATACAACACCTGCTGCTGGGCTTTCAGGGTTGTTGCCCGCGGGTACCTGACCCAGGATGAGAACAATGAAGAAGTGTTTGATAAATCGGTTATTTTCACACTGGTGCTTAAAGGCTTTGGCAGCACAGGTAAGGCGAACCGGGAGCTGGAACGTGCTATTCTAGGCTTTCAACCAGAGTACTAATAACCTTTAGTTTCTTAACAAAATTTGTATGAGTAGATTTTATGCGTTACCGACCATTTATATCCATTTTATTTATTTTCAGCGCATTGCTGACTTTCAGTTCGCATACACAGGCCGCTGATGTTCTGGACAAAATCATTGTTGAAATAAACAACAAGATTATTACCGAATCTGAATTACAAAAACGCATCACCGATATTCGGGCGCGAATTCTGCAACAAAAATCCAGCGCACCAAGTCGTGAACAGCTGAGAACACGAGTGCTCGATCGCATGGTACTGGACATGCTGCAAATGGAACGCGCTGCACAATATGGTATCAGACTGAGTAAAGCCGGCCTCAACAAGCGCATCGAGAGTTTTGCCCGTCAGAATAAAATTTCAGTACCGCAGCTGCGCAACGCACTGTTAAAAGACGGTGTTGATTTTAAAGACTTCAGAGAACAAATGCGCCGTGACACTATTATACGTCGTGCTCAAAAAAGCCTTGTCTTTGATAAAATTAAAATCTCTGATCATGAAATCAATCAGTTCATTTCAAACCAAGATAAAACCGGATCAAAAGACAGTCAGTACAGACTTTCACACATACTGATTTCTGTTCCTGAAGCCGCTGACAGCAAAGTACTGCAACAGGCAAAAGAACGTGCTGAAAAACTTCATACTCGTATAAAAGCAGGTCAGGCTTTTGACAAACTTGCTGTGGAGTTCTCTACCGGCCAACAGGCCCTTGAAGGTGGTGACCTTGGCTGGCGCAAAGCATCAGAATTACCCGCACTGTTTCTTTCAGCTGTCAAAGAACTTGAAAAAGGTGACGTTTCAAAACTGATTCAGAGCCCGTCAGGATTTCATATATTAAAAATGGCTGACAAAAAAGGTGCTGATAAGGTTATCGTTAACGAAACACTGGTTCGCCATATTTTAATCAAGGTCGATGAGCTTACAAAAGATGATGTTGCCCGTGAAAAGCTTGAAGCGATAAGAAAAGAAATTCAAAACGGCGCTGACTTTTCTGAAATGGCCAAACAACATTCTCAGGATATCGGTTCAAAAGGTACCGGGGGTAGTTTAGGCTGGTCGGTTCCCGGTTCTTTCGTGCCACAGTTTGAAGCAGTGATGAAAAGCCTGAAAAAGAAACAAATGAGTCGTCCTTTCAAATCTCAGTTTGGCTGGCATTTAATGGAAGTTCTTGACCGACGTCAGGCGGATAAAACTGGTATTGTGGTTCGTAATAAAGCGCATCAGGCTATCAAGTCATCAAAAGCCGATGAGGCACTGGAACTCTGGCTAAGAAGACTGCGAGATGAATCGTATATCAAATACCATAATGCTGAAGACGCTCCGGGCTAATCAGACACGCTATGCCTTCTACATTCATTTCAAGACTCGCCATTACACCGGGTGAACCCGGTGGTATTGGGCCGGACCTGTTACTGTCATTAGCGTCTCAGGCTCACGACTTTCAAATGATTGCAATTGCTGATCTCGACATGCTTACAGAACGTGCAAGCATGCTTGATATCAGTATCAAATTAAAACCATTTAATGCCGACACAGTCAGAGAAAAACACACTGCGGGCGAACTGTATGTACATGACGTGAAACTTGCAGTAGCAGCTGTCTGCTGCTCACTTAACCCGTCAAACGCTTTATACATACTGGAAACGTTACAAATCGCCAGCAGTGGCTGTCTTGATAATACATTTGATGCACTGGTGACCGGTCCGATTCATAAAGGCATTATCAATGAAGCCGGCATCCCCTTTACCGGCCACACCGAATACCTTGCAGAACTCTGCGGTAACAGCACACCGGTAATGATGCTGGCTACCGAACAAATGCGCGTTGCTTTAGTAACCACACATTTACCTTTGTCTGAAGTCAGTCAGGCGATTACAAAAGAAACTGTAGAAAATGTGATCACAATTCTTAACAATGATCTGGTTAATCGATTCGGATTAGATAATCCCGCTATTTATATTTGCGGTTTAAACCCGCATGCCGGTGAAAACGGTTATTTAGGGCGCGAAGAAATTGAAACCATTCAGCCTGTCATCGAAAACTTAAGAAGCAAAGGTTTAAATCTTTCGGATGCCTTACCTGCAGACACATTATTTACCGAGCGCTATTTAAAAAAGGCTGACGCCATTCTGGCAATGTACCATGATCAGGGTCTGCCCGTTCTCAAACACAGTGGTTTTGGTAAGGCCGTTAATATTACACTTGGCTTACCCATTATTCGTACTTCTGTCGATCACGGCACAGCACTGGAATTATCCGGCACTGGCAAGGCTGATCCGGGAAGTTTTATTTACGCTTGCGAAGTCGCCAGTCGTTTAGCTCACCATCAGCGACAGCATAATGAATCATAAAGCCCGTAAACGATTTGGTCAGAATTTTTTAATTGATAATAATATTATCGATCTTATCATTCAGACCATTCACCCTGAACCCGATCAGACCTTAATTGAAATTGGTCCGGGACTGGGTGCTTTAACTTACCCCTTACTAAAAAAATCCGGACGCTTACAGGTCATCGAATTAGACCGCGATGTTATTCCCTTGCTGGAAAAAAAATGCGCTGATGCTGGCGAACTGACTGTGCATAATATTGATGTTTTACAGTTTGATTTTGCAACACTGGTACAAGATAACAGCAAACTGCGTATTGTTGGCAACCTGCCCTATAACATTTCAACTCCGATTTTATTCAAGCTACTGGATTATTCCGAACACATTCAGGACATGTTCTTCATGCTGCAAAAAGAAGTTGTGAAACGCATGGCTGCAGAACCTGACAGCGGGGCTTATGGCAGACTCAGTATTATGCTGCAATATCATTGCAAGGTGACCGACTTATTCGGCGTACCGCCAGAAGCCTTCGACCCCATGCCCAGAGTTGATTCTGCAATCGTAAGTTTACAACCCAGAAAGCCTGAAATTGAAGTCACTAATTATCCACTACTTGAAGCAGTGGTTAAGCAGGCATTCAGCATGCGCCGTAAAACCATTCGAAACACCTTAAAGAAAATGTGCTCAGCAGAGGATCTGGAATCCGCAGGAATTGATCCCGGATACAGACCTGAAAATATTCGACCTGCTCAGTATTATCAGCTGAGCAATCTGCTTGACCAGAAAAATCAGAAATAAAATAAACATATAAAACAAAGGATCACCAATGACACATGATTTTTTTCTTAACCTGATGTCCGTTTTCTTTCCGGTACTTTGCTTAATCCTGGCTCTGGTACCAGATGACTTTAATCATTTTATCAATGTATGTGCCCGCTGGTTTTATCGC
>Ga0316205_10002883_pt1 | contig 17012 bp, 19 predicted proteins | sample 3monthpyrite_MG_FD_204941 | JGI IMG/M metagenome (GOLD analysis project Ga0316205, IMG submission 204941) | Microbial mat bacterial communities from mineral coupon in-situ incubated in ocean water Damariscotta River, Maine, United States -... | ecosystem: Environmental > Aquatic > Marine >... | reverse complement strand
TTTTAAGGGGGCTCGGGGCAAAGACATTGATCATGGTGGGCGGATTGACGGATGTTTGTGTTCACTACACATTTGTTGACGGGCATCAGGGCGATTATTTTTGCCGCGTGATCTCGGATTGTGTGGCCGGATCGTCGGTAGAGGCCCACGAGGCCGCATTGCGCGCCATGGAATATTTGCAGACCGGCGCATGCTGCGGACTTGACGAAGCGGTTGCCGCCATGGAAAAGCGCGCCACCTCAACCCCCATACAGGCAAAGGAAAACACATGAGCCGGATCGTCTATGTCAACGGACAGTATTTGCCCGAAGAAGAAGCCACGGTGTCGATTTTTGATCGCGGATTTCTGATGGCTGACGGTGTGTATGAGGTCACCTCGGTGCTGGAAGGCAAATTGATCGATTTCGAGGGTCATATGGCTCGGCTTGAGCGCTCTCTGAGCGAACTGGACATGGGGTTGCCGCTTGGCGCAGAAGACATGCTGGGCGTCCATCGCAAGTTGGTTGAGCGCAACGGGATTGAGGATGGTCTGGTCTATCTGCAGGTCACGCGCGGGAATGCCGGGGACCGCGACTTCGTTTTCCCTAACCCTGACGCGGTTGCGCCCACATTGGTGATGTTCACGCAATCCAAGCCAGGTATCCGGACTTCTGCGGCCAGCAAGGACGGGATCAAGGTGATTTCGGTTGAGGATATTCGCTGGGGGCGGCGCGACATCAAGACCGTCCAGCTGTTATATCCGTCGATGGTCAAGATGATGGCCAAGAAGGCGGGCTGCGATGACGGCTGGCTGGTCGAAAATGGCAAGGTAACCGAAGGCAGTTCCAACAACGCCTATATCGTGAAGGGCAACAAGATCATCACACGCGAATTGTCCAATGACATTCTGCATGGCATCACCCGCGCCGCTGTCCTGCGATTTGCCGCAGAGGCGCAGATGGAGATAGAAGAGCGCAGTTTCACAATTGCAGAAGCCCAAGCAGCCGACGAAGCCTTTGTGACATCCGCGACCACCTTTGTTCAGGGCGTTGTGGAAATCGACGGCGTGACCCTGGGAGATGGACGGCCTGGCAAGGTTTCCGACCGGCTGCGCGAAATCTATCTGGAAGAAAGCCTTAAGGAAGCAATATGAACGACACGCCCCCGGATGGCTGGTTGGACGCGAACCTTGCCAATTGGGAAGAGCGTGCCGCGCTTCACTTCGACGCCAAGGAATATGACCTGACCGCGTTGCGCGAAGGGCGGGGACGGCTTTACTCGATCGAAGAGGCGGAATTGCCCGATGTAAGCGGCTGCCGGGTGCTGCATCTGCAATGCCACTTCGGGCGGGACAGTTTGGTTTTTGCGCAAAGGGGTGCCCATGTCTGCGGTGTGGATTTCTCACCCACAGCAATCGCCAAAGCCAAAGAGATCGCAGCCGAGATCGGGTTGGCGGAACGGGCCGACTTTTTTGAATGCAATCTCTACGACGCGCCCAAAGTTGTGCCGGGGGCGGGGGAATTTGACCTTGTATTCGTCACATGGGGGACAATTGGCTGGCTACCTGATGTTCAACAATGGGCGCAGATCATAGCCCATTTCCTGAAGCCGGGCGGGCAATTGTACTTTGCCGACGCTCATCCCTTTTCGCTGGTCTTTGACGATGCCGCCCCGCCGATGACCGAGGGGTTTCCCGGGCTATACGCCCCCTATATGGGCGCGCCGCTGATGATCGACAGCCAGGCGGTCGATTACACAGGTGAAAACGCCGCGTTGGGCGGGGTAGATCACTGGTGGGATCACCGTCTGTCAGACGTGATCGGCGCCGTGATCGGCGCGGGCCTGCACATCCGATGGATGCATGAACATGACGCCATTCCCTGGCCGATGTTCAAGCAATTGGTCAAGGCAGACGACGACATGTTCCGCTGGCCAGACAAGCCGTGGTTGCCGCTAAGCTATTCAATTCTGGCCGAAAAACCTTAATCTTTGCCGACGTTTTGGGCAAATGACTTGGTGAAAGCAGCCTTTTTTTCCGCGTCGGCGTCGGTTTGGTGGTTGGATTTCCATACTTCCATGGTCATGCCATAGAAACTTTGGCGGGCCTCATCCTTGGTCATCTCGATGCCACGTTCGGCGGCGGCCTCTTGATACCAACGTGACAGGCAATTTCTGCAAAAACCGGCCAGATTCATCATGTCGATGTTTTGTACATCGGTGCGCTTTTCCATCAGATGTGCGCGCAGGGCGCGAAATGCGGCGGCTTCCAGTTCAATCCGGGTTTGGTCATTCATTGTATTGGCCTCTTTTGTTCCTTGGGCAGGTCCCTTGTTTCATGTAATCGCGGCGTAGGCATTTTGCAGCAAAGGTGCCAGCCTTTCGGCCCACGCGCGTTGGCCTTGGGGGGTCTCGATCAGGTCGCTGCGGATTTCAATCAAGGTATTGTGGCGCCCCGGACCAATGGCGTGGCGGTCGATGCTGTCTCCTGGCAGGTGGCCCGCGTAGGGCTCATTCTCGCCTACATACAGATCTGGTTGGGCGCGCAATTGCGCCAGCAGGGCCAGCGACAGAGCGGGTTGTCGCATGTCATACAATATACCCACGTGCCAAGGGCGGGGCGCGCGGGAATTGAGACGCGGTGTGAACGAATGCACGGCGACAATCGCCTGTCGGCTTTCGGCCGCGGCCAGCTCGGCGAGGGCCGTGTGATAGGGCAGATAATAGGCCTGTTTGCGACGCTCGATTTCCCGGGCGTCGATTTCCCGGTTTTCCGGGATGATCGTTCCGTCATAGAGGCGCATCACAAGGGTAGGATCGGTTTCCCCGCGGTTGGGGTCGATCACCAGGCGGGAAAAACGTGACAGGATCGCAGGGCAGTTCAACGCTTCGGCCAAGTGGCGAGAAACGCCGGCGGCGCCGACGTCATAGGCGATGTGGCGCTGCATATCCGGCTCCGGCAGGCCGAGGCTGCCACCGCCAATTTCGTTTGGCACGCGGTTGCTGGCATGATCACAGGTCACCAGCCAGGGTGCCGTTCTGTCTTGCCCCTGTATTTCAAAGGCTTCGTTTTGCATCTCGTTCCGCCTGCAAATGAGTGTTTTTGGCCATGTTAGCGCTAAACTAAGCCGTTGCGCCCCTATTGGTTTCCGCCATATAAGCGAGGCACCACCCGAGATTGAATATGTAAAACGAAGGCTTTGCAAATGAGACGTATGCGGAATGTAAAAATCGTGGCCACTTTGGGCCCGGCGTCTGATTCATATGAGATGATCCGAGCCTTGTTTGAGGCAGGCGCTGACGTCTTTCGCCTGAACATGAGCCACGGTAGCCACGAGGAAATCGCCGTGCGCCACCGGATCATTCGCAAGATCGAGGCCGATGTCGGGCGCCCTATCGCCATTCTTGCCGATCTGCAGGGTCCGAAATTGCGGGTTGGCAAATTTGCCAATGGATCAGAAGAGCTGAAACTGGGCGCGCGTTTCCGTCTGGACCTGGACAAGACGCCGGGCGATGCGACGCGCGTTTGTTTGCCCCACAAAGAGATTTTCGACGCGCTGCGCCCCGGTGCCAGCCTGCTGGTCAACGATGGCAAGATCCGCCTGAAAGTGGAGGATTGCGGACGTGACTTTGCCGATTGCTCGGTCGTGGTGCCGGGCACAATTTCCAACAACAAGGGCGTGAACGTCCCCGATGTCGTGCTGCCACTGGCGGCCTTGTCCGAAAAAGACCGCAAGGACCTGGATTTCGTGTGTGAGCTGGGGGTTGACTGGCTTGCGCTGTCTTTTGTTCAGCGACCCGAGGACATGCGTGAGGCGCGCGCCCTGGTCAAAGGGCGCGCCGCCGTTCTGGCAAAGATTGAGAAACCCGCCGCAGTGGACGCCTTTGCGGAAATCCTGAAAGTGTCGGACGGGATCATGGTGGCGCGCGGCGACCTGGGTGTCGAGCTGCCGGTGCAAAATGTCCCGCCAATCCAGAAACGCCTGATTCGCGCCTGCCGTGCGGCGGCCAAGCCGGTGATCGTGGCCACCCAAATGCTGGAAAGCATGATCGAAAGCCCCGTGCCCACCCGCGCAGAGGTTTCCGATGTGGCGGCCGCGATCTATGAAGGCTCGGACGCGGTCATGCTGTCGGCCGAAAGCGCGGCTGGCGCCTATCCGATCGAAGCCGTCACGACGATGAACAATGTGGCGATTGAGGTCGAAAGCGATCCGACCTACCGCGAAATCATGGATGCCACCCGCGCCGGCAGCAAGAAAACCGTTGCCGATGCAATCGTTTCGGCTGCCCGCGAAATCGCCGAAACTACCGAAATCAAGGCCATTTGCTGTTTTTCGGAAAGTGGCACAACTGCGCTATTGACCAGCCGTGAGCGGCCCTATGTGCCCATCATCGCCTTGACACCGCACCCTGCAACGGCGCGCCGCCTTTGCCTGACCTGGGGCATGTATTGCGTTGAAACCCCAGAGATCGAGCGGTTCAAATCTGCCGTCGTTTCGGCGGTTCGCGCCGCACGCGACGGTGGATTTGCCACCGCCGAGGATCAGATTGTGGTGACCGCGGGAATTCCGTTCAACCGGCCCGGCACCACCAACATCTTGCGTGTTGCACCTTGTGAAGAACGTTTGATTTTTGCCTCTGACCCAGAGTAAACTTGCGCCTGTGCGTGGGGTAAGGGGTATGAGATGGCAGATGACTATCTGATTGTATTTGGTGCGCTGGCGGTCCTGTTCGCACTGCCCGGACTGCTCAACGCATATTCTGGCGGCAGGCCACCGGGCGTTTGGGCGGTCTTGTTGATTGCGGGCGTAGCCAGCGTTGCGGTCGTGCTGATGCAAAATCCCACGACCTATTCGTTTGACAGCCTGCCCGACGCCTTTGTCCGGGTTTTTGCGCGTTTGACGTCCTGAAACCAGGCATAAAGCGTGAAATGCGCCTTGCCTTGGACCCGCGTATTCCCTATACGGCCCAAGTTCACATGCGTGGCCGGCTTATGGCATGCCGAGTCGCGCGTTTCACCGAACTTCGATAGGAGACGGAAATGCCGAAGATGAAGACGAAATCGAGCGCCAAAAAGCGCTTCAAAGTGACCGCCACCGGCAAGGTTATGGCAGGTCAGGCCGGTAAGCGGCACGGGATGATCAAGCGGACCCGCAAGTTTATCCGCGACGCACGTGGCACGACGACATTGTCGGCCCCCGATGCGAAGATCGTTAAATCCTACATGCCCTACGACCGTTAAGGAGGCCTGAGATATGTCCCGAGTAAAAGGCGGAACCGTCACTCATGCACGTCACAAGAAAGTCTTGGACGCTGCCAAAGGTTACTACGGCGCCCGGTCGCGCACCTTCAAGGTTGCACGTCAGGCCGTCGACAAAGCCAATCAATACGCCACCCGTGACCGCAAGGTGCGCAAGCGCAATTTCCGTTCGCTGTGGATCCAACGGATCAACGCGGCAGTTCGCAGCCATGACGAAGCGCTGACATACAGCCGCTTTATCAATGGTCTGGCGCTGGCCGGTATCGAAGTCGATCGCAAGGTTCTCGCCGACCTGGCTGTGAATGAGCCCGACGCATTTGGCACGATCGTGGAAAAAGCCAAAGCCGCATTGGCCTGAGCCCGATTGCATCAAGGTTCAAGGGCCCGGCCATTCGGTCGGGCCTTTTTCTATGGCGCCATGGTGTGCGCCTGTCGCTTTTGTCGCCGGCATTTTCCAAATTGTTTTGCAGATACAAGGACATGACATAGGATGGCGCCATCGGGTGATCGGGTGCGCAGTGGCATGAACGGCAAGACGGGCATTTCTGAAACGGTTTTGTGGGGTATGGTGCTGGTCCTTTGGGTCGGTTTCCTGGGGCTTCACACCCTTTGGGATCTCATGGGTCGTGACCAGGGGATATTTGCCACCATTGGCGTGGGCATGGGTGATGGGCAACTGCCCTATCGCGATCTGTATGACAACAAGCCGCCGCTGACCTTTGTGCTGAATTGGCTGACCTTCCAGGTTTTCGCGTCGGATGATTTTGCCATACGCAAGATGGATTACCTGATCACCATCGTTTCGGCGCTGGCGCTGGCGCGCCTGGTCGTGGTGATGGGCGGCGGAATGCGGCTGGGCGTTTTGGCCGGCGCCAGCTTTGCAGGTTTTTATTACGCGCTGGAATTGTGGTTTCGCGCTCAAACCGACGGGTGGGCGGCCGCGGCGCTGGTGTTTGGCACCTTGGCGCTGGCACAGGCATGGCACCGGGAAAGCTTGTTCCACTATGGCATGGCCGGGGTTTGGTTCGGCGTTGCCTTCTTGTTCAAATACACTGTCGCGCCATTCGGGCTCTTGGTATTCTTGCCGTTGCTATGGCGTGGTGCCGGGCGTTTGAGCCTGGTTGGCTTTGTCACCTTTGCCGGCACGGGGCTGGCGACATTGGGCATATGCGTGCTGGCGATGATGGCTCTGGGAATTTGGCCTGCTTTTGTGGACATCCAGCTTTACCTGTTTGGCTATGCCGGGCTGGAAGGCCCGGCGACACGCACATTGGTCAAGAATGCGCTGCAGACCCTGGGTGTTGCCCCATTCAATCTTGGGTTGTTGGTTCTGGGCAGTATTGGCGGGTGCTATCTGTTCTTTCGCGCGCAGATGCGCCCGTTGTTGTGGCTGGCCGGGGTCTGGTTTGTCTTGGGGCTCGGGGCGGGTATTGTGCAACAAAAGGGCTGGCCCTATCACTTTTTACCGCTCCTGCCCGGCGCGGCCATTTTGGCGGCGATGGCGCCGGAATTGGTGCTGCGCATGATGGACCGCTGGCGTCCTGGCCGTTTGGCATTGGGCGGCGTGGTTGTGGTGATGCTCGCGGTGCAGCCGGCGAGTTGGGCCTCTTTCAACGTGATCCGGTTGGGCATCGCCCAGGGTTTTGAGATGGTGCCTCCCAACGTCCTGGCTGCCAACAGTTTTGACCATCAGGATCTGGCAGACGCGCGCGACGTGCTGGTTGAACTGGTTCCTGAGGACGAAAGCTTTTTCCTGTGGGGCTGGGAGGCATCACTGTATCAGCAAACGGGGCGCCGGGCGCAGCACCGGTTCATCCATATATGGCCCTTTGCGGTCTCTTATCGTGACGGCAGATATACCGCGGAATTGATGCAGCGGTTGCAGACCGACCCGCCGCTTGCCTTTGTTGTTCAACATTCTGATGCCACCATGCCCGCCACTGGCGAGCCGCGCGACAGTCGGCAGTTGCTGGAAGCCTATCCAGAACTGCAAGAGTACTTGGCGCAAGGATATGCACTGGAACGGCAGATCAACCGCTTTGACATCTACTTGCGTCGCAAAATGTGAAAATTTCTTTCCGCTCGATGTCGATTTCCGCATTTTCCGTTCGTCTGGTATGTGAAAGCGGGAATGGCCTGCTTGAACAACGACAGGAGAGCGATATGCAATATATGTTGATGATCTATTCTGAAGAGGGCAAAGGCCCCCAGCCTGGAACCGATGAATGGGGTCCATTCATGAAAGGCTACATGGATTTCACCAAAAAGGTTCAAGATGATGGTGTCCACGTGGCCGGTGACGCCTTGCAGCCAGCGGCAACCGCTACCACGGTTTCTGTGCGCAACGGCAAGACCCACACAACAGACGGGCCTTTTGCGGAAACCAAGGAAGTCCTGGGGGGTTATTATTTGCTGGATTGCGAAAACCTGGACGCCGCCCTGGCCTATGCCGCGATGATCCCGACTGCCGATCATGGCCGCATCGAGGTGCGCCCGGTGGTCGTGTGGGAATAGGCGCAATGACGAATTGAATGCAGCCCCCACCGCACGACATCTCTGCGCAAATTGCCCGTATGGTTCGTGCGGATTGGGGGCGTATTCTGGCCGCGCTGGTAAAATCCCTTGGCGATTTTGCCTTGGCCGAAGACAGCTTGCAGGATGCCGCGCTTGAGGCGATGGCGGCATGGGCCGAACGCGGCTTGCCCGATGCGCCCGATGCCTGGCTGATCACCGTTGCGCGGCGAAAAGCCCTGGATCGGTTGCGTCGCGACGCAAATTTCGCCCGGAAATCTGCTGAAATCGCTTATCTGCAAGAGTTGGAGGTGCAGGCCGACCCTGCGGATGCCATGGAACAAATCCCCGACAAACGGCTGGAATTGATCTTTACCTGTTGCCACCCGGCAATTGAGGAAAAAAGCCGCATTGCGCTGACTTTGCGCGCGTTGGGCGGGCTTGGTACCGATGAAATAGCCGCGGCTTTCCTGGACAAGCCCGAGACTATGGCCGCCCGACTGACGCGCGCCAAAACCAAGATCAAGGCCGCGGGTATCCCATTTGTGGTGCCCGGGGCCGACGAATTAGGTGCGCGCCTGGATGCTGTCTTGCGCGTGATTTATCTGGTGTTCAACGAAGGCTATCGCGCCACCTCGGGCCAAGACCTGATGCGCGCTGACCTGATCGCAGAGGCCACCAGACTGGCCCGTGTCTTACGAACTTTGATGCCCAAGTCCGAACAGGTCGCCGGCTTGCTGGCGCTGATCTTGTTGCACGACAGCCGCCGGTTCGCTCGATTGGATGCGCAAGGCGGGCTTGTGCCTCTGCGCGAACAGAACCGGGCCAGATGGGACAAATCCAAGATCCGCGAAGGCCGCGCTTTGGTCAAAGAGGCGTTGCAATCGGGGCCGCCAAGCCCGTTTGCCTTGCAAGCTGCGATTTCGGCCTTGCACGCCGAAAGCCCCGGCTGGAATGAAACCGACTGGCCCCAGATCGTGGCCCTCTATGACGCGCTGTGGCAGTTGGAGCCGACCTCGGTTGTGCGCGTTAATCAGGCCGTCGCATTGTCATTCGCCAAAGATGCCGATACCGCCCTGGCCTTTCTGACGCGGCATGTTGATCCGCGCGAAGTGGCTCCTTATCAGCCCTATCATGTCGCGCTGTCGGATTTGTTGTTGCGTGCCGGGCAGCGTGCTGCTGCGCGTGCGGCACTGGCCAAAGCCGTGGAACTGACCCATCAACCCGAGGAAAGGGCCTATTTGTTGGCACAGGCGCCCCGCTATCGGGATGCATGAGTTTCGCCTTGCTTGCCTTGCAAATCGGCGATTGGATCGGTAGCACGTCAGTCAAAGAAAAAAGGGTCTGGACGTGGACGATCTAAGAGAAAAATACCTGGGCGAAATCGCCGGCGCGGCCGATGAGGCGGCACTGGAAGATGTGCGCTTGGCCGCCATTGGCAAAAAAGGTGAAGTGGCCCTGAAAATGCGCGAGTTGGGCAAGATGACGCCCGAGGAACGTCAAATTGCCGGGCCTGCGCTCAACGCACTGAAAAATGAGATCAACTCGGCGATTGCAGCCAAGAAGTCGGCCCTGGCAGATGCGGCTTTGGACGAGCGGCTGCGCGGCGAGTGGCTGGATGTCACGCTGCCCGGGCGGGCGCGTGGTCAGGGCACTATTCACCCCGTCAGCCAGGTGACTGAAGAGGTCACAGCCATTTTCGCCGATATGGGTTTTGCCGTGGCCGAGGGCCCCCAGATCGAGAGCGATTTCTACAATTTCGACGCGCTCAATATCCCGCCTCATCACCCCGCGCGGCAGGAATTTGATACGTTCTACATGCACCGCGACGCTGGCGACAACCGCCCGCCTCATGTCTTGCGCACCCACACCAGCCCGGTGCAGATCCGTGCGATGGAAAAACTGGGCGCGCCCATCCGCGTGATCGCGCCGGGGCGGGTTTATCGGTCAGATTATGATCAAACGCACACACCGATGTTCCATCAAGTAGAGGGCCTTGCGATCGACAAGGATTTGAGCATGGCCAACCTCAAATGGGTGCTCGAAGAGTTTTGCCGCGCTTATTTCGAAGTCGACAATGTCGAATTGCGCTTTCGCGCGTCGCATTTCCCATTCACCGAGCCCTCGGCAGAGGTCGATCTGCGTTGTTCGTGGGACAAGGGGCAGTTGAAGGTCGGTGAAGGCGACGATTGGATGGAAATTCTGGGCTCGGGCATGGTGCATCCCAAGGTGCTGACCGCTGCCGGTGTTGATCCGGCCAAGTGGCAAGGCTTTGCCTTTGGCATGGGGATCGACCGAATTGCCATGCTGAAATACGGTATCCCTGATCTGCGCGCCTTTTTTGACAGCGACCTGCGCTGGTTGCGTCACTATGGCTTTGCCGCCCTTGATCAGCCGTCGCTGGCCGCAGGCTTGTCGAGATGAGCACGATCCTGATCGTCGAGGGCCATTCGCCCGCCCTGGTCGAGGCCGCCATCGCGCGCGGCGACACCGGGCTGGCTCAGATATTTGCGGGCGCGCTGTGGGCGATCGACCCCGACCTGACCATTCGCACCGCCGCGCCCTATGCGGGCGAAACGCTGGAGCTGGACGGCGTCGATGGCGTCGTATTCACCGGATCCGGTGTCGAATGGTCAACCGAGGACACCCGCACCGCACCGCTGCACACGGCCATGGCGTTGGCGCTGAAATCCGGCCTGCCGGTGCATGGGTCATGCTATGGCATGCAACTGGCCGCATCGGTGCTGGGCGGCAAGGTTGGTGCTTCGCCCAATGGTTGCGAGGACGGATTGGCCTGCGACATTCGCCTGACCGATGCCGGCCGCGCCCACCCGATGATGGCGGGGCGTCGCGACGGCTTTGCTGTGCCGTGTGTTCACCGCGATGAGGTTTTGGATTTGCCCGTCGATGCCGTGCTTTTGGCCAGCAATGCCCACAGTCGCGTGCAAGCCTTTGCCTATAGCGCCCATGGCGCCGATTTCTGGGGCTGCCAGTATCACCCCGAATATTCCCCGACCTTCGTCGCAGATGGGTTGGACCGTTTTCGCCCTGGCTCCGAAGGCGTAACAAAAGACTTGCGCGCTGCCGCAACGGATGACACCGCCGCCGCCAGGTTCGGCACCAATGTCGCTGAACTGTCCTTGCCGGGGCGCGATATCGAATTGCGCAACTGGTTGGCCCATGTGGCGGTGCGTTCAGAAAGTGTGGCCGCATGACCCGTGACCTAAATGACGATTACCCCGGCGCGGGCACGTTCAAATTTGGCGACAATGCCAAGCTGTGCGAGCAATTGCTGCGTCTGGTGCGTGAAGGCAAGAAAACCGCCACCTGTGGCGATGCGCGTGAGTTTGACGCCGAACCCGAAAGCATGCCGGTAGTGGGCCGTTGCGATATCGCCTGTGAATGGGACGGCACACCGGCCCTGGTGATCCGCACCACCGAAGTCACGCGGCGGCGCTATTGCGACGTCGACGCCGATTTCGCGCTGGCCGAAGGCGAGAACGAAACACTGGAAGGCTGGCGCAAAGACCACAAAGCCTATTTCAAACGCAACGGCGGCTGGCACCCCGAAATGGAACTGATCTGCGAACGGTTCGAACTGGTCGAGGTGTTAGAGTGAGTGCTATCCTCATCTGCCCAAGATACCGCACACAACACCCGAAACCGTCTGTGGCTTCCTTAACTACGGAACAAAATGACTCGCGCCAAGGATTTCGGGCCAAGCTGATCTCGTTGTACGATTATTTTTGCGCAGGAGGTTCGTTAGTTTGGAAAAGTTAGGAAGATTGAACCACTTCAAAGACTCCGCTACTCAGTGCTACGCAAACGTGACTCTCGCTGATGGTGCCCCAGTTTTCGTTTCCGTTGCGGACTCAGGTGTCAGAATTAAGCGGTCCAAATTTGGGATCCTTGGGGAAAAGCTCTTTGATCGAGATTTTGAATTTTCTTCCGACAAAGCGCTCAGGATTATTGGGCATTTTGGCGCCGTGGACTGGCTTCCCGTCGAAATGACAAACACGGCACTACGCGCGTTTACCCAACTCGCAATGGGCGCACCAAACATTGAAAAACTCCGGGATGCACTAAAATGAAATTCACACTCTCCTGGCTGAAAGAGCATTTGGATACTGACGCGTCGGTGGATGAGATCACTTATGCGCTGACCGATTTGGGGTTGGAGGTTGAGGGCGTTGAGAACCCGTTGGATGCGCTGAAAGACTTTACCATCGGCAAAGTGGCCAAGGCGGAAAAGCACCCTGATGCGGACAAGTTGCGGGTTTGTCAGGTTATCACCGATGAGGGCGAAAAGCAGATCATCTGCGGCGCGCCCAATGCGCGCGAGGGCATCACCGTCGTTGTTTGCAAGCCGGGCATGTACATTCCGGGCATCGATACGACCATTCAAATGGGCAAAATCCGTGGTGTCGAAAGTCACGGCATGATGGCCTCTGAGCGTGAGCTGGAATTGTCGGATGAACATGACGGCATCATCGAATTGCCCTCTGGCGAGGTCGGTGACCGGTTCGTCGATTGGCTGGCCGCCAATGACCCGGCCAAGGTTGATCCGGTGATTGAAATCGCCATTACGCCTAACCGCCCCGATGCGCTGGGCGTGCGCGGGATCGCGCGTGATCTGGCGGCGCGTGGTTTGGGCAAGATGAAACCGGCGCGCGACGTCAAGGTGGACGGCGCGTTCGACAGCCCGATCAACGTCACGATCGACGAGGATACCCGCAAAGACGGTTGTGAAGTATTCATGGGCCGTCTGATCCGTGGCGTCAAAAACGGCCCCAGCCCCGAATGGCTGCAGGCCCGCCTGCGCGCCATCGGATTGCGCCCGATTTCGGCGCTGGTCGATGTGACCAATTTCTTTACCTATGACATGAACCGCCCTTTGCACGTCTTTGACGCCGACAAGGTCGCGGGCAATCTGCGCGTTCACCGCGCCGCGGGCGGCGAAACGCTGATCGGCCTGGATGAAAAGGAACATACCTTTTCGCCCGGCCAGGTCGTCATTTCGGATGACAAGGGTGTTGAAAGCATTGCCGGCATCATGGGCGGGCTGGAAACCGGCTGCACAGAGGCCACAACCAATGTCTTTCTGGAGGCCGCCATCTGGGACACCATCCAGATCGCTGCCACGGGTCGGGCGCTCAGGATCAACTCGGATGCGCGCTATCGCAACGAACGCGGGATCGACCCTGAATACAACGCGCTCGCGATTGAAGAGGCCACGCAGATGATCATCGATCTGTGCGGCGGCGAGGCGTCACATGTCGTGCAGGCCGGCGAGGTGCCCAATGTCAACAGGTCCTATATGCTGGATCCGGCGCGCGTGATTTCGTTGGTGGGCATGGACATACCGGAGCAGGAACAGATCCGCATCCTGACGGATCTGGGCTTTGGTGTGGCGCGCGAACATGAAGGTATCGAGGTTTGGGTGCCCAGTTGGCGTGGTGACATTCTGGGTGAGGCCGACCTGGTAGAGGAAGTGGCGCGGGTGGCGTCACTGACCAAGCTGGTTGCCCGACCGATGGCGCGGGCGCAAGTGGGGGTGCCCCGGCCTATCCTGACGCCAATGCAGAAACGCGAGGGCATTGCGCGGCGCACGGCGGCGGCGCTGGGCTATAACGAATGTGTCACCTATTCCTTCATCGATCAGAAAAGCGCCAACCTGTTCGATGGTGGCTCGGATGCGACGATGTTGGCCAATCCGATCAGCTCGGAAATGAGCCACATGCGCCCGGTGCTCTTGCCCGGTCTGTTGCAGGCCGCGGCCCGCAATCAGGCGCGGGGCTTCATGGATATGGCCCTGTTCGAAGTTGGGCCAGCATTTCACGGCGGCGAGCCCGAAGAGAGCCATTTGCAGATCAGCGGCCTGTTGATTGGGCGCACCGGGCCCAAGGATGTGCACGGGACTTCGCGCCTTGTCGATGTCTATGATGTCAAGGCAGATGCCGAGGCTGTTCTGGCGGCAATCGGCGCACCGGCGAAGGCGCAGATCATGCGCGGCGCGCGCGAATGGTGGCACCCGGGGCGTCACGGGATGATCTGCCTGGGCCCGAAAAAGGTATTGGGTGTCTTTGGCGAGTTGCATCCCAAGGTGCTGGCCGAAATGGATGTGAAGGGGCCCGCCATGGGTTTCACCATCTGGCCTGGCGAAGTGCCCATGCCGCGCAAGGCCTCTGCCACACGGCCAGCGCTGGCGCTGAATGACTTGCAGGCGGTCGAACGGGATTTTGCCTTTGTCGTGGACGCGGAAGTTGAGGCCTTGACCCTGGTCAACGCGGCGGCGGGTGCCGACAAGGCACTGATCGAGCAGGTATCGGTCTTTGACGAATTCAAGGGCGAAAGGGCCGAGGCGCAAATGGGTGTGGGCAAGAAATCACTGGCGATTTCGGTGCGGTTGCAGCCAACGGACAAGACCCTGACGGATGCCGAGATCGAAGCCGTCGCAACCAAGGTGATCGAAAAGGTAGGCAAGGCAACCGGCGGTGTATTGCGGGGCTAGGTTGTATGCCTCCGGCGGGGATATTTGGAAACAGAAGAAGGTGGACGTGATGCAAGTGTATCTGTCAGGCGAAATCCATACGGATTGGCGCGATGAGGTGATTGCAGGTTGCAAGGGTCTGGACGTGTCGTTTTCAGCACCGGTGACGGATCATGACGCCAGTGACGATTGCGGTGTGGCCATCATGGGGGCCGAAGCGGATAAATTCTGGCATGACCACAAGGGTGCGAAACTGAATGCCATTCGCACCCGGACAGCGCTAGAAGCCGCGGACCTGGTGGTCGTTCGTTTTGGCGACAAATACAAGCAATGGAACGCCGCCTTTGACGCAGGATATGCAGCAGCGTTGGGAAAATCGCTGGTCGTGATGCATGGGCCGGATCATCAGCACGCGCTCAAGGAAGTGGATGCAGCCGCGCTGGCGGTCGTTGAGCGTCCGGAACAGGTGGCGCAGATCATCGCCTATGTTCTAAAAGGCCGCTTGCCCTGAACGCAGCGTTGCAAAACTGCAAGGCTGGGGAGGGCTGATGCGTTTTTCCCCCCAATTTGCATTACGTGGACGGCAACCACCCGTGCTAGAGAGCGGCAGGCATCGCGCGAACAGTGGTGCGTTACTAAGCGTGGGGACATGTAAATGATTAACGAATTTAAAGACTTCATAGCCAAGGGTAATGTCATGGACATGGCCGTTGGTATTATTATCGGTGCGGCCTTTACGGCCATCGTCGGCAGTCTTGTTGCCGATCTGATCAATCCAATTATCAGCCTGTTCATGGGCGGGGTTGATTTCAGCGGCCTGGGCGTGGTTCTGGGTGGCGGTGAATATGCCTCCATTGCCGCAGCCGAAGAAGCCGGCGCCGCGGTTTTTGCCTATGGGCGTTTCATCATGGCGATCATCAATTTCCTGATCATTGCTTTCGTAGTGTTCATGCTGGTGCGCAGTGTGAACAAGATGAAGAAAAAGGAAGAAGAGGCCCCGGCGGCCGATCCTGGCCCATCCGAGATTGACCTGCTGAAAGAAATTGCAGCGTCGTTGAAGAAATAGGCAAACCCTATATACTTATGGTCAAGGCCCGTCGTTTCGGCGGGCCTTTGCTGTTATGGGCATGTTGCAGGAGGTATTGAAGGCATCATGGAAGGCATTGTCGAAAGCATGGGCGCTTTGGGGCCCTTTGTGGTGAACGCCGTTCAGGCGCTTGTGGTCTTGATCCTGGGATGGATCTCGGCCGGGATCATAGCGCGGGTCATCCGCAATCGGGTGAATGCCTCGGCGCAGATTGACAATACAATCGGCAATTTCGTGGCCTCTCTGGTGCGGTGGGTCCTGATCCTGGTCGTCGTGATCGGCGTGCTCAATATATTCGGCTTCGAGGCAACGTCACTGGTGGCGGTTCTTGGCGCGGCCACCTTGGCCGTGGGGATGGCCTTGCAAGGCACACTCAGCGATTTGGCCGCAGGCTTCATGCTGATCATATTTCGCCCCTACAAGCTGGGCCAATATGTCGATATCGGTGGCACGGCAGGCACTGTCAAAGACATCAATTTGTTTGTGACCGAACTGGTGACGCCGGATAATGTGCAGATCATCATGCCAAATGGCCAGGCATGGGGCTCTGTCATCACCAATTATTCGCATCATCCAAAGCGTCGTTGCGACCTGGTTTTCAGTATTGATTACGCCGACAATGCCGATACCGCGATGCAGATCCTGTCTGGGCTGGCCACTGGGGACCCCCGCGTTCTAAATGAACCAGAAACATGGATCCGGGTGACGAATTTGGGCGACAGCTCAGTAGATATCACAGTGCGCATGTGGTGTGCGGCCGATGATTATTGGAACTTGCGTTTTGACTTCACCAAAGCCGCGAAAGAGGCTTTCGATGCAGGGGGCATCACCATTCCCTATCCGCACCAGGTGGAAATTCAGCGCCAGGCCTGAGCGGCGGCGGAGGTATGCCGCCGCTTGAGACAACATCAGTGTTTGAGCGCCAGTTGTGGAGACAAAACATCCAACCCCAGGGCCTTGCCCACGGCGAAATATGTCAGTTTCCCGGCATGAACGTTCAAGCCATTCAGTAGATGAGGGTCGTCCTCACATGCCTTGCGCCACCCTTTGTCTGCCAGCGCCAACATGAACGGCATGGTGGCATTTCCCAATGCGATTGTAGATGTCCGGGCCACCGCGCCCGGCATATTGGCCACGCAGTAATGCATGATCCCATCCACCTCATAGATCGGGTCCTCATGGGTGGTCGCGCGCGATGTCTCAAAGCACCCGCCCTGGTCGATCGCCACGTCAACGATTGCGGCACCGGGTTTCATCGTTGCCAACTGCGCGCGGCTGACCAGTTTCGGTGCGGCGGCGCCGGGAATGAGCACCGCGCCGATGACCATATCGGCCTCGGCCACCAATTCGGCCGTATTGCCCTTGGATGCATACCGTGTGCGAAACGTGCCGCCAAATACATCGTCGAGATAGCGCATACGGTTCAGGGACATATCCAGAACGGTGACATCTGCCCCCATGCCCGCAGCAATCCGCGCGGCATGTGTTCCGACCACGCCTCCACCTATGACAGCGACCTTGGCCGGGCCAACACCCGGGACGCCGCCCATCAAAACGCCGCGCCCGCCGTTGGCCTTTTGCAGCGTCCAGCTGCCCACTTGCGGGGCCAATCGACCGGCAACTTCGGACATGGGAGCCAGCAATGGCAATCCACCGGCGGCGTCGGTCACTGTCTCGTATGCGATGGC
>Ga0316205_10002881_pt1 | contig 17014 bp, 13 predicted proteins | sample 3monthpyrite_MG_FD_204941 | JGI IMG/M metagenome (GOLD analysis project Ga0316205, IMG submission 204941) | Microbial mat bacterial communities from mineral coupon in-situ incubated in ocean water Damariscotta River, Maine, United States -... | ecosystem: Environmental > Aquatic > Marine >... | reverse complement strand
ACTGTCCGGCTTATATGGGCTTAAAGAGGTGTCGATTCTTCGCATTTCATTAAAAACGTCATTTCCACACTTTTCAGCTTTGGAACTTTCCCCTTCATACCAGAATTCAACCGCAATTAGCGTCCCCATGTGAGACTGGCTGTCTTTATACCATTTAGCTTCAACAGCTGTCGGAATACAAACGAGACAAATTAAGCAAACGATATGGTATTTATTACTAAAAGAGCCATAAAAGGAGGAAAAATCCAACAAGACGTACCTTTATAACGGGTGTTGTAAGGTCGATCTGAAGAATCTTTAAGAGAACAAAGGCAAGCAGTTACATCGTAACTGCTTGCCTTCACTGACCCTATGAAAATTCAAAGGTAACCTGACAGGCTATAGAGATCCCTTGACAACAAAATTTTCAGAACTAATTGTCATTGTATGCGCTGACTGCTGCCAGATTACCCAAACCATTATTCGGGAACAGAGTAGCAAAATCATTACGTGTACTTCCATTCAGCAACATATAATTCAGAATTACTGTATTCACTAACAGATTAACGTTATTCGATGCGGGGCTGGAACCGACAACCACCGAGCCACCAGTATTAAACGCACCAATTTGTTGTCGAATTACGCTCACCCGTCCACCCTGAGCGGCGGGTCTATAATGCAGGAAGAAGGATGCCGCAGTTGAAGAATTATCTCCAGTCCAAACGCCTTTTCCTCGACCATCAGTAGAATTATCCAGATTACCATTACTGGCTACTGAACCGTCACTAAATACATAAATCATTACCTGAGTACTCATTTGCGCAGCATATTCAAGTACCGCACCAATGCAACGACCGACGCGTAAATCACGCAATTCACCAACAGAACGATTACCTGTGTGGTAATCATAACCACCCATCGCAATGGTACCAGCGCCGGCGTGACCATCAATGACCATTTTCATGACCGATGCGGTCTTGCGGAACTCGCGATCACCGTCAAATTCAGCTTCGCTAAAAATCCGCCCATTGCCCACAATTAGACCATTGGGATCGTTACGATCGTCCGGATTTACATCCTTACCCGCAAACTTGAATGCAATATCAGCGGCATTAATGTATCCACAGTTAATCAAATCCTTAACCACTGCATTTGCAGTAATATTTCCCATTTTCTTATTACTGAGACGCGCCATGGACTCCATTACGGCAACGACATCATCACGATCGTTGAGGATACCTGTCAGGTTACCCGTATCGACAAGACCAGTTACATCACTTGGACGATCAACCTTTGTTGGACGTAGTGAAAGGTCAATTAAAGCACCCGGCGCCATGGAACGACCGCCCGAATCAGAATTCTGTGATCCAACCAAGGCAGTCACATCACCTATTGGATTAGGATCTGAGTTGCTAATCATATATTTAGCAAGACCGTACATGGGATTATGTGGGTTATTCTGAGTATCATTTCCCGATCGAGCAGGAATTAGAACGCCATCACAAAGGCCAACTGCACTTGGCGCCTTTTCTAACATTCCACGCACAAATCCACTATCAGAATGGAAGGGTAAACCAAAATCAGTATTGGTGAAATCACCATTACCTGCAGCCGTTGGGTCTGTTTGTCCTGGCAACATGTCACCTGGAACACCCATTTTGCTATAACCTGCAGCTGATAATGAGCTGCTTAAGTACGAACCGAGGCTATCATCAGTCCCGGCAAGCACATTGGAGCCAACCGTGTTGGCACCGCCGGCTAAATCAAAACAAATAACTGGGATATTGCTACCAACCTGACCACCAACCGGGCAACCATGCGTAATTCCAAGTGCTTGAATATCTGGTGCTATATCAGCCCAAGCTTTACGTGGGTCTGCAAAAAGGCTTAAGACACCACCACCCATAACCATACCAGTGCCGCTTATAAAACCCTGTTGCAAGAACTCTCGACGCGTACGTGGTCGAGGATGATCCGTATGCAACAGTGGTTCATCGGGTTGAAGGGTTCTTTTTTTCCTGGCCATTCTAACTACCTCAAAAAGTAAATTCGATTACATGTACAACTTACTGGACTAACATGGTCGCATTGCCTAATGCGATTGCACATGTCCCGGTTACAATTTCTCTGGTTCGGGCTGTGGTATTACAACTTCCACCACAAGCACGCATACGAGTAACAAAGTCATTTAGCTCAATTCTAATGTCGTTCTCGGCAGGCTGTACCGCCAGATTATTACCGCTATTGACCAAATCAATATTCATCATTTTTTCAATTAATGGATTTATGAATTGATCACGAACAGTCAGCACGGCCGCATTACCACCATTGGCTAAATCTGTCGGAATAGCCGGTGCAGGTAAATCAAGCGCAGCAGCAGTCTGATTAAAATTAAACCCATTAAAGTAAGCATCGCGTTTTGCTGTATCTTCAAACAACTCATCACAATAAGTCATTGCAAGCTGTGCGATTGCCATTTGATGCGCAGAGAGGAAGCCCTCTGCGTACGCTGAAGCTGGGAATTGTTGTCTATAAGTAGTGAATACACCATCAGCGCCATCATTAACCTGAGTACCGCCAATCGAAGGCAGATTCGGATCAATACCTGATAACTGCGCCATAGTCTGATTGATTTCATCAAACATACGCACACCGATTTCTGTTACTGGTGCCGGATCAGTCAACACAGGATTGGAAGCGACGGGCTCAGTAAAGGCGCTGCCATTAGAGCCCAGTGTTTCAAATGAGAGGAAGAACTCATCAATTGCGGCGCCCTGTTCCTGTGGAATAATCGAACCAACGATTGACAATACCTGGCCAGCTTCAGGTGTGTAAACGCTTCCATCGATATTCATATTCAGGTTCGCAAAAGCCTGTCCAGTATCCGCGATACGTCCATTTATACCGATGCGCATACCACGTAAGGGTATATTGCTTGGTGTATAAGCCGGGTCAAAACTGATAAATGTTGGTTTATAGAACAGATAGCTATATGAATCAAACTCACTGACTTCAAAGTAGATGAAACACATTGGATTGCCATTGTTCATACATTCATTGCCAATAATATTACTGACGTTGAACATAACGAAGCTCTTTTCACCTACACCAGCTTCATAGTTTTGCAAAATTTGTTGTTGTTGCAGTGCACGATCGTGAATGGCAACCATGCGAATAATTCCTTTCCAAGGCGTTTGGCCACCGCCCAGTATCATGAACTGTTGATTGTTCCAGCCAGAAATATTTTCACCATTTCCTTCTGGCGCATCAATTAACTGCCCATTGACAAAAATCTGACGACCATTTTGTGAATCATAAGTCAACACAACATGTTGTAAGGTTGTTTGTAATGCTTCGGCTGCGTCTGGAGTTGAAAATTCAGTAACAGCTGTGGAATCAGCCTGGAGGAAGTCATAGTTGTACATTGACTGACCCATGCCGAAGTTAAGTGTATTTCTGTTTGCGCCATAAGTAACAATCATGGCGTTATTATCAGCCACATTTTCTGGAATCACCCAGGCTTCAATAGAATACTCATTACTACCAGCGGGACCAGCAATGTTATCAAACAGAGGCGTTGTGGATGATGTGTCAGACTGAGCAAGACTATTATTAAACTGGATGCCGTAACCACCAACCCAGTTGTAGTCAGCACCTTCCGTACCTAACAGCGTTAGATCAATACCACTAATTCGATCGGTAGTGACATTATTACCTGGACCTTCTTTGAATTCCCAAATTGCAATCGCATCAGCTTCAACCCGGTTACCTCCGGAGGCAGGTAATCCATCGGTGAGGAGATTCATTGCGGAACTTGCACCTGAACCCAGATTAGGTGGCGCGACATTAATGCCGGCTGCAAAGCTAGCTATCGCAGCTTGCATTACGGCGGCAGAATCCTGACATGAAGTGTCTACATTATTATTGGGATTAAAACAATTGTGTCCCTGCATTAAACGTTGAACCACACGGGATGAAGCAGGATCATCCAGATTCATTTTGGTTTTTGCGGCTTCGTATGCTGAATTGACATCATCACTGGCAAAGAATGGCGACTGTGGCGGTGTACCTTGATCCGCGTTTTCTCTATGACACTCCATACATTGGGGGCGCATAACTGGATTATATACAGCAGTCTCAAACGAAGGTGAACCTGATGTTGCTGTCGCAGGAAGTGTTCGAGTATCACCCGGAATTTTATTCGGATTGGGTGGAGGTGATAAGGAAATCTCTTCACCACCACCGGTTGTTGGGGTGATACCTAACATATCATTTATGTAACCAATCATGTCGCTAGCACAAAGATCACGATCGGTACCTGAATTACCATGCCAACAGTTATGGCCTGCTCTCATTCGCTCAACCAGGATCGACTGAGATGGATTCGTGGTATTAATTAATGCGGGTACGGCAGCATTAAATGCCACTTCAATATCATTATCGACAAATGCACCACGACCGCTACCATTCACCACATGACAGGCTCCACCACAACGATTCGCGGGCGATAAGTTTGGCCAAACCGCAATAGCATAACCTCGATGCAAGTCCCCGTTGATATTACCGTAGTAGTTTGTATTCTGCAGGTTGTTCCCAGGGGTGGACTCAGTACTCGCACCACCGCCGCAGCCAGAAAGTCCCATAACGGCTAAAACCAATACCAATATCACTCGACTCATTAGTATGTCGTTTGATTGTGTGTTTAATAGTTTTCTTATATTCATCTTTATGACTTCCAGACCAGGTTCATCCAGGTATTTTGTGAAAATTAATTACCCATACAAGCTTCTGCAGTTTCTGCAAAAAGCATTTTCATGTTGTAGGCGCTTGATTTAAATGAAGCTGTAATTGTGGATAGTTCGCTAGTGCCTCCAGCGACTGTCGGATCGCGGAAACAAACTGTCTTGAATACTTTTTTGACCTGACAGGTTGCAAATGCTTCAGTGTTGGCAAGTTCTCTACCCATTGTTTTTGCACCATTGCCACTGGCTGGTAATGATATATCCCAACCAAGTATTGAATTTGCACCTACACGCCAGTAATTGTCCCAACGATCATCGGTAGTAACATATCCATACTTAAAGTTACCAGCGTTGATCAGGTATTTAGGTTGGACGTTACCCGGTGTGTAAACCAGGCTACCGCTATCAGGATCGTCGTTTGTATATTGGAATTCATAATAGGCGAATGCCTGGGCTAATGGATCCATTCCCGCATGGCAGGCGACGCAATCATTAAAGAATAAACGACTGTCACCACCCGGGCTTCGCGAAACATCCTGGCGAATACGATCATGGGGCCGAGTGTTATCTTTAACTTGTTCCATATCAAGACAAAGCTGATTCATCATGGTGAAACGGAACATGGCGCGGTTAGTACCATCTATAAAGAAAGCCCGGGCCGCTGCGCGAGTGGTCATTACGCCGGCTGTGGCATCAGTGGGTAATCCTGTTACCACAGATTGACTCATAGCAACCAGATTGTCCGTGTTACTCATGTCAATATTGCGGCGTTCCATTTCGCCGTAATGGTTGTTATTTGAATTTGAATAAGCAGGCAGCGCCGCTGTGCCTTGCGGTGCGACACCAATATAGATTCGATCAGCAGATAGTATGGTATTGAAAGGCGTATTATCCCGAACCATACCGATAATTGTGGCGCTATAGTCGTTTAACGGAGCAAAGATATCCTGTTCTTCATTTGTCCACGGTGTGGCAAAATTTTTGATTGTTGCATTATAGAAAGAAGGATTTTGCATCGCGATGTGGGCAGCAACGACTGGCCCGCTACCCAGGTTAGAATCACCTCCACCATTGGTACAGGCAGTCGATGTCTCATCTATAATACAGGCTTCCATGACATCAAGTACCGCATTACTGGCTGGCGCGCCCGCCAGGCGGTCATGAATACGTTTTGCCTGTTCACGTGGCCCTGCCTGAACAACAGAGGACGATAAAATCAAACCCAGTGATAGCAATATGCTTATAACGTTTCTGGATTGCATCTCTTTATTAACTCGCATTATATGACCCATCTTTAATACCCCGAATTTAATTATGGCAACGAGGTGAAATAATTTTTTTCTATTTACGTAAAACAGATTTTTATGAAATACCTGCCAACTGAGAATAAATATAGGCTATGAATTCAATTTGTTTTATGCGCCGGTTCACAAAACGACTAAAGTATGTCTAATTTCGTACTTTTTGCATAGATACATAGTAATTTACACCTAATATATATATAGCTCAAGGAAGTGCTACGTGACCAAATTCACAGATTAGCAAATACATCAGATAAAAGTATTTGCTAATCGTATAGAATCAGGAAAGGTAACTTTAAACGTTATCCGGGTGGATATCTAATACTTTTTAATTAGTTTAAAAATGTATGGTAATGTGCATTATCCCTTTTTTTAATGTGTCTAAACAGAATCCTGTGGTCTCGAGTCATGAAAATATTTTATAAGCAAAACTTCAAATCTCATCTTTTAGTATTAACTAGTCCATTGCTAATACTATCCACCTCACTTCTTAGTTCCTGTGGCGGAGGGGATGACTCTGACGGTGCAGATCCCGGTATTGTTGATTTCCCAATTGCCTACGTTAAAAAACCCTATGCGCTGGATAACAATGGCGATATTGAGCAAGAAGATGTTAGAGAACCCACCCTATTCTCTGCTGGTGGTGATCTTTATGTGCGTACTCGGGCGACGATAACCGCGGGGGAAGCGAATGTTACCTCAAGCATTACCAATGGAATTGGTGACGTTAAAGATGTAAATGTATCCTATGATGGAAAAAAACTGATATTTTCACTTAGACTAGCTGATCCGGATCCCGGCGACCAGGTCGTCCCAACGTGGAATATCTGGGAATATGATTTAACCACTAACTCCCTGCGTCGATTTATTACTGATGATATTCTTGCCGAAGAAGGCGATGATATCGCACCCGCCTATTTACCTGATGGCAATATCGTTTTCTCATCCAGTCGTCAGTCATTTTCCAAACCACAGCGCCAGAGTGAAAATCCGATTAACAATAGCGGAAAACTCTACTATCGCTCAGAAACAGAAGACAGGCGCACCTTTGCTTTTATGTTACACACCATGGATCCATTTGGTGGCAACATAAAGCAAATATCGTTTAATCAGAGTCATGATCTGGATCCCACTGTTTTATCAAATGGGCGTATTGCATTTAGTCGTTGGGAAAATGTGGCGAATAACGGTAGAGGTATTCATATATATAGCGTTAATCCTGATGGCTCTGATTTGCAACTAATGTATGGTTCTCATAGTCATGACACCGGTACTAATGGCGCCACCATTCAATTCACTCAACCCAGTGAATTACCAAGTGGCAATATCATTACCGTTATGCGGCCATTTAGTGATACTTTTTCTGGTGGTGATATTGTTGAACTCAACACAAATAGCGCTGTAGACAATAGTCAGACATCCGCCTCGAATACCAACGTAACCACAGATGGTTCTATTTCAGCCGGTGGGCGTTATAGTTCTGTTTTTCCTCTATGGGATGGGACCGGTCGTTTACTGGTGAGTAAGGGTATTTGTAAGATTCTGGTAGACAATGTGCCACGTTTTTGTATATCACCTTATATCGACAATCCTGCTGCAACCGAAATTCCACCCTCATATGGAATATGGCTTAATGACCGAACAAACGATGTAGAAAAACCCATTGTCATTGCCGCTAGTGGCCAGATTATTACCGATGTTGTAGCTACCCAACCACGTTCATATCCTCCAATCATTTCGGCGCAATCAGATCCTGATTTTGATACTAATCTGGAAACTGATGGTATGGGCCTGCTACACATACGCAGTGTTTATGATATGGATGGGACGTACAACGATTTTGGCGTCGGTATTGCTGATATTCAAACCATGGCAAGTTCAGCTACTCCTGCTGCAAACAGACCCGCACGTTTTATCCGACTCCTGAAAACGATTGGTCTGCCAGATCCCAATGATCCCACTATTGCGGCACCCAATTTGGCGGGTGAAGCTTTTGGTCGAGTGGGAAGAAACTTCGGCATGCGTGAAATAATTGGCTATGCACCCGTTGAGCCTGATGGCTCCGTGATGGTGAAAGTACCTGCCAACATTCCTCTCTCGATCGAAATACTGGATAGTAGAGGGATGCGTATTGGTGCTCGTCACAACGCCTGGATACAAGTTGCTGCAGGTGAAAAACGCACCTGTAATGGCTGTCATACTCACCCAAATAACGGCACACCCCTGCCCCATGGCCGTCCTGGTATGGATCCAACAGCAGTAAACCAGGGGGCCGGTTTCACTATTCAACAACCGTTGCCCGTGGTGTTAAACACCAATCCAAATCTCAGCGCAGTCGCAGGTGAGACCATGGCTGAAGTACGCTACAACCGCTGTGTTAAGGACCTTGTCACGTGTAGTGTCATCGCCCGAAACTTCGATCCTACAGTTAATGTGACTTATGAAGATACCTGGGCAACCACTCCTAATCCAGCAATCAATTATGACTATTCTGGCGCCAATGGTTTGACCACCGCAGCACCTTCTACTGCAGAGTGCCAGGTGCCAAATCCAAATAGAATAGATGGCTTCTGGACCAAGGATTGTCGTACCACCATCAACTACGTCGATCATATTGAACCACTTTGGGCCACCTGCACAACTTGCCATAGCACAAGGAACGCAGTAGATGCATTACAAGTGCCGGCAGCCTCGTTAAATCTATCCAATAATAACCGCGCGGATTATCCTGCAGATGCCACTGTTCCACCCAATGCGGTTCAAGTACCAAGTTACATTGATTTATTCTTTAATCGAGATGTTCTGATGTTCAATGCGACTAACGACGCATTAAGGGTTAGTGGCACGCGTGACATAAATGATGTACTGATTCAGGCAGACCGCTTAGGTCCACCAATGTCAGCGGGAACGGCGCGTAATGGCAGTTTCATGACTAAACTGACTACTCCTATAGGCACTGTGGATCACACCGGTTTTCTCACAGACGCTGAATTAAGACTGGTTGCCGAATGGCAGGATATTGGTGGTCAGTATTACAATGATCCATTTGATATGAATGCACCTCAAAACTAGTACAAAGAATATAACGTAATTGGCTCAAGGCTTGACTCAGTATATTAAATACCTGTCTCTTGTCATCATTTTGTCCTGATTATGTCTACTGTGATACTGTGATTACTCGACATTACTAAGATGCAAATAATGGGTTTAAATACACCAGCTGGTATGGCACAGTTCACGCTTAACCATGAAGAACAAAAAATAAAGGTCGTTTTGCTAACAGTTAAATGTTGGCATTGAATCATGAAACCTGTACTCCTTTCTTTCTTACTGCTCTGTTACCTGTTTGGTACCTTCGCCTATGGCGAAGACGATTACCAATCCGTGATCGTCGCAGATCCCTATATTGAATTTCATACCGGCCCTGGAGCTGGTTATCCTATTTTTCATGTTGTAGAACGTGGCGAAAGCATCACCATTCTCAAATCCAAAACTGATTTCTACAAAGTGCGTTCTAAAACTAATCATGTAGGCTGGGTGGATCGCCAACAATTGCTCATGACACTGGCACCATCCGGCGAAAAAGTTACTCTCAAGGAGTACACCACCAAAGATTTTACCGAACGGCATTGGGAAGTCGGCATGATGGGTGGGCAGTTTGGTGGCGCTACCGTTATCTCATTTAATGGTAGTTATGCTTTTAATAAAAATTTATCCGCCGAACTTACCTTCTCTCAGGCGATTGGCAATATATCCAGCAGTCTGTCTTTAAAAGGAAGTTTACTTGCCAGTCCTTTTCCAGACTGGAGAATTTCACCCTACTTCAGCATTGGTACGGGCGGTATCCAAGTCCGACCAATAGCAACACTTGTTGAACCCGAGGATACAACCCACCAGTTTAGTACCATTGGCATTGGGGTTCGTACCCATATCACCAGAACATTTGTTTTCCGACTGGAATATAACGACTACGTTATATATTCAGCGAACAACGATAACGACCAAAATGAGGCACTCGGAGAATGGAAGGCAGGATTCGCAGTCTTTTTCTAATACTGGGACTTGGTGCATTTAGCCCGCTTTTAATTGCGGCTGAATCCACCAGTACCGATGAAAACAAGGATCAGGAATTAAAACCCGTGATCCAACCTGAAATCACGCGTCGTGAATTTCATGAGTCACGAATTGATAGTGAAAACTTTGAAGTCACTGTTTTCTTTGGTCTATTAAGCATCGAGGATTTCGGCACCAATCCTGTTTATGGGGCGCGCTTTGCCTACCATGTAACAGAAGAATTGTTTGTTGAAGGTACTATAGGCCAGTCACAGGGGGGTAAAAGCAGCGCTGAGCTCTTCAATGGCAACCAATTTACCGACGAAGAACGTATGTTTAATTATTATAACGCCGCCATTGGATTTAATTTGCTGCCTGGCGAAGTCTTTCCAACACGCAGTGTTACCTACAATAGTGATTTATATGTTATCGGTGGCATTGGAAGCACAACTTTTGCCGGTGCCGACCGATACACAATTAATGCAGGACTGGGTTATCGTTTTTACTTCACAGACTACCTGACACTGCGGACTGATTTTCGCGACCACATCTACACCTTCGATGAATTCGGTGAGGAAAAGATCGCGCATAATTTAGAATTAACATTTGGACTTTCATTTTTCTTTTAGGAGCGACAGCGCATGAAGCATAGTACAGGCATAACAGTAACAGGCATTTTTACTATCATCCTGGGTAGTTTATTAATACTTGGCAATGTAAACGCTGAAACCATTTCAGGTAGCGCACCTGATTTTACCCTGAAAAGTAATTCAGGAAAGAACATCAAGCTTAGCGAATATCGCGGCCAGGTGGTGCTACTCAATTTCTGGGCCTCATGGTGTGGTCCTTGCCGACAGGAAATGCCTTTGTTAAACAAAATGCAAAAGAAATACGGTAAGTTGGGTTTTGCCATACTTGGTGTTAATGTCGAGGAAGACTCCTCTCCGGCTAAGTCCTATTTAAAAGACATACAAGTAACTTTCCCGATTTTATTCGACACTGAAAACAAGGCCAGTAAGGCATACAATGTTTCGGCCATGCCAAGTACTGTCATGATCGATCGTAATGGCAAAATGCGCTATCTCCATAAAGGGTATAAACCCGGTGATGAAGCTCAGTATGCCAAGTGGGCTAAAAAACTATTGCGTGAATAATGATGAACAAATTTATTTTTATTGTACTCGCAGCAATACTACTCGGTGGTTGTAGTATTGAACCTTGGGTTAAACCCTATGAACGTGCACACCTTGCAGATCCCATTATGGGTTTTAGCCGCGATCCGGTATCGGAAAGTTATTTACACCATGTATATGATGCACGTGAAGGTGCACGCGGTGCAGGTATAGCAACAGGTGGTGGATGTGGTTGTAACTAAACACATTTTCTACATCGTTTTTTTCGGACTCTGTTTGTTAGTAACAAACAGTTACGCTGCCATTTTACCTGCTGATCGTGCCGATGTGCTTTATCATGCTTATGAAGGTGGTGGCGTTGAAGTTAATGGCCCATCTATTCTTGTACGAAAATCCATTGGCGACTCATTTTCCGTGTCGGGTAATTATTATGTTGATAATGTAACCAGTGCCTCAATCGATGTCATCACTACAGGTGCCAGCCCCTACCAGGAGGAACGTACCGAAACATCACTTTCGCTGGATTATCTCCGTGAAAAAGTCATCATGAGTGTTGGTTTCACCTCCAGTAGAGAAAGTGATTATGATGCTGATACTGGCTTTTTCAGTATTAGTCAGGACATGTTTGGTGACCTGACTAATGTTAGTTTAAGTTATGCCCAGGGTGATAATATTGTTCGTTCGAACAGCGTCCCTGATTTTGAAGACTATGCCACTACACGCTCCTATAGAGTTAGCTTATCGCAAGTTATTACAAAAAACATGATCCTGGGGGCCGTGTTTGAAACCATGGCCGATGAAGGTTTCCTGAATAATCCCTATCGATCAGTTCGTTTCGAGGATGGGACAGCTGCACCTGAGAACTATCCGCGAACACGTACCAGTAACGCGGGATCAATCCGACTGCGTTATTATCTTCCTTATCGTGCAGCAGTTCATGGTGGGATTCGTACCTTCTCGGATAGTTGGGATATAAAAGCCACAGATTATGAAATCGGCTACCTCCAACCATTGTGGGAAAAATGGCTGTTTGGCATTACCTACCGTACTTATACTCAGACTGCCGCATCTTTTTATAGCGACGTATTCCCGGCAGGTAGCACGCAAAATTTTAAAGCGCGAGATAAGGAACTCAGCACCTTTGACAGTCAATCTGTAGGTTTTGAGATCAGCTATGACTTTATCAATAAAGGCTGGGGATTTATCGATAAAGCCAGTGCCAATCTTTCTTACGATGTTATTAATTTTGACTACAAAGATTTCAGGGATGCTCGCTTTTCACAATCTGGGGAGTACGAAATTGGTGAAGAGCCACTTTATAGCTTCACTGCAAATGTAATTCGATTTTATTTCTCCATGTGGTATTAAATTTAATACATGCTTGATAGCCGAAAAAAATATAAATAGCCAATTATAATTCCTGACAAGGCAGGCCTGCCTATAGAAATTAACCATCCTCAAACTTTGTAAATTTCTATTTACATTTCCAGTACTTACAGCAATTCTCCCATCATTTAAACATTTCTATTAACTAAAGCTCCGCGCATAACAGACGATATTATAAAGTGTGTCTCTCAAAAATATTTAGAACATGTACAAATCCGTATTAGTCATTATTTCTCTACTGGCAATAGCCAGCCTGACTTGCTGTATTTTTTTATTGCCAGCAGATACCTCCTATATCATTTTTGCATTATTGATTACTTCCGGGATTTTAACTGGTCTACTAAGTATTCTACTTTTTACACGAAATAATATAAAAACAAGCGAGCTACAAAAGTTTTTTACACACTTACAGGGTAAAGAGCAGGCTAATTTATCTTTGAGACTGAATGCAGACTCACAAACTTCAAAAGATCTTATCACCCTCGTAAATCATCACCTGGCATTCCTGGAAGAGCAGATTTCTGCCATACAGGCATCGGCGAGTCGACTTATACCCATGTCAAAGGAACTGGCAAATACTTATGGAAATATCCATCAGAAAGCTTCAATGCAACTTCAGCATAGTAACTCGATGCTAGATTCAATGGGACAAATGAAAAATGCCAGTCTGCAAGTCCATCATGATATGGCCGATATAACCGTTTCAGTAGATGATGCAACTGAATATGTTGATGACTGTAATGTAGTTGTTGATAAATTTGTCGACAGTAGTAAAAAACTATCCCATCAAATGGAACAGGCAACAGTAGGTCTTGATTCGCTTAAAGTTGATAGTGATCAAATCATTCAGGTCGTGGATGAAATTAACAGTATTGCAGAACAAACTAATCTTCTGGCTTTAAATGCCGCCATTGAAGCAGCACGCGCGGGTGAATCAGGTCGAGGCTTTGCTGTTGTTGCCGATGAAGTCAGGACCCTGGCTGAGCGTACACAAAAAGCAACGCAAAGCGTACAGGAAATGGTTAATCGAATTCAGGGCAGTACCCAGGATTTGGAAAACACCATGAATCAAGGTAATGAATACACGCAAAAAACCGTTGAAGAAAGTCAAAACGCCAAGCAACAACTCGAAAAAATAAGCCAGACAATTACTGAAATTAATGGATTAACAACTACTATTCAACACTCTATAGCTTCACAAACAAAAGCGTCCGATGCAGCACACCATTCTGTTGAAGCATTAAACCTCATCAATGAGGAATCCCTCAAAACCAGTGAACTGCAATCTGTCTCCAACGATGATTTACAAAAACTTGGCCTGACCATAAAAGAAAAGCTGGGGCACTTCATCCTTACAGAATCAACCTGGAATGAAAACCTACGGACTGAAACCAGAGCATCAGAAACAACTTCGGAAAAACAAGAGTCCACTGAAGATATCGAGCTATTCTGAGGAAATCCCCCTTCACAGCTATCATGATGGGCTTGCCTGACAGGGTGAAGCATAATCATCTGTCCTGAATGGACAAACGCAGTGTGCGGAACGCCCGGAGAGCTGGATGAGTCAAAAACCGATTGTCCCAAATGGACAATCGCAGTTTTGACGAACGACTGGCCATGGTAGACCAGGCTGGGCTACCAGGATTCGCGATGTTTCGTCAGGGATGGCAAGTAGAACACCATTTTGAAACCATAAAATAGACCGCAATTGAGTAGGCATGGCTTGAATGAAATGAATGGCGTGCCTGACAGGATTCGAACCTGTGACCTTCGGTGTCGGAGACCGATATTCTATCCAACTGAACTACAGGCACTGAACTAGGTTTTTCTTGCCATCCCTGACGATACATAACTGGCTTCGAATTACCCCAGCCTTGTCATCCCTGACAAGGCGTTCATTTCGCGTGAAGCAATGCTTCACTTAAACCGCTCAACTCACCCACCTGAACTACAGGCACTAAAAAGATTTAGCATAGCCATCAGCCTCATTGCAGTCCAGACACACATACCCTTTATTTAATTAATGTTTAAACCAGCTGACTCTGGCTCAAAACTTCGTTTCCAGCTATACTCACGCGCAAATTTTTCGCTCGGGTTATCACAAGTGGTTTTCCCCCACCTTACCTAATCCACGTTTTATTGCACCCATGCTCCAAGGAGACAATTGTGAGTCAAACTACAGATAAAGATTTCATGAGAACCCTGTTCTTTGTTATCGGTGGCCTATTCGGCTTTATGATTATTATCATTATCGCGGCAATTTACCTGACTAATATGAAGACAGAGGATGGTTCTGTTGACCCTATGGTCTCAGCAGCGATTGAAAAACGTATTAAACCTGTTGGAGAGGTCACGACAGGCGCTGTTGCTGCAGCTCCCGCAGCAGGCGCAGCTGATGGTAAATCTATCTACGTCAGTAGCTGTGCTGCCTGCCACGATACAGGCGCTGCAGGCGCTCCTAAAGTGGGTGATAAAGGTGCCTGGTCCAAGCGTATAGCTCAAGGAATGGATACCTTATTTGATCACGCCATAAACGGCTTTAAGGGCATGCCACCACGTGGAGGCAGTAGTAAAGATGACGATGCAATTAAGGCTGCAGTTGAGCACATGGTCAAAAACAGCAAATAACCTGTCGTCTCACACAATAAAAAAAGGCCGGTTAATACCGGCCTTTTTTTATTTACGGTATTTTTGTAATACCTCAAATTCTTCAATCGTGGTTTTGCGATAACCTGGATAGGCCATGGTTCTTAAAACCTGTTGTCCGGTTTCATTTTGTTTCATGTCCACCAGAGTTTGCTGTAATTGACTGACAAATTCGGAATTAAGATCAGTCGCCACCAAAACAGACATATTCGGTATGGCCTCACTTTCACCGATTGAATGAATTGGAACTGCGTATTTCTGTGCTTTCTTGTAAACATTAACGGATATGACGGCAACATCTGCATTATTATTTACTACCGCTTCATAGGCCGCATTATGGGTTGCATATTCAACATACGTCAGGCCTGCTTCCTGATCACCCAGTGCTTTTTTTAATGCCTCTTTACCGATTTTCGTAATAATGGCTTTCTTTGAGGGTGTTGCGATAACAAGCTTATTAATATCATTAGTGGTTTTAATTTTACTGTCATTACGTACCACCAGCTGAGCCGTTAATGGTTTGTTGATGGTCGTAATCACCTGATAATTGCCCTTCTCCACTGCAGGCAAAATAAAATGTGGCGCAGTTTCGAGAAAATCGTACTGCCTGTCTGCGGTACGTTTTATAAATGTTTTAAAATCACGGGCGGTCTCAAGAATCACTTCACGCCCCAGTTTCTCGCTAAGGTATATACGCAAAGGGGTGTAACGTCGGAATTTACTCGATGCACTCTCAGAGGGTAATAATCCAAATACCAATGGCTTTGATTTTTCTGCCAGACTATTGGTAACAAACATCAGCGGGAATAATGCACTGATTAAAACAAGTAAACGTGGGCGATAGGCTAACCTGACTAGCATTTTTTTTCCTTGGCTATCTGACTCCTTATCTATAGCGGTTTGTGCGTACAGATCTTTAGAACAGATGAGGAAAATAGTGCTACTTAAACTGGCCTTTTTTCAGAAAATGGCAAACCAGTTTTGCCACTGATGTAGCAAGCAACATACCCTGATGACTATAGGCTACCGTGCGGTGTTCTTTTATGGCGTCTGACTGAGTCGCAGACAGGCTGACCGTTCCATCGTTGGGTTTTTCCAACGCCCGTGGCGCAAACACCGTTCCAAGCCCGATACCTTTTGTACCGGCAATCATGCCGATATCATGTTCCGATTTCCATTGTGGTACATCACCCAACAAGCCCTGGTTGACCGAGTGTCCAAGAAATCCGCGTAATAAACTGGTCTGAGAAATATGCTTCGCTACCCGACTGCCATTAATGGGGGAACCCAGCAATACTACTCGACCAGGTTTTTGTTGTGGAAAGTCATTAAACAAATGCATTACAACAATACCGCCAAGACTATGCGCAACCAGATGGATAACCTCGCTATCCAATGTAGCAAGATAGTTATTTAATGCTTGCGCATTTTCTCTCGGTGTCCTACTCAGGCTCTTATAACTGAACTGGTGGCATTCGTAACCACAAATGGCAACACGATGTCGCATCAAAGTCATTTCTATACCGGTCAGCCAGATTCCGTGAATAAATACCACGGCCTCTTTTTTAAAATGTTCTTCAACTTCTGGCATGTTCATCACTGCTTTTTCTTTTTTAGCACTTTACCAATGGCTCGGGATGCGGCAAAAAAACCAAAACTGGCGGTAATGGTACTTGATGTGCCATAGCCATATCGACAATCAAGAGAGATACCATGAATCCCCGGTTTTTCATGGCTTACGGTACCATCTTCCTTGGGGTAGAGCTGTTGCTGG
>Ga0316205_10002880_pt1 | contig 17016 bp, 17 predicted proteins | sample 3monthpyrite_MG_FD_204941 | JGI IMG/M metagenome (GOLD analysis project Ga0316205, IMG submission 204941) | Microbial mat bacterial communities from mineral coupon in-situ incubated in ocean water Damariscotta River, Maine, United States -... | ecosystem: Environmental > Aquatic > Marine >... | reverse complement strand
ACACAGCGCCATTGGCCACCGGCCGCCGCAAGAACGGGAGAACGCATTCCATGCGAGCATGATCGCCCTTGAAAAAGCCGCATAAGTTTTGAACAAAGAACTCTCCGGTAAACCCGGGGCGGTTCAATCCGCTTCCAGCGGAACGCGCGCGCCAGTGCTTTGACCAAGGTATTGTCTATCTTGCTTGTGCTGGATGCGCCATTAGGCAGCTGCATCTCCTTGCGGCCGCCGCGTTTAACGAGGCGGAACAAGACGTGCACTGTCACCGTTTCCGGCACTGCCTTCGCGCGGGTCATGCCGCCGTTCCGAGATCAGCCATCATTTCTCGTGCCAGACCGGTCAGACCGTCCATCCGGAGGCTAACACTCAGGCCATCGGTGCCGATATCGATCCGTTCGATCAACAGTGCGGCGATGCGTGCCTGCTCGGCGGGGAACAGTTCGTCCCATAGCGGATCAAGATGGGTTAGCGCGTCACGGGCGTTGGCCTCGGTGATATCGCCATCCTCCGAGCGGGCTGCTTTCCACGTTCCGGCCACGATTTCGGGCTGGCGGAACACGGCGCGGAGTTGGTCGATGACCGCGGCTTCAATCTCGCCTGCGGAGACACGGCCGACCGGGCATGATCCGGCGCCGTGCTTCAGCACTGATTGACTGACGTAGTACCGGTACAGCCGACCGCCCTTGCGGGTGTGTGTCGGCGAGAAGGCCGCCCCGTCGGGGCCGTAGAGCAGACCTTTCAGCAGCGCAGGAGTGTCGGCGCGTGTGCGCGCGGCGCGCTTGCGGGGGCTTTCGGTCAGGATGGCGTGGACTTTGTCCCAGACTTCCTTGTCGATGATGCCATCGTGCTCACCGGGATAACTGTCGCCCTTGTGTACGGCCTCACCGATGTACGCGCGGTTGTTCAGCAGGCGATACAGGTACTTCTTGTCGATCCGGTTGCCACGGCTGGTCTGGATACCGCGCGCCGCCAGTTCCCGCGCCAATTCCGTGCCCGATCCGATCTCGATGAACCGGGCGAAGATCCAGCGGATGTTGGCGGCATCGGCCTCCTTGATGATCAGCTTCCGGTCCTTCACCTCGTAGCCCAACGGTGGCACGCCACCCATCCACATGCCCTTCATCCGGCTGGCACGGACCTTGTCGCGGATGCGCTCGGCGGTCACTTCACGCTCGAACTGCGCAAAGCTGAGCAGGATGTTCAGCGTCAACCGCCCCATGGAAGTCGTGGTATTGAAGGACTGAGTGACGGATACGAAGGTGACCCCATTCCGGTCAAACACCTCGACCAGTTTGGAAAAATCCATCAGCGACCGCGACAAGCGGTCTATCTTGTAGACAACGACCACGTCGACCAACCCGTCTTCGACATCGGCCAGCAACCGTTTCAGACCGGGGCGTTCCAGTGTACCGCCAGAAATGCCACCGTCGTCATACTGATCGCGGACCAGAACCCAGCCTTCTGACCGCTGGCTGGCGATGTATGCCTCGCAGGCCTCGCGCTGGGCATGGAGGCTGTTGAATTCTTGCTCAAGACCCTCCTCGGAGGATTTCCGGGTGTAGACCGCGCAGCGCAATTTTCTGACGATTGGTTTGCTCATGCGCCCCTCCGGTGGTTTTTCAGGCCAAAGAACACCCAGCCGTTCCAGCGCGTGCCGGTGATGGCTCGGGCAATGGCAGACAGCGATTTGTAAGGCCGTCCCTGCCAGTCGAAACCGTCGGCAGTGACGGTTACGAGATGTTCGACGCCCTGCCATTCACGGATCAGCCGTGTGCCGACGATAGGTGTAAGATCGGCGCGGATGCGGATCTTCTTGCGGTCGCCACCATCCAGCTGTTCGCCGAGAGCTTCCAGCCGCTTCACAGTTTCCGGCTTCAGACCGCCATAAGCCAGTTCCTGGATGCGGTAAGCCAACCTGCTTTCGAGGTAGCGACGATTGAACGGCGGCGGCTCGCTGTCAAACAGCTCACGCCATTGCGTCTTCAGGTCTGGCGTCGACGTGGTCTTGAGCGCGGCCAGGCGGGCGGGAATCGGATCTTGCTTGGTCATGTTTTTCTCCGGTGAGTTGGAGTTGCATGACGCCATTCGTCGGCCGGATAGTGTAGGCAACTTTCTCCAGTATCGTCAGATACTTCCGCCCGATCGTGCATCCGCAGGCGAACTAGCCCAAGAGCGAGCAGGCCACACAAATCGGCGCGGCGCTCAATGGGCGTCATCTGGTCGGGCGGGAGCGGATTGGGTCGTTTCATGCAAGCCTCGGGGCGGTTGTCTCCCTTGGCTTCTACTCGTCGGCCTCGGAATCCGTCCCAACTGTTCGCCCAACGGTTGCGGCCATATGGGCGAGAACATATTATGAACATTCATTTCATGGAAAAAGGGGATTCGCGATGGCCGGCAATTTGAAAAAGTTCGTGAACCCCCGGTTCATCAAGACAATTGATCTGATTCTGATGAAGGCATTGCTGACCCGGCATGAGGGCCAATTTAGCAGTTTCTCCGTCGATCTGCTTGATCAGGAAGACGATGCGGCGCGCGATGCGCTGCATAACCTTCTGACCGGTGCCGAGGACAGTTATCCGGAAGGTCTGCGGGCCGATCTCCACCGGATTGCCGAACTGGGCGACAGGCGGGGCCTCGAAGTCATCCAGACCCAAGCCGACCGTCAGGGCATCGATCTGTTTCCGGACATGAAGACCGGCGATGAAGATGGACCCAACAAGGCACATGATCCGAAACACATCGCGGTCCGCGTGTTTCTTGAACATCCCGATCTGTTTGACGCCGCCGCCGATCACATGGCGATGCTCGCCGCTGATCGGCTGCACGAGTACGCCGGGCGGGAACGGGGTGTCACGGTCGATCTGACGCATGGGAAGGTCGAGGCGTTCCGAAAGGCTGTCGCCGAGCTGTTCCGCGACGCGTTCCTGGGAGATTACTGCCGGGTCGGCGATTACGCCGATGGCGACGAGATCAACCTGGTGGTCAGTCACGGCTCCATGGTCTCGACCATGCCGGTCGTCGAAGGCCTTCAGGAGCGCGTTATCAGTGTTCGGCAGATTGCCCATGCCGTGCTGCGCTATTCCGAGAACACCGGCATGCTCCGGCTCGCCCGGATGAGAAAAGCCCACCAGCCGAAGATCGCCGAACTCTTCGCCGCGATCATCGTGGAGCGACCGGGATTTTTCGATGGTGATGATGCACAAGACCTCTACACGCTGCGACCGGTTGAACTCGCGGGCCCCGATTTCGCATTTGATCATGCTTACGATCCTATGATTGATCGTGTCCTGATCATCGAGGCCGCGGCAGACCTCATGGTGCCTGGTAAGAAGGGGTATCCGCGGGTGTCGCGCACGCTGCGGTCGCGCGACCTTGGCGGCAAAGCGCTTCGGCATTTTGGCGGCACGCCAGTTTCGTTTGGAGGATCATGGCGCCTTGGTGAAATCGTCTTTCGGATCCTGTTCAAGGGCGATGGCAAGCGCCAACCGCAGGTGACCGTCAAACTGCGCCCGCCCGGCGTCGTGCAGTTCCGGCGCACCCAGCATGAGGCGCGTGTGTTGACCTTGATCGAACGGAATGGCCTGACGAATGACCGAGACGATTTTGCAGTTATTGACGCGGCTGAGTGAGGCAGGGAACGACGCCGTTCTTTCCGGGGCAGTCGCTGAATCGCATTACGGATCCGAGTTTGACAGACTTTTGCGCAAGCGCGTCTTGGTCGAAGCAGCACCAATTAGCCATTGGGATGTCTGTGATCGCTGTGAATGCGGAACGATCTCGCGGCCAATTCGACAGAACGGCGATCAATACCAGGCCGATTGCCCGCTCGATCCTCGTGAGGACGTTGTCCTGAGTGCCGAAGACATTCGGTCTTTCCGGATCAACTTCCGCAACCTTGCCATGGAAATTGCAGCTATGACCGGGTTGCGAGGTCAACCCGGCCTGATGGCGGCGGGCCTCTGGGATTTGGGTCAAACGGCGTCTGGAAGATGCGTCTTCCTCATCTTTGATGCGTCATTTCTGAATATGGACGGCCTGGTGCCTATCATTGGCAGGTCCTCTAAGTTGAGCGCCGCAACTCTTATCGCACCTCTCCCTCCGCCCGAGATTGCAGCCCACCTGATCGATGCTGGGATCCATGTTGTCGCGCCAAGTGATGTGGTCGCTAAAACGTCTGGAGAAGATCAGGGTCGGAATAGTGCTTCGATTCTGGATCCACCGCCAGAGACGCCAGAGTTGGTTCTCGATCCACAGTCTGCGACGGTCATATGGCGCGGGACTTCAGTGGTGCTGTCGCATCAACTCTTGCCTGTCTTCAAACGACTGGTCGAGAAAGCGCTGTCTCGTGACCCGGTGGCGTCCGGTCCGTTCATCGAAGGCAGTACCGGGCGAGAAGCCAAAGACCTCGTAAGAGAACTCAGGGAGGCATTTCGCTCCGCAGGCTTCTCAGCTGATGATGTTAAGTCGCTGTTTCAAAACGTACGTGGTCGCGGCTATCGTCTAGGTGTTGCGGCAGGCAGCATTCGAGAATCACCGTAGGGCGGCGAACATTGATCAAGATACTTCATACAGCCGATTTGCATCTGGATTCGCCGCTGAAAAGCTTGGCGCTAAAAGACGAGCGGCTTCGTGATCAGGTTCAGACGGCAACTCGGACTGTATTCAAGCGGTTGGTGCAGTTCGGAATTGACGAGGGCGTCAGCGCGCTACTCATCGCCGGTGATCTTTTCGACGGTAAAGAACGCAGCGCTAAGACCGCGGCCTTCTTGGTCTCTGAATTGGATCGGCTCCGCGAGGCCGGAATCCCCGTGTTCTATATCAAAGGCAACCATGACGCGGAAAACCCAGTGGCAGGTGCATTTGAGCTACCTGCCAATGTGCATGTTTTTGATGGTCGGGGCGGAAAGGTCCAACTGGCGGACGAAGATATCTGGATTCACGGAGTCAGCTTTCGGGACAGGCATGCGCCCGAAAGCCTTTTGCCAAAATACGATCCACCTGTAGCCGGGGCTATCAACATCGGTATGATGCACACGTCGCTTTCCGGGGCCTTCGGCCACGATCCCTATGCCCCTTGCACGATTTCCGAGTTACTCGATCATGGCTTTGACTATTGGGCACTGGGGCATGTGCATAAGCGTGAGATCCATTCCTCCAACCCATGGGTCGTGATGCCAGGCATGCCGCAAGGGCGTGATGTCGGTGAAGCAGGGCCGAAATCAGCGACGCTTCTGAAAATTGAGGGATCCCAGATTAAGATTGAAGAAGTTTCGGTGGCACCTGTTGAATTTCGGCTGAGCCGCTGTGATGTTTCTGATGTTTCGGATGATGACGATCTCCGAAGGTGTATTCGCGCGCACCTTCGTTCCGAAGCAACTGCCACCAACTCTGACGCAGCGATCATCAGACTTAGGATGGTTGGGCAGACCGAAAGGGCCTGGCAGATCCGGCGAGACGCCGATGTGTGGGAGGAAACAATAAGGGATCTTGCTGAAGAAACGGGGTGTCTTTGGGTCGAGCAGGTCGAATTGGAGGTTGCAGTCGGCTCGGAGGAGCAAGGAAGCGCAGATGCTGTGTCCGAACTGAAGGACATAATGAGCGAATTGCGCGGGGAGGAAGGTTTCCGGGCGTCAGTAAAGCAGGAACTGGACCACATCATTTCTCTTTTGCCTCCGGACCGTCGACAAGTTCTCGTTCCTGATGAAGCCGCTTCAGAGAAACTGCTTGAAGAAATAACCAACCAGGCATCGATCTCGATGGTGGCCTTGATGAAAGGGGCCGCGAAATGATGCGACTAAGGCGCCTAGGGCTCGAATTCTTTGGCCACTTCACTGACAAGTGGATGGATTTCGGGGAGCGTCCTGATGGAGCGTCTGATTTCCATCTGATTTATGGGTCCAACGAAGCTGGCAAGACGACCGTCATGGAGGGTTATCTTCGCTTGCTCTACGGTTTTCGCCACATTGAACCGTACGATTTCAAGCATATGCGTCCCAATCTCAAGGTATCGGCCGCGCTCATGTTCGGGGATGAGATGCGGGAATTTTCTCGTCTGCCGGGCCGCAAAAACAATCTGGTTGACCAGTCTGGCACACCACTGCCGGAGACGGCTCTCCAAGGCGCACTTTCGGGCCTGACGATAGACGACTACCGCAAGCTTTTTTGCCTCGACGATGCGACAATCGAGGAAGGGGGTGACGAGATCGCAAACAGCAAGGGCGAAATTGGACGGCTACTCTTTTCCGCCGCTGCTGGTGTAGGCGATTTGTCCGAGGTTCTGGATGCAGTCGATGGGCGCGCTGCTGATCTCTACAAAAAGGGCGGCAGCAAGTCTGCCTTTGCTCAACTGAAACGCAAGTTGGACGATGTCTCCGCGCAAATACGCGAAACCGATATCAGCGTGTCGGTGTACCGACAGCGAAAGCAGGCGTCAGATGATTCCGAAGCTGCCGAAAATGATGTTCGCACACGACGCCGGGACATGCTTAAAGAGCAGGCCCGCCTGCAGGCGATTACCAAAGCCTTGCCAATGTCTGCCCAGATTACGGAACTGGAGCGGGACTTGGCACCACTGCAACATTTCCCAGTCGACCTGGACATTGATCCGGAAGAGCTTGTCGAACTTTCGAAGCGGCGCGTTCTGCTCGAAGCTGAACGTACGCGCCTCAAGGATCTGATCGAAGAAAAAACAAAGGAATGCAACGCGATCGCACCGCAGCCAGAAATGGTGCAGATCTTGAAGAGACTTCAGGACCTCCGCGAACTCAGAGCCAGGTGCGGAACGGCAGCGACCGATCTTTCCCGGCGGCAAAGCCAGCGGGATGACGTTATCGAAGACATGAAGCGCAGCCTTGTAGAGATAGGGCTGACAGGCACAGACGCCCCCGAAAAGTTTGTATTTGACCTGACCCATCTACGGGAACTTGAGAATAAGTTTCAGGCAGTGTCGGAGGCAGACGCAGCGCTCCGTACGGCAGAAGAAGAGCAAAGAAATGCGCTAGAAGTTCTCGGAGTGGCGGAAAAAAATCTCGGAGAACTGCCCGCTGTCGCCGAAGATGGGCAGGATCTTCGGAAAATCCTGGACTTCCACGACGCGCCTCATGTCGCTGCTGAAGCCAACAAGGCCGCTGAGGCGTTGAGGCATGCGCAACGGTCCGCCGGCGCAGCGCTCTCACAGCTAACTATTGATGGGCAGTGTTTTGAATCCGTACCCGAACTGCCGCTAAGTCCCGAAGAGGCATCTACTCTGGCGCGCAGCTTCGAATCCGCCCAGAGTTCGGTGACTGGTGCAGAAGATGACCTTGCCCAGGCTGAAGAGGCCGCTGAACAGCTTGCTGCGCGTATAGACGCTTTACTAGATTCCGGTGCCTTTATCAGCGACGAGGAGTCAATCGCATCGCGTCGCGAGCGCGACAGACTCTGGAGCGAACATCTTGGTGATCTGTCTCAGCCTTCGGCCGCAACGTTTGAGACTGCCATGCGTGTTGACGATGAAAAAAATGCCGCTCGTCTCAACCAGACTAAGGAACTCGCCGAAGTCCGGCAACTAAAGGTCGCGCTCGCAGAGGCCAACAGCAAATCTGAGGCAAAGAAGGTCGGCCTTGAAAGGGCGAGCGGTCGTTTGAGTGATCTGCAATCGAAATTGAAGGGCCATCTATCTGCCGTCGGAATGAAAGCGGGTCTTTCGGCAGGTGGCTTCGCTGATTGGGTGCGGAGGGGAGATTCCGCACGAGCGCAAGCGATTTCAGCTGAGAACGAAAAGATCGCCGCTGCACCGGTTCTTGATGCGGCGGAATTGTTGAGGAACAAACTTGCCGGGGTTCTGAATGCTCCGGAAGCAAGGCTAGACGTGTTGGTTTCCTTGGCCAGCAAGGCCGCAGCCGATCGTGAAAAGATGCAGATCGAGCTGCGGGCAGCGCAAAAAACCGTAGATGATGCCAAGACGGAACATCAAAAAAGGACCGGCAAGGCGGCGGAGGTCGCAAAAACGCGAGATGCGGTGAAAATCGCATGGTCCAAGGCCCAAGAAAGCGCGTTCGGTGATGCAGGAAGGGTCATTCCGCTTCCGCAGGCATTCGAAATCTTTCGGGAAATGCGCGAACAGAATGAGAAGCTGCTTGGTTTGCAACGGCAGATAGCGGGCATGGAAAACGACCAGAAGGCGCTGGACGAAGCATTGGTGCCGCTGATTGCGGGTGACCCTCTGCTGAATAACATCTCGGCGACCGATGCCTTTGATGCGTTGGTGTCGAAAGCTGAAGGCGCAGCCAAATCCGACGCCATACGGGCGGGCCTGCGTGACGAGATCGACGATGCGGAAAGCAAGCTTCAAGTTGCCCAAAGTGCTCTCGACGACGTCGATGCAGAGGTGCGAAACTCGGCGGCAATATTCCATGCCACCATTCCGACCAGTACCGTGGAAGAGCTTCGTGAGGCCGTTCTGCGGGGAAGGCACGCCATCGAAGCGCGAGAAGAGATCGTCAGCTTGTCGAGCGAATTATGTTCGCTCGTCGGCGCTCAGACGAGGCTCGAAGCTGAAGCCACGCTTCAAGGGCAATCCTTATCGGAGGTTCAGGCCTCAGCAAGTGAGGTCGAGCGGGATCTCGCAGGGCTCGAGGCCGATTTGACGACGGCTATTGAAAATAGAACCCGCGCGAAGTCCGATCTTGATGCGATCACCGGTGATGCAGATGTGGCGACTCTTGTCGCCCGTCGACAGACAATCGAACTTGAGATGGAAAACTTGATCCGCAAGTTTCTTGATTTGCGGGTGGGGCACATGCTGGCGGATGAGGCAATTCGTAGATACCGCGATGCACATCGAAGTGGAATGATGAAATCGGCTGAAGCTGCGTTCACCGAACTTACAAATGGGGCATATCGTGGCCTTACCACCCAGATCGACGGAGCAAACGAAATTCTCGTCGCGATCCAATCCTCCGACGGCGCAGCCAAGCAGGCGCATGCGATGTCGAAGGGGACGCGATTTCAACTCTACCTGGCTCTTCGGGCTGCAGCCTACGAGCAGATGGCGGCGAACGGGACCGTTCTACCGTTCTTTTGCGACGACGTATTCGAAACGTTCGATGAGGATCGTACGCGCGCCGCTTGTGGGCTGATGCGTCGGATAGGCTTGACCGGGCAAGCTGTATACCTAACACATCACCGACATGTTGTTGATATTGCGAAAGAAGTGTGTGGAGATGAAGTAAGGATTCACGAAATCTAGGCAACCGAGCTCTTCGTGACTGACGTTATTGAATAGGTTTGTTACCCACTAAAGCCCCACCAACTCCCCACCCCAATCCCACCTAACGGCGGTCTGCATCCGGCAGTTTCGGTTCATCAGAAACGATGACCGAGGCGCACAGCGATGCAGATCAAACTCTCCCCCGACGACATTGAAACCATCATCTCCGAGGCCGCCGCCGCGGCCCGGCGGCTGCGGCGGCGGCTGGGCTTGCCCGCCTGCGATCGTGAGGATCTGGGTCAGTATCTCCTGATCGACCTTCTGCGCCGCTTGCCAGCTTTTGATCCGGCACGCGGCAGCCTCGGCGCATTCGCAGGTCTGGTCCTGCGCAATCAGTCCTCACGGATCGCGATCCGGATGATGCGGGAACGCAGGGCGCAGGGTGGCGGGCTGCTGTCGCTCGATGCGCCCTCCGGCGGGGACGACCAGCGTCCGCTCGCCGAGACAATCGGTGAGGACGAGGGTCTGTCGGCATGGCACGGCCAGGCGACCACCGCGCGTGCATTCACTGAGCAGCATCAGGCCGTGCAAACCGCGATTTCACGGTTGCCGCTCGAGGATCGTCGCCTCTGCGCAGCACTGGCACATCGTCCGGTTTCGGCGCTGGTCTCCGAAGGTTTTGGCAGCCGGTCCACGCTTTACCGCCGCCTTGCCGATCTCCGCCACGTCCTCACAGCCCATGGCCTCGGTCCCGTCTGGGACGATGTGGCAGCGGTCTGAGTAGAGGCGAAAGGAGGAGATCATGTTCATGGGAACCACACCCTTTATTACGGTTCGCGCCAGCCGACCGCTGTCCGAGATCGAGTTCTGCGCCTGGGTGGCGCAGGCCGTTCCCAGCGAACGGCTGGAATACCATCGCGGCTTTCTGGTGCTCGACATCTTCCCTGTGTTTTCAGGGCTGTCGGATGCGGCGCGGGCCGAATTGAGCAGGCTTGGATCGCGGGCCTTCTGGGCCGCCGAGCAGGGCCTCGTGCATCTCGTGCAGGAGCGCGTGGGCCCGGATCAGTTCGCCTACATCGCCGTCGCCCGGCCCAAGCCCAAAGCCGCTGCCGTCTCGCTGTCCGAGCTGCTGCTCGCCGAACAGGAGGCCGCGTGATGCCCGCATTCCAATCCTTTTTCACCGATCACGGAGACCCTTTCATGCCATTCCCCGAGAACACCCCAACGCCGGACGATCTGCCGTCCCTCAGCGCCGCGGAAATCGCAGCCCTGCCGGTCGAGTTGCTGGCGATCCTCCAGCGCGAGATCGAGGAGCGTCTGAAGCGCGACAAGGCCGCCAAGACCCGCTTCGATGCCGGACTGGCTGTCCGCTACGCCATTCGTGCTGCCGAAGAACGGCAGGTGTCGGCGAAGGACACCGGCACGGTCCGCTTTGATGATGGCGATTTCACCGTGGTCGCTGATCTGCCGAAGCGGGTGGATTGGGATCAGGACCTGCTGACCGCCATGGTGGCGCGGATCGAGGACTCTGGAGATGACCCCACAGAGTATGTCGATCTCGCTTACAAAGTGCCGGAGCGCAAATATGCCGCCTGGCCCGAGGCCATCCGGCAGGGTTTCGAGCCCGCACGCACCGTTCGGCCCGGCACGCTGAAGGTCGAGATCCTCGCGCAGGGGGCCGACCAGTGAGCCTCCCCATCATCAGCGCCGACCAGCGGCTTGCCGAGCCGCGCGGCATCAAGGGCTGCATTTTCGGGAAATCCGGAATCGGGAAAACTTCTCTCCTGTGGACGCTCGACCCTGAGCGCACCCTGTTCATGGATCTCGAAGCGGGCGATCTCGCCATCGAGGGCTGGTCCGGTGACAGCATCCGGCCGCGAACCTGGACGGAATGCCGGGACTTCGCTGTGTTCATCGGAGGGCCCAACCCGGCGCTGCGTGACGAGCAGCCCTATAGCCCCGCACACTACAAGACGGTCTGCGACCGCTTCGGCGATCCGGCCGCACTCGACCGCTACGACACGATCTTCGTGGACTCGATAACCGTCGCCGGGCGGCTGTGCTTCGGCTGGTGCAAGGGCCAGCCCGAGGCGCTGTCGGAGAAGACCGGCAAGCCGGATGTGCGCGGGGCCTACGGGCTGCACGGCCGCGAGATGATCGGCTGGCTGACCCATCTGCAGCACACGCGGGCCAAGAACGTCTGGTTCGTCGGGATCCTCGACGAGAAGCTCGACGACTTCAACCGCAAGGTGTTCCAGCCGCAGATCGATGGCTCGAAGACCGGGCTGGAGCTGCCGGGGATCGTCGATGAGGTGATTACCATGGCGGAACTGAAGGCCGATGGCGGCGATCCGTATCGCGCCTTTGTCTGCCAGACGATCAACCCCTGGGGCTTTCCGGCCAAGGACCGCTCCGGCCGCCTGGCACAAGTCGAAGAACCCCATCTCGGCCGCCTGATGGCCAAGATCCGGACGCCCGCAGTCCCGGCGACGGATCGCCTGACCTACGCCCCGCCACCTGCCGATCCGGCCGGTGACGACCAATCCCAACCGCAATCCTGATCAGATAAAGGAGGTTCCCCATGGGTTCCTGGAACGATTTCAACGACGCGCAAAGCAACACCAACCTCATTCCAAAGGGCACGCTGGCGAAGGTGCGCCTGACCATCCGCCCCGGCGGTTTCGACGATGCCTCGCAGGGCTGGACCGGCGGCTATGCCACGCGCGGCTCCACTGGGGCTGTCTATCTCAATGGCGAGTTCACCGTGACCGAGGGTCCGTATGCCAGGCGCAAGATCTTCACCCTGATCGGGCTCTACAGCCCCAAGGGGCCGGACTGGACCAACATGGGCCGCAGCCTGGTGCGCGGCATGCTGAATTCGGCGCACAGGATTTCCGACAAGGACATGTCGGCGGAGGCGCAGGCCGCGCGGCGGATCAGCGGCTTTGCCGATCTCGACGGGATCGAGTTCATCGCCCGCATCGACATCGGCACTGATGCCAGCGGCGACGACAAGAACGAGATCCGCAGCGCGGTCACGCCCGACCATCGCGATTATGCGCAGGTCATGGGAACGGCGCCCCTGCAATTCAGCGGTAACGCCGGACCGGGGGCCACTCCGCAGCAGAGTGGCGCGGCAGCGCCTTCGACCAATCCGCCAGCAGCCAACCCGGGTGCTCCCGGGCGGCCGAGCTGGGCGCAGTAAGGGGGGATCGGACATGCGCCTGCGCCCCCGCCAGAAAACCTTTGTCGAGCGCAGTGTTGCTGCGCTCGCGTCCCGCGGCAACACTCTGGGCGTGGCACCCACCGGCGCGGGTAAAACCATCATGCTCTCGGCGGTCACCGGCGAGATGATCGGCGACGGTGCCAAGGCCTGTGTCCTGGCCCATCGCGACGAACTCACGGCGCAGAACCGCACCAAGTTCCAGCGGGTCGTGCCGAAGGCATCCACCTCAGTGATCGACGCCACCGAAAAATCCTGGGGCGGCGACGTCACCTTCGCCATGGTGCCGACGCTGGCGCGGGCGTCGAACCTGGCCGACATGCCGCGTCTCGATCTGCTGGTGATTGATGAGGCGCATCACGCGGTGGCGGACAGCTACCGCCGCATCATCAACCGGGTGCGCGACGCCAATCCTGACGCGAGGGTGTTCGGGGTGACGGCGACACCGACCCGGGGTGATCGAAAAGGTCTGCGTGAGGTCTTCGACAATGTCGCCGACCAGGTGCGTTTGGGCGAGTTGATCGCGTCTGGCCACCTCGTGCCGCCACGGACCTTCGTGATCGATGTGGGCGTGCAGGAGGAATTGAAGTCGGTCCGCAAGACCAGTGCCGATTTCGATATGACCGAGGTGGCGGACATCATGGACCGCGCGCCTGTCACCGACGAGGTAATCCGCCACTGGGTAGAAAAGGCTGGGGATCGTCAGACCGTCGTCTTCTGTTCAACCGTCGCACACGCCGAGCATGTGGCCGAGGCATTCCACGCCGCGGGGATCACGGCCGCGCTGATCCATGGTGATCTGGCTTCCGAGACCCGCAAGGCCATCCTGGCTGATTACGCGTCAGGCATTATCCGCGTGGTCGTCAATGTCGCTGTGCTCACTGAAGGTTGGGATCATCCGCCGACGGCCTGCGTCGTGCTGCTGCGGCCCAGTTCCTACAAGTCTACCATGATCCAGATGGTCGGGCGCGGGCTGCGCACGGTCGATCCGGAGGAGCACCCCGGCATCGTCAAGACCGACTGCGTGGTGCTGGATTTCGGGACGTCGAGCCTGATCCACGGCACGCTGGAACAGGATGTCGATCTCGACGGCAAGACCGAGGCTGGTGACGCCCCGACGAAATCCTGCCCCGGCTGCGGCGCCGATATTCCGCTGGCCGCCACCGAATGCCCGCTCTGCGGTGAGGTTTTCCCGCGGGAGGACGAAGAGGCCGGTGAAGGCGGCGGTGCCGCGCCGCTCTCGGGCTTCATGATGACCGAGATCGACCTGCTGAAGCGGTCCAGCTTCGCCTGGGTCGACCTCTACGGCACGGACGACGCGCTGATGGCCACGGGCTTCGCGGCCTGGGGCGGCATTTTCTGGCTGGACGGGGTCTGGTACGCCATCGGCGGGGCGAAGGGCGAACGCCCGCATCTGCTGGGTGTGGGCGAGCGCACCGTCTGCCTCGCGCAGGCCGACGACTGGCTGAACACCCACGAGACCGACGAGAGCGCCTTCAAGACCCGCTCCTGGCTGCGCCAGCCGCCGACCGAAAAGCAGCTGCAGTACCTGCCGCCCGAGTGCCGCCATGACTTCGGCCTGACGCGCTATCGCGCCTCGGCGCTGATGACCTTCGGCTTCAACAAGCGCGCTATCCAAGGGGTCGTAAATGCGGTGGCCGATCCCGAACGGAGGGCGGCATGACCCATGACCTCACCAACCCCCATCACGGCCGAGGAACGGCGGCGTCTCTGGCATCCGCGTGGAACGCTCTGTGCTGTCTGCCGGCAACCCACGCGTGGTTTTGGCTGGCGCGATCCGGTCCGGTCGACGCGGCCCCGGCCATCGGTCTGGTTCTGCTCGATGCCCTGCCACGGCTTGTGGACGCGTTTGGCGCGGGAGCGTTTTGCCATGGTTGACCTGACAGAAGAAGAACGCGCCGCCATCACCGCCACCATGAAACGCATCGCACTGCTGATGGGCGAGATCGGCTGGCATACCGCCTTCGCCGATCTGACCGAGGCGCAGGTGCGCGCCCTGATCGAGGAGGCTGTCGAGGGCTTCCGCGAGGCCATGGCCGACATCACCCGGGCCCAGACACCGGAGGTGCCGTTCTGATGCTGGATTTCAACCCACGTCCCTCCATGGCCGAGCGGATCAACGAACTGATCGACGCCGCTCTCATTGCCGAGCGCGAGGCCACGCCGCCCAGGACCTATCTCGGCGCATCCCGCTTGGGTCATGCTTGCGAACGCGCGCTGCAGTTTGAGTTTGCCGGTGCGCCCAAGGATGAAGGTGCCGATTTCAGCGGCCAGACGCTTCGGATCTTCGCCATCGGCCACCAGCTCGAGGATCTCGCGATCCGCTGGTTGCGCGCGGCCGGGATCGATCTGGTCACCCAGAAACGCGATGGCGGCCAGTTTGGCTTCTCCGTCGCGGGCGGTCGCATCCGGGGCCATGTCGACGGTATTATTGCTGACGCACCGGCGGCGCTTGGTCTGCGCACCCCCGCGCTCTGGGAGTGCAAGACCATGAACGCGAAGAACTGGCGGGCCTGCTTCAAGGACGGGGTGACTGTCTCGAAGCCCGTCTATGCCGCGCAGATCGCGATCTATCAGGCCTACATGGAGCCTTCGGTGCCGGGGATTTCGGCCGCACCGGCGCTCTTCACGGCGATCAACAAGGACACCGCCGAACTGCATCACGAGCTGGTGCCCTTCGATGCCGATCTCGCGCAGCGCATGTCCGACCGCGCCGTGAGGATCCTTCAGGCCACTGATGCGGGTGAGCTGTTGCCGCGCATCGCGGCCAATCCCGATTTCTTCGAGTGCCGGTTCTGCGCCCATGCCGAGCGGTGTTGGAGCTTGCCCGGATGACTGACGAGCCCACCGATCCATCAGATCCCGACCAGGACACACCCATGCGCGACGACACAACGCCAGATACGCCCAAGGAAAACATCGTCCATTTCAATCCGTGGCGCGATTTCAACGACGCGGCCCCGCAGATCGACGTCTTCGGCGACGAGCCTGATCCGGAGCAGATCGCCCAGTTCATGCAGGTCGTCTTCGGCTACTGCGATGGGCTGATCCCGGTCCGCAGCTTCATCGACAAGGGTCAGGGCATCGATGGCCGCCCGCATAACATCTGGTTGGAAGCGGATCAGGCCGCGCCCGAAAAGATGGCAACCTTCGCGACATGGGCCTCGCGAGAGGGCGCAGCGGTTTACGTCATCCCTGGCACCGTGGCCGCGCCCGGGCAGGCCAAGGCCGCCGAAATCCTGCAGATGCAGACCGTGGTTGTCGATCTCGACACCGATGACATCGCCGCCAAGCGCTTGCACCTGGAGCGCCATCTCGGAGCGCCGACCATGGTGGTGGCGAGCGGCGGCGTGACGCCCGAGGGGCAGCGTAAGTGCCATGTCTGGTGGGCGCTGACCGAGCCCGCCGAGGGAGATGACATTCGACGCGTCTGCCGACTGCGCGGTGACATTGCCGCCAAGGTCGGTGGGGACATGCACTTCCGCTCCGCCCACCAGCCGATCCGGGTAGCGGGTTCGGTCTATTACAAGAACAGCCTGAAGACGCAGGTGCGGATCGTCGAGTTGAACGGCGACCGCGAGCGTGATCTGGCCGAGTTCATTGAGGCGGTGACCGACATGCCGCCTGCGCCGGGCGTGTCCCTGCAGCCCGAGTTCACGCATCATGAGAAACCCGCCATGGACGATGTGCTGGTGACCCCGGTGCGCGAGGGCGCGCAAGACGACTGGTCCCGCTTCGAAGGGGCATCAGCCGCGATCGGGCATTTCATCCGTATGGTTCACGAGGGCCGGATGACAAAGGACGAGGGCTGGGAAGGCATCTGCGGCTACAACGCCGCCATGCTGCGGCCGCAGTGGCCGGTGGAACGGCTCAAGCGCGAGTCCGAGCGGCTCTGGAACCGGCATGTCGAGAAATACGGACCGCCCCTGATCCGGCTGACCAATGGTGCACCGGGGCCGGAGGACATGCCTGCCTTCACGCTGGGTGCGCTGCTGGACGACCATAGCCCGATGCCCGAGGACATCATTGCGCCGCGCGTGCTGACGCCGGGCGGACTGCTGGTGCTGGGCGGCGCGCCGAAGGTCGGCAAGAGCGACCTGCTGATCTCCTGGCTAGTCCACATGGCCGCTGGTGTGCCGTTCCTCGGCTTCATCCCGCCACGGCCGCTGCGCGTGTTCTATCTGCAGGCGGAGATCCAGTATCATTATCTGCGGGAACGGCTGAAGCAGATCGCCCTGCCGCCAGAGGTGTTGGCCGCCGCGCGCGATACCTTCGTCGCCACGCCCAAGCTGAAGATGCTGCTCGACAATGAGGGCAGCGTGCGGGTCGCGCGCGCCGTACAAACCGCGTTCCCGGAGGCTCCGCCGGACGTCCTCTGCGTCGACCCGATCCGTAACCTCTTCGACGGCGGGCCCGATGGCGGCGGTGAGAATGACAACACCGCCATGATGTTCTTCCGTATGCGGCGGTTCCATCCCATTGATTTGATGTGTTCCTGACGCGTGACGCGCCTGCGAGAAGGTCTGCGTTAGCAGATGGAGGTTTTGCATGGCGGATGGTGGCGAGGGTTTCGTGGGGCGGT
>Ga0316205_10002879_pt1 | contig 17017 bp, 18 predicted proteins | sample 3monthpyrite_MG_FD_204941 | JGI IMG/M metagenome (GOLD analysis project Ga0316205, IMG submission 204941) | Microbial mat bacterial communities from mineral coupon in-situ incubated in ocean water Damariscotta River, Maine, United States -... | ecosystem: Environmental > Aquatic > Marine >... | reverse complement strand
AACCGAAAATTGCGGTTACTAAACCCACGAGAAAGATCCAGTTCAACACATCGCCACTATGAATAAACACAGGCGCAAAACGATTAATTAAAAAACCACCCGCATTAACGATACCTGCGTGCATCAGTGCCGATACCGGTGTTGGTCCATCCATGGTGTAAGGTAACCAGGTATGTAAAAGAAACTGTGCGGAACGGGCAAATGCTGCAAAGCCGATTAACCCAGCCACCACATGTGTTAACTGTAAACCGAATACCTGATGGGCAGTTGGATTCGCCAAAATCTCGTTAAAGATTATCGTCAATGACCAGGTATCATAGGCGTTATACAGTAAAGCAGCAGCAAGAATTAATGGCAGATCACCAATACGATATGTAATCAATGTCCAGAATGCAAAACGATATGCAGTTTGGCTACGTGTATCCTGACCCAGCAGGAAGTAAAGAATAACGCCAACCAGATACCAGGAAATGACCAGAGTAATCAGATCACCTGCTAGCACCATGAATAACAAGGCAGCAGTCATTAAATCAAGTAGCACGAAGAATTGACCATAAGCCGCTTCTTCTGCCATATATCGTACCGAGTATAAATGTACGATCAAGCTAATCCCAAGGATGATGGTTGCCAACAATATACTTAAAGGATCAAACAACAGAATAGCCGTGGAACCACCCAGTGGTAATATATGAATTCCACTACCTGAAAGCGCGAATGCCAGTAACAAGCAGGATAATAGAAAACTGAGTGTGGTGATTGCCACACTGAGCCGGGCAATGCTACGACCGATGCGCCCTGCAAATAACTGAATGAATAAAGCAGATATGAGTGGCAATATAGCCACTATAATAACGAGTCGCTCCATATTATTATCTCAAACCTTTTTTGCCCCCAGCTGGAACACTTGTCCAACACCCAGCCTTTTTATATTTTTATAGTTTAATTTTTTACTCAGAATTATCTTTTGTTCTCGTCCTAATTACACATTAAATTCTCTGTCAATGGTATAACTCAGGTTGATATGTAATTACCTTACCAAATATATTGTCTTTATTTCTTCGTTTTTTTCTTTTTCTTAGTGTTAGAAAACTGATATTTTAATGATGGTAAGATACTTTCCATACGTTTGGTGATTTTTGACTCATATTCAATAGCAAAATCGAGAAATGTTCTTGCCACCAAAGATAACTCCTTACCTTTTGGATAAACCATGTACCAATGGCGCATAATGGGAAATCCCTCCATATTCAGGATAGCAACGGGTCCATCGATCCCTTCCAGCAATATAGTATGTAAAGACATCACCGACAAACCAAGCCCACCAACGATCGCATGTTTAATCGCTTCGTTACTACCAAGCTCCATCCTTACCTTTGGTCTTAAATCCTTGGCATCAAAGGCACGGAACGTCGCATCACGCATCCCTGATCCTGGTTCACGCACGATAAAAGGTTCCTTGGCAATTTCTTCAAGGCTGACATTCTTCTTTTTAACCAAAGGATGGTCACGTGGAGCCAGCATAACCAGGGGATTTGGTGCGAAGGAATAGGATTGTACTTCCAATTCGCCTTCCGGAACCTGCCCCATGATATATAAGTCATCAACATTATTATGCATTCGTTCGATGATGCTATCGCGATTGGTTACCTTGAGCGCCAACTCGATACCAGGATAAAGCTTACTAAAATCACCCATCATTTCTGGCGCCATGTACTTGGCAGTGGTCACAACAGCTAAACGTAACCGACCACGTTTCAAGCCTTTCATATCATCCACTTTCATTTCGAAGTTGGATAATGACTCAAACATACGTCGGCAGGCCTCATAAAGTTCTACGCCTGCTTCAGTAGGCTCAATACGACGCCCCACATGTTCAAACAAGGGTAAACCTATCGCTTCAGTAAGCTTCTTGACTTGCATGGAGACAGTTGGCTGGGTGAGGAATAACTCCTCAGCCGCACGAGTAAAACTACCGAGTCGATAAATGACTTCAAAAACCTGTAACTGGCGTAAGGTAGCGTGACGAATGAGATAATCAGAAGTCGCGGTAGGTGCGTTGCTAGTGTTGTCTGTAGCTTTGGCCATTGTTACAACCGGTGTTTGTTCAGCTCAACAAACGAGTGATTAATCAATCAGACATTTCAAACCGAAATAGACAAATGCTGAAATATCTGCTAATTAATAATAGCAGATAGTTTTTTCATTTTATATAGATTTCTATCTATGAATATATTTTTTTAGTCTGGCCAAACTCGGCATGTACCTAATGAGTAACCCGTTGCAGCAGGTGCTGTCGCCGCTTTTTTACGAGGCGCGTCTTTTTTAGCAGGTTTTTTTTCTGCTTTGGCGGCAGGTTCTTTTTTCTCTGTGGCAGTAGTAGTGGTTGCAGTACCTGCCTTGGTCATTTTCATTGAATTGACCAGTTTGTTTTTCATACTCTCATTACTCATTGCAAAATCTCCTGTATAAGATCATCGATTTCTTCAACGGCAGCATCTCCACGTTTTCCTGTTTCATAGACGCTTTTTCCTTCTAATATGCTGCTGCGAAAAATCGCCCGTCGACGAATCATGGCATCAGCTACGGGAACACCAATCTCAGTGACGGCCTCACGCACAAGCTTGGATAACATGGTGCGTGGTTCGAGTTGGTTTATCACTATTAGTGGTTTTAAATATGGATTAGCTTCCATGGCTTTTTCCACCGCTTGGACAATATGTACTGTTGCCCATAAATCCATAGGGGATGGCTGCACAGGGATAACTGCATGAGTACTCACTTCCAGTGCCCTGTTAGTCTGTGGTGCATAAACCGATGGCGGACAATCAATAATGATACGGTCGTATTGTTCCCTTAACTGGTTAGCCTGTGGCCCCAGTTCTTCTTCAGCCTCATAGACTGATACCGCGTCATCCTCTGAAAACGCGCGCCATTGCAAAGAGGAGCGTTGAGGATCAGCATCAATAATTGCAGTACGAGAGCGTTTATTGATTCCCGATGCAATATTTACTGATAAAGTTGTTTTTCCAGCCCCACCCTTGTTACCAACGATGGCAATAATACTCATTCACTAATGCTCTATTGGTTACTCATTAAAAAGTGCATCTAGTTGCGCTGCATATTGACGTTGTTCGTCTGTAACAGCGTCACTATCTTCTGGTGCATGAATCGTGACATTCACATAATCACGACCAAAGCCCATATCAGGATAGTATTCTTGTCTTTCAGATAATTCTGCGGCACGGTCGAGGAAATCGCGTAGCGTTTCATAGTCCTCAAACTGGTATTGATTTTCCAGGCGATTCGGGCGTTTACGCTCTTTCCAGTCGTTTGTCATACTATCCTCACATTAAAATGTAACACGTGAAGATTGCGAAGTCTCGGGTGTTTCAAGCGTTTTAATCCATTCAGCTAAAGCTGTATCGTGCGCTTGCTCTTCCTTTAGCAAACCTTCGAAGAATTTACGGCTATCATGATCACCGTTTCGCGCACAATGATGCGCTGCTTGGCTATAAAGCTCAACCAGATCTCTTTCCAGTACTGCATCTTCTATTAGTAGTTCACGTAAGTTGCTTCCCAGTTTCACTGGACGTAGCATGGAAGCGTTAGGTGCCGCTCCAAGAGCAAGCATGCGTGAGATAATTCTCTCAACATGCCCCATCTCTTCGAGCGATTCCTGCTGTAACTTACTTGCATCTTCAGCCAGTCCCCATGCTGACACCAGTTTAGCCTGAGTCGCGTACTGTTGTACGGCGGTCATTTCCAAACTGAGTGCCCGACCTAGATAACCCAGGACCCACTGATCTGCACTTGCGTATAGCATCACGATTTACAAACGTGAAAGGTTTTAAGAAACCTTAGCAGTTTTAGCCCCTGTGCTTTTTGCAATTACAGGTTCAACTTCAGAATGCGGACGAGCAATGATATGCGCTGCAACCAGGCCGTCACCTACACGTTCACACGCATCAGCACCGGCACGTACAGCTGCATTCACTGCACCCGTTTCACCACGAACCAGAACAGTTACATAACCGCCGCCAACGAACTCGCGTCCGATAAGGGTTACTTCTGCTGCTTTAGTCATTGCATCTGCTGCTTCAATTGCAGGTACAAGACCACGTGTTTCGATCATGCCTAAAGCAATGCCGTAGGTATCTTCAGCCATAGTTGTTCTCCATATAAACTAAGAAAAATTGTCAGTCGTGTATTACGTCTGATTAAGTAGCGCTGCCAGCTGGCAGAACAGGCTCAACTTCTTTGTGTGGACGCGCAATAATGTGCGCCGCTACCAGGCCGTCACCTACACGTTCACACGCATCAGCACCGGCACGTACTGCCGCGTTAACCGCACCCGTTTCACCACGAACCAGAATAGTTACGTAACCGCCGCCTACGAACTCACGTCCGATTAGACGAACTTCTGCTGCTTTAGTCATCGCATCTGCTGCTTCAATTGCAGGTACAAGACCACGTGTTTCAATCATGCCCAGAGCTATACCATAATTCTCATTGGCCATGTTTGCTCTCCTTTATCTAAGTTACAGTTTAAAATATGTTGATACTGTTCTTATTTGCCAGTAGGCAGAACAGGTTCAACTTCTTTGTGTGGACGTGCAATGATGTGTGCAGCAACCAGACCGTCACCAACACGTTCACACGCATCAGCACCGGCACGTACTGCCGCGTTAACCGCACCCGTTTCACCACGAACCAGAACAGTTACGTAACCGCCGCCAACAAACTCACGACCAATCAGACGAACTTCAGCAGCTTTAGTCATCGCATCTGCTGCTTCAATTGCTGGTACTAAGCCACGAGTTTCGATCATGCCTAAAGCAATACCGTAGTTTTCATTAGCCATCTGTTTATCTCCTGATATATCAGTTATATTAAAAAATAGTTTCGTTATTCATTACCGGCTATTCTTGCCAGTTATCAATAATTCCTGCAATTGTTAAATCAGTCAGTACTTCAAAATCACCTGCAGCATAACGTGCCGCTGAACCACTCACTGTAAAAACCCAGTTTCCTTCTCTTACGCCTACCGCATCGGTTGCTACTACTTTACTGCCGCTACTACTGCGCAAGACTCTTAAGTTAGTTTGTTGCAAACCAGGTATACGGCTTGTACAAACTAATGTCTTTTCTGCCTGGTAAATATCCACGGCCTTCTGCCTATTCTTCCCAGTGGTCAATAATGCCCACAATAGTCAGATCACTTGGATACTCTTTACTACCAGCTGCTTCACGCGCGGCAGAACTACCAACACAGATAACCCAATCGCCAGGTTTGGCACCAACAGCATCAACTGCAACAGCTAACACTGTACCGTCTCTAACTACCTGTAGGTGCTTATGCTCCATACCCGGTATGCGGTTAGTTGATACTAAAGGTTTTTCTACCTTACAGATTTTCACCTGGTCATCTCCGCGTTATAGCGTCGTCTTCAACGACGAACCTAAAATTTCAATTTGTCCGTTAGCATTACAATCACGAACAACCAACAATGTATGCAGCAGTCCTTTTTCAGCTAACTCGCGATAGCGTGCCGCTGCTGCTGTGGAAACACGCTGGCAATGTTCAATCGCTCGTTCACGTGCTCCGGGTACCTGTCCGTGATAATCGAATCGAATTACCACCGGCACCGGTAAACCATGTGCAACATTCAACTTGCTGAAGATCTTGATACCAACATCAAAGTCAGCCGTTGATTCTTCAACTGTGTTCAAATACGCAAAGTACGTTAAGTTGCGTAGTTGCACTTCTTCAAAGCCAATGCCAGCACCGATAAAGCGTTCAGCATGGCCGATATCCTCGTAGTGACTACCGTAGTAGTTACGTACATATTCAATCTGCGACAAGTTGTTGATTAACAGCTTGCTGATTAACTTCAACATGCCTTCGCCAATACTTGCTTGCGTTTCGCGAATCATCTGCTCAACACGTTGCATCGCATCTGCAGCAGTCAATCGCTGGGTTTGTTGATAAACCTCTTTGGCATCAACAAACTTATCTAAATCAATCTCACCATTAGCATCAGGTATATGAACCTTGACTGCATCGGTGTCTGTGTCGATGCCCAGTAACAACAAATCAATCGAGGCACCACAACAAAAACTATTTTCTACCGCCTGTTGAAACGCTAATAAGCGATTCAAACCTTCCGCTGCTGCTTTAGCATCATCTGAGCCATGTGCCGCACACCCTTCATGACTCGGATCAACCGAACTGAAGTGATATGCCACTGCTTTCAAATAACGCGTTGGTTGATCCGCAGTATTTGGACGTCCCTCACGAAAACGCAGCATTTCCGTTTCAACCCACTTCTGTATGCTGTTATCAATATCAAACATGGCCCCTGCGTATGACTTACGACGAACTGCTTCGATCGGAAGTCTTAAAACATAACGAATAGCGTGAGCTAAACGTCCGTCCGCACAAGGCGATACATCCAAGGTGTGGAAACCACACTGCTGAATAAAGCTTTGAAACTCATCAGCACTTTTGTTGCTCATGTTATTACTCAGCGGTGCGGTGCTAAAAAAATCGTCGCAAAAGCGTTGATAGGTTTTGAACACACACCAGGCAAACAAAGAACGCATATCTAACTGTTCAACCCAGGCGTCTTGCAAAATTTCATTTGGCAGTTCAAACCCAAGTTGTTGCATTGCTACTGTTTGCGCACGAGCAACAAAATCTTCTTCATGCTGGTAAGCCGAAACCTTTCTCAAGGTTGGTACAATGGCATCAAACGATTTCTTTACAGACGTTTCGTATTGATACAACTGTCCATTTTCAGCACCATCTACCAGCGGATGGTTGGCAGAGCCCCCATAGTTCAGGTTCATCCCAGACACAGCAGCCATCTGTCTACTACGACTTGCTGTATCTGACTGAACTGTTCTTTGTTGATTGCGTCTCGACAAAGAACTCGTTGGTCTACGCCTAATCATTTTTTACCTACAAGGTGCCCGCTTTATTAACCGCGAGCGCCACCAGAGTAAGTAATTAATGAACCTTTTTCAGTGTTACCACTGCTACCCGTTACTTTACTAACTGGTAAGGTAACTTCTTCATTACGCTTGTTATCCACCGCCATTGAAGCCATTGGGCCGCGACGTGTTGGATTACGACGTGTTGCTGAAGTACCTTCTGTACCTGTTACATGGTCACCACGTTCCCAGTCATCACCTGTGATCTTCTGACCAGCATCCTGGCCTTCACCAGTGATGCGTGACTTAACACGACCTTCAACCATGGCAGATGGAGCTGCTACAGGTTCAGGCATTGGTGCTTTTGTACCACCGAAGCGAGCTTCTTCTGTACCTGTTACCTTGCCTCCAGCCATACCGAATGGACCGGTAATATGACCTTTTTCATAACTGCTGCCTGTAACAGCACCCTTGGCTATCATGGCCTGTGCTTCACCGGCAGGTGAAGAAACACTGAAGTCACCCCAAGGCTGTTGACCACCTAATTGCTGTGGAAAGTCAGGGCTTGCTGGTGTTGCTGCAGTTGCAGCACATGCTTCTACAGCCTGATCGGCACCTACATAAGGCGTACCCGTTAAAGGCTCGCAAGCACCTTTCGCATTACCCGTCATTACGCCATTAATACCTGGCTGAATACCTGTCATGCTAGGGCCTACATTTGTAGTACCTTTACGTGCACGTGCCATGGCCATTACTTTATCAGGTGAAGAACAAAATGCTTCAGTTTGCTCATCACCAGCATAAGGCGTACCGGTCAATGCTTTACAAGTACCTGCTTCGCTACCTGTTACATTGCCACCACGATCAGTCATCGTACCTGTTACAGATTTACCCATTAAGGTATTTGATAGACCTACTTTTCTATCACTTGGTGCTGGAGTACTTTTGCAGAAGTCACCATACTGTTCTGCACCAACATAATCATCACCAGTAACATTGCGGCAACTACCTGGCTCATCACCAGTTACTTTTTCGCTACGACCCACATGTTGGCCGGTTACTGAACCACCGCGTAAAGTTTGGCTTACACCAACTTTCGCTGGTGCAGTATCTTCACCAGGCATCATGTATTGCGTACCAGTTAATGAACGGTCTGAACCACTTTCATTGCCAGTTACCTTCTCTGAACGACCCGCATTATTACCAGAAACTTTTTTGCCTTTCATAGTTTCAGCAATGCTGAACTTAGAAGGTGCTGCTGTACCACTCGTTCCGCAGTATTTCTGAGCCTGATCGGCAGAAACATATTCTGTACCAGTAACATTTTTACAAGTACCTGGCTCATCACCGGTTACTATCCCACTACGACCAACTTTGTTGCCCGACACACTGTTACCAGAACCAGTCGATGTTACGCTAACTCTGTTAAAAGCCGGCTTTGCATCTGACTGACAAAAATCTTGAAACACATCCGCACCCATATACTCAGTACCGGTAATAGCACGACATGTACTGTATTCGTTACCTGTTACATCATCAGTTCTATCAACCATAGTACCAGTAACAGTTTGGCCAGAAGCTGTTTCAGTTGCGCCAACTTTCCAAGGTGCATCTTCCGCAGCCGCTTGCGCTTTTCGATGACGCCCTGGGCCAGTCGCTACTGTGCCAGCTTGCCTCTTATCAGTTTTGCCTTTTACACTGCGTTGCTCACGTAAAGTCTGAGCCAGTTCACGACTACTGATATTTGGGTTAGCTGCACGTGCTGCACTTGCTTCACTCACAGAGCCACCTTTTAAAGCAGACTTACCTTTTGCAGACATCGCTTTGCGACGTGATAACGCAGCAGTACGCGTTGAATTTTGAGCAACCTTAACCTTTGGCGTCACCACTGGTGTTGTCATTGTTGCACTAGTTTCTACTGCAGGTACTGCTGCAGTTTCGGCTTTGTTCTTACCACCACAACCGCAACCACAATCTTCTTTACGCTCAGTTGCTGCTGGAGCAGGAGCTGGCGCAGCTGTTGCATTAGGAATAGTACGAACACGATCATTACTAGCAACTGCACGTTTACCACCTTGAGACATAGCAATACGTCTTGCTAATGCCGCGTCTCTTGCACTACCACCTTGATTGTTAGTGGCAGGTGCAGGCGTATAACTTGCCGTTGCAACAGCGCTTGTCGCTGGCGCAGGCGTTGCCGCCGCAGTACCTGATGCTGCGCGAGTACGATCTGCATTACCAGAAATTGCAGCTTTGCCTGCAGTAGATAATGCTTTTCTTCGCGCTAATGATGCTTCACGTGCTGTTTGTGCCATTGTTATCTCCGTATTGTCAGGTCCTGAGCGTGAAGTGCTTTGCACTTACGCTCAATACTGACGTTGGTGATTTGTTTTAACTTTATTAGCTATTAAGCTTCATAAACAACAAAGCAAGAACCCTGAGTTTGCGTGTATGCGTCATAACCGATCAAACGAATGTGATGATCTGGATATGAACGGCGACAAGCTTCAAGCTCAGCCAGAACGTTGCCCATATTAGTTTCACCGAAGAATGGAAGCTTCCACATAGTCCAGTAGTGGTCCATTGAATTACTTGGATGCTCATGCTCAATCGCTGGAGACCAACCATTGGCAATGATGTACGCAATTTGCTTCTGTACTTCTTCAGCAGTTAACTTTGGAAGAAAACCGAAAGTTTCCAAAGTAATTTTGGTTTGATAGTCACCTACAGTGCCGCTATTCATTGTTTAATCCTCTATATTAACTCTTACTTATTCGGAGCAGGCTGGATGTTATTAAACGTCCAGCTTGTCAACTGTTTCGAATTCAAACTTGATTTCTTTCCAAGTTTCCATCGCGATAGCAAGTTCTGAGCTGCTCTTAGCCGCTTGAGTCATGATGTCGTTAGACTCTGCTTCAAGGTTACGACCTTCGTTACGTGCTTTAACACATGCTTCAAGAGCAACACGGTTAGCAGCAGCACCTGCAGCGTTACCCCAAGGGTGACCTTGAGTACCACCACCAAACTGCAGTACAGAGTCATCACCGAAGATAGTGACCAGTGCAGGCATGTGCCATACGTGGATACCACCAGAAGCAACAGCGAATACACCAGGCATTGACCCCCAGTCTTGGTCGAAGAACACACCACGTGAACGATCTTCAGGAACGAAAGACTCACGTAATTGATCAACGAAACCTAAAGTAGAGTTACGGTCACCTTCCAATTTACCGACAACGGTACCAGTGTGAAGGTGGTCGCCACCAGACAGACGTAAACACTTGGCTAATACGCGGAAGTGAATACCATGCTTAGGATGACGATCGATTACCGCGTGCATTGCACGGTGAATATGCAGCAACATGCCGTTATCACGACACCAGTTAGCCAGACCTGTGTTAGCAGTGAAACCACCCGTCAAGAAGTCATGCATAATAATTGGGCAACCAACTTCTTTAGCGAATTCAGCACGCTTGTACATTTCTTCTGGAGTTGAAGCCGTAACGTTCAGGTAATGACCTTTACGTTCGCCAGTTTCGCGTTCTGCTTTATCAATCGCTTCAGCAACGAACTCGAAACGGTCACGCCAGCGCATGAATGGCTGAGAGTTAACGTTCTCATCATCTTTAGTCAGATCAAGACCACCGCGTAAACATTCGTATACTGCTCGTCCGTAATTCTTAGCTGACAAACCTAATTTAGGCTTGATGGTTGCACCTAACATTGGACGACCGTATTTGTTCAGACGATCACGTTCAACCTGGATACCAGCAGGTGGACCGCCACAAGTTTTGATGTATGCGATTGGGAAACGGATATCTTCAAGACGTAAGTGTTTCAGAGCCTTGAAACCGAATACGTTACCAACCAGTGAAGTTAGTACGTTTACAACTGAACCTTCTTCAAACAGGTCAATTGGATACGCAATGAAAGTATAGAAAGACTCAGAGTCGCCAGGAACGTCTTCGATACGGTATGCACGACCTTTGTAGAACTCAAGGTCAGTCAGCAATTCAGACCATACCGTACTCCAGGTACCAGTAGAACTTTCTGCTGCTACCGCTGCGGCAACCTCTTCGTTTGGCACACCTGGTTGTCCCGTAACCTTGAAACAGGCCAAAAGGTCAGTATCAAGTGGCACATAATCTGGTGTCCAATATTTATCGCGGTACTCCTTAACACCCGCTTCATAAGCTTTTGAAGATGACATTGTTAAACTCCTGCTTCGTTAACTAAACTGTGATGTTTTATTAAAAACAACTGTTAAAAATTCTGTGGTCATAGGATAAACGTAGCCTATCCATTGTTCCAATTGATATTTTATTGATAACCCATAGATTTAAATCTATGAATTAAATTTTTACCTAATGACAGATATTACTGTCCTACCATGACAACATAAACAACGCTATTCTTGTTTATGAAGTCTTTGTTGCTGGACCAATTAAACCTGCCGATTTTGATGACGCAGTAATATATCACCAAATCACCTTGTAAACAGGATTAACTTATCCATCGATAATCAAATTTATTTATACCCCTCTGCAAAGCGTCTCGATATAACATTGCGCATGGCGCGAGTCTTTTCCAACATGCGATAGGTCGAGCGGTTGCGGTTATAACGGGACACATTTTGTAAATCCACCCATAACACATCGTGTGATTCGTCGTTTCCTGGTACTGGCAACTGATCATCAATCTCAATCAAAAATCGAATGTCGATATGTTGGTGTTCTGCATCATTGCCATGTGGTGGAATTGTATGGATATCCACATCAAACACTTCACCGCTGACTAACTTGATATCTGCAGCATCAATCCCGGTTTCCTCAGCGGTTTCTTTTAACGCCACGCGGATAATGTCAGAGTCACCATCGGCATGACCACCTGGCTGAAACCAGCTATCGAGTTTTTTATGGTGCATCATCAGCACCTTACTTCGATCCGGATTAACTACCCAGGCCGAACCTGTTACATGGGCTGGCCATAATTCGCGAACAAAAACCTCACTATGTTGTTCAACAAACTCGATGGAGCGATTCACAAAGGCCAACTCATCCATAAACCGCGTCTGGTAGCTTTTTAGTAATTGAAGGAGCTCCTGACGATGCATGGGTATTGCCTCAGGTTCCCGCTGGATTTTCTACTGCAGCAATTGCAGCAGCAGCAGCCTCTTCAACGTCAGCTTCACGGCCAGAAATCGTTAAACGACCATATGCACCTACCGCTTTCACATCAACCAGGTTTATATTGGCCGCTTTCTCTGCTTGGTTAGCAGCATAGACGATGTAACCTGCTGGCTCTGTTTCCAAAATAAACATGCTGTCACCTGGCAACATCATTGAGCCTCTTCGATCCGAGCGGTTTACCAACATCGTGTGATCAGAGGTCATACCACGAATAATTTCTTGCCAGGTAATTTCGCAATGTTGGCGGTCACTCACACTTGCGTTGAGATTGCGCAATACCGCGTGACCTGCTTCAATCACGTCACTCGAAGTTCGATGATGCAAAACCATGGAACCAAAGGCACGTTCTACGACCTGCTGGGCCAGGTGTACTTGCGTTGCCTTTAACGCGATATCTGTGTACTGGTGGATAGCCATACCCGGAGCCACTTCTACCCACAAACAGGCATTACCCGGTACAGGTGGAAAACCCTGTGACACACCTGCGATGTACTCTGCTAGCTGTGGCTGCAGGGAATCAATATATACGTAGGTTCTGAGTGATACCATGTGAGTCTGTCGTTAACCTGTGCCGCTAGATTCTAAATTCTTGTTTCCGAAATACAAATTCACTACTCAGGCTATATATAAGGCGAAAATGTGTGGCATATATATAGTGCACGCTCTTGCAGTCGGCAAAGAGACGGCGATAGTAATCCAAGTCTGCAGGTGAGTCTATGAGACTCTAATGGTATAGACAAATAAATATTAACTTATGAATTGATAGATTATTATCTATCCTTGAGATTTGGCGCTGGTTTCCAACAGGAATAAACTTAACACTTTCAAAGAGATAGAACGCTCCACTTAGGCAGCGCGTTTACGTTCTCTAACAACAACCCAAGGAGCCTGGTTATTTGAATTGGCAGATTGCTCGGTAATATAGCGTTTGCTCAGAGTGTCTTCGTGGCTGGTTACCACAAATAACAGCTCTGGCTGTTCAGATGAATAAGAATGAACCTCATCCAGCACACACTCTTTCTCAGAATTTAGCACTGACCAACCAACGGGGTGTTTGTCCAGCTCTTGTGAGACTTTACCGTGTACTTCGTCGTGGCTGAGACGGCTAAGGATTTCGATATCCGCATTAAACTTCTTGGCGGTATCAATGGCATATTCCAATAATTCCATGTGCATAATTTCGTTAAACGCTACCAGTAATTTCTTACGTGGTGACATTTCAGTGTCTTGTGCAGGCTGATTGGCGGTAACAGGATGCTTAGTGCCTGATAGCACCTGGTGTTTTCTCGAAGGCGATAACATTTCATTACTGTGCTCAAACTCAAGTGCACTAAATGCCTGTCGGATTTGATTTCTCCAAGAACCTGCAACTGCTGTCATGTTTTAGCCCCCATCTCAATAAGATTGGTTGAGATTCTATAGTGACTAACAAATATACAATAATCGATATATTCAATGCCCCCATATGATATTTATCTATGGTTAGTATTTGTTCAAACTATCGCTTTTTATCGATGGGTTACATTTAAACAATCAATTTGCCTTTATACTTTATATTACATATACTCAAGAAAATCAATAGCTTACATTTTACTGTTGATTTTCATAGATGAAATATACGTCTACTACATGTAAAGTTCGATTCCTCGAGGAATTTCAGAATGAAGTTTATGCATAGTCTGTTGCCATTTTTACGTTGGTTCCCAATGTCACGTATATCTCTTCGTGCTGATGTTATTGCTGGTATCACGGTAGCCCTGGTACTTGTGCCTCAGAGTATGGCCTATGCACAACTGGCAGGATTACCTGTCGTATATGGTCTGTATGCTGCATTTATCCCGGTTATTGTTGCTTCCTTGTGGGGTTCATCCAACCAGTTACATACTGGCCCGGTTGCCATGCTGTCACTCATGTCAGCCGCAGCCGTGATGTCTTTTGCGACACCAGGTACTACGGACTTTATCCAGTTATCCCTGATGCTTGCTCTAATGGTTGGCATCTTAAGATTAGCGCTTGGTCTTTTTCGCCTTGGTGCCATCGTCAACCTGTTATCCAGCCCGGTCATTGTTGGCTTTACTAATGCTGCAGCCCTAATCATTGGTTTTTCACAACTGAGTAAAGTCATCGGTGTTCCTTTCCCTCGTTCAGATTACTACCTGGCAGATTTAGTAAACATATTTGAACAGCTATCGGAAGTTCACTGGTGGACACTTATCTTTGCAGCAGGTGCCTGGTTATTAATCGCTGGCTTAAGGAAAGTTAATTCTTCCATTCCTGGAGTTCTTATTGCTGTAGCTGTTACCACTATACTCAGTGCTGTGTTTGATTTTGAGAAAAAAGTAAACCTGGCTATTTCTCAAATACATGATCAAGATTCTATAACAGCGATTACTCAATACGATACAACTGCAAAGAAAATTGCTGAACTCACCACGACTATCGCTGATAACAAAAAGCAGGCGCAAAAACTTGAAGAACAAGGCGGCCTGGAAAATGTTGAACAGGCACAAACCCTGCTAGCCGAGGCGAATGTTTATAAGTACCAACTTGAAAACCTGAAAACAGAAAACAACAATCGTCGTATCGAATTACATAGCATGACCTTTAACGGTGTTTTAGAAAACGAAAACATCACAGCGCTATATCCAAGTGACATAGTACCGGCCAATGCCACTACCGATGATAATAAATGGCGCTTCCACAACGTTAAAGACGGTAACGTTACTCTGTCTTCAGGTGGTGCTGTCGTAGGCGATATCCCTGAAGGCCTACCAAGCTTTGAAGTACCTGTTATTCATTGGGACTTACTACTTGCACTGTTACCGGCTGCACTGGTAATGGCTCTAATTGGTTTCATGGAAGCCACTTCTATTTCTAAAGCGATCGCAACCACAACGGGTGAACGTGTTGATACCAGTAAAGAACTAGTTGGACAGGGTTTAGCAAACATTGCCGGTAGCTTCTTTGGTTCTTATACAGTGAGTGGTTCTTTCTCTCGCTCAGCAGTTGCTGCACGTACAGGTGCTAAAACCGGTTTATTTGCCATTATTAGTGCACTGTCAGTCGTTTTGGTATTGTTGTTCTTTACATCATACCTATATCACCTGCCACAAGCAGTGTTAGCAGTTATCGTTATGATGGCGGTATTCAGTCTAATTCGTATCGACCCATTAGTGCATGCGTGGAAAATCGATCGCTCAGGTGCCATCATCGGTATCGTCACATTTCTTGCGACCCTGATAATGGCACCTGCCATTGCCAACGGTATATTACTGGGCATTGGATTAACTGTTCTGCATTGTTTAATTCGCACCATGAAACCACGTGCCGATGTACTCAGTCTTAAAGAAGATGGTACCCTCGGTGGGGTTAGAGCGCATCAACTGGAACCTGTCAGCAGCTACTTTGTACCTGTACGTTTTGATGGTTCATTAACGTTTGTCAATGTTGCCTATTTTGAAGATATGATTCTTGAAGCCCATGCTGATTTTCCTGAAGCCACTACTATACTGGTTGTCGGTAGTGGCATTAATGATATCGATGCTTCTGGTGAAGAAAAAATTCGCGAAGTCGCCAAACGGTTACGTGAGGTTGGCGTTAACCTGGTATTTAGTAGTCTTAAACACCAAGTCATGCGTGTTCTTGAAGTAAGTGGTGTAGTGAAAGAGTTAGGTAAATATGCCTTCTATACCAATAAAGAGTCGGCATTTAACGCATTAAAAACTGCACACGATGATGCACTTAAATACGAATGCTATGAAGAAGAAAAGCAAGCCCAGAAACAAGTCGACTAACAGCTGCCGTTCTTTTCCAATACGGTGAAACGTTAGCTGTTATTTACCCCACTACTCCAGAAGGCATGTTCCTTATTCAGGAACTCATCAAACGGCATATAATGTGAACCATCACATGAAAAATTTAAGCTAATCGTGCCGTTAAATATATTCAATGCACCCGCACGCAAATACAAGGTATCATCCATGTACCTAAGATGACGTAAGTTATCAAGGATGGGACGTATTTGTGATTCTGGAATACAATTATCTTTTGGGTATGCCCTGTTTGGGTATGCCAGGCAAATATTAGGATCGATCAACTTGTCGATACTTAGTAAACGATAACGATAAGGATCATCATAATGCCAAATCACAGAACGATTACTTGAAAAATGTAGTTTGGCATGGAACACACCATGGTCAACGATTAGTTCTTCTATAACACCCAGTACTGTATCGACATGACGATCCATATCACTGTCACAGCGGGTTTGTGAGAACACATTCCCTCTGATAGAGGGATCGCCTTTTATTTGCATCCAGTCGCGTGGTTCATCATACAAATCACGTGTTAAAGGTAAATCCCTTAAGTCAAAGTCTGCGCCAATATAACCAAGATTATTACCCTGTTTATCTCGTACCACCTGAATAGCAGTTAATGATGGTCGTTTGGCGCGTAAACTGATATAAGCATCGGATAACAGAAAGTCATTACCCGACATACTCTTCGGTATGTAAGGACGTTCTGAACGGTCACGATCAAAGTGTCTGGTCAATAACCCCTCATGACTTACATTGTCGTTAATTTGCATTGCTTCCAAATCAAGTGCGTAAAGGTATTTACAATAAGACATGGTATGCAGAACTTCAGTTAGTGCATGATTGAGCTTTTCCCGGTCACCCCAAACATCCCGGCATGACTTTGCCGCTCTTTTAAGTGGATCGGTCAGCATCGTGACAAGCATTTCGCGTTGTTGATCGACACTTTCCTGAAGTGTTTTTTGTTCTTTTGTCATTAGATCGCGTTTCCTGGAAATAGTTATTATTTAATTATTTCTCACTACTTCTTACAGCTTTCATCATTGAATTTAAAGCAAAGCTTTCCCCAATACCACCATA
>Ga0316205_10002877_pt1 | contig 17023 bp, 21 predicted proteins | sample 3monthpyrite_MG_FD_204941 | JGI IMG/M metagenome (GOLD analysis project Ga0316205, IMG submission 204941) | Microbial mat bacterial communities from mineral coupon in-situ incubated in ocean water Damariscotta River, Maine, United States -... | ecosystem: Environmental > Aquatic > Marine >... | reverse complement strand
GCTTAAAGAAAAAGAATGAAGAAATCAAACGTTCTGTCATTAGGCCCTCTGTGCGATGCAAGGGCCTCCCGAACGGAGCTGCAAAGAATATTATAGCAAATAAGCCATTCAAAAATATGAGAGACTTTGCTATGAAGACTGAACCTAAGTTTGTGGATGCAAAATCAGTAGAAGCATTAGCTGAAGCTGGATTCTTTAAGCCAAAGGGTGAAAAGAAAGATAATGTAAAAGTTTCAACAAGAGTAGAAAAGTTCAGTGTATTAAGAGAAGATATCAAGAAGGCTAGACGAAAAGGTGTCCAGTCAATAGATTTATTTTAACGAAGGAGCAAAAGATGTCAGAAAAAGAAGTAACCAGAGTATCAACTGTCCGTAAGTCCATTATAAGAAAATTCAATTTGGGCAATTACGAAAATATTGATATAATCATAGATCAATCGCACGAGGTTGAGTGGAATAATATAGAAGAATTCATGAAGAAGTCTTCTGGTGTAACAAGATTGGTCGCTAAAGACTTCCAGGAAACTGTTCAGCTTGTTGCAGAGGAATTGGGATTAGACGAGAAGAAAGCTTTTCTCAATGAATATGGATCTCCTAAGAGTAATGAGAAGATCGCAAACGACGATGATTTCGACTCGCTATAAGCATTGGATAGAAAATGTCAAAAAATAAAACAATAGAAATAGTAGATGACATATTTGGTGTCACAAGCGATGGTGGAAACATCTTCGTGGAAAAAAGAGAAGGTTCATTTTTTGACGATTCTGCTGATGGTACATTCGATGAAAAAGCAGAAGATGTAAGCCAAAAGGTTTCAGAGTCAACTCTTCCATCGAATATAGAAGAATCTGTTGTCGAAAAAGAGGAAATAGTGGAAGAAACTCAGGAAGAAACTTCTGAACAGGAGGTTTTTCATGCACGACCCGAACCGAGCCAAGATTATGAGTCCGTCCTCAAGGATTCCATTCCTTCCGCAGAAATTGAAGAACAAGGAATTGCAGAAATGGAAGTCAAGAAAAACGATACCGTTACTCCCGCCGTTGAGCAAGAGTGTGAAGAGAAGAATAGTTTGGAAGTTCCTTCCGAACCCGTCATTGATGACGAGGAAGAAACGGAAATAGTAGAGCCTACAGACGTTGAAAAACGTCTTGAAGATGAAGGATGGAAAATAACATGTCCGTCTCCTATGTGGGAAGAATTTTATAAACATAAAGTCCAATCTTTAGAGCAATATGTTATGGGAAGAGAAATCCCGTTCAGAGCTTTTTATACAGAGATAAAGAAAGCTCATGTAAACATAAAAGTATCATTGAGCGACCATAGAAACATTGCTAGTAAGATGCAAGAGATACAAGGTTGTCGAGATCGAGTTGTTCAGATAAGAACTCAGATATGTTCTCAGCATTTCTTGTGGAAAAGACTTATCCCTTTGTTCGAGGGACTGGTTGCTATGGTTCAGTATGAAAAGCCCGCTGCAAAGCAAGAGGGAGTCATTTATAATAGAATGCATGATATGATTGAATATCAAAGCAAGCTTGAAATGATGTATGAATCAACAAAAGATGTTATATCCAATCTGGATGCAGCTTATGACTCATTGAGCCGTCAAGTTACGATGTCAATGCCTCAGAAAACTATAGAAAGATTCGAGAATAACGAGCCACAAAGTTCGGTATCAAATCCTAATTTATCTGATTTTGATACCTTACAAGATAATTCAAAAAAGGGAGTGAAAGAGTCTTCCTCAAATGATGAAAAGACGACAATAATAGAGAAGAAGTCAACAACCGGAAAGCCAGAAGAAATCGACTGGTAATAGAAGGAATTTTAGATGCAGCAAAGTAATAATATATACTACAGTCTCCGTAGTCCACTGGACAATAAGAGACACTGGTAACAAAGAAGCTGCTCGAAAGCGTTTTCGAGTCGTTGACACTGTGTTGGTACACTGATATACACTGAACTTTTTGAAAGGAGACAGAAATGAGTACCGTAGTTAATTGGGGTGATAGTGATGGAAGAAAATCTCGTAAAGGGGGCGGAGGGAATGACTTCCTGCGTCTTACACATGGAGAAGAATATCATATTCGCTGTGCAGGAAAGCCTGTTAAGTTTTATCGCTATTATGTAGATGCCCCAGCAGGAGCTGATAAGAAGTTTTATTCTGCAATAACATCAGATCCAGACGAATGTGTAATTCGCAACGTTTACAACCAAGAACCTTCCACCAGATATGCTATCAATGTTTTCGATAGGTCTGATGGAGCATTGAGAATCCTTGAAATGGCTCCGACCGTTTTCAATCAGATTTCTGAATGGGCTGAGGCTAATGAAGTTAGTCCTGGCGGTCCAGATGGTTGTGATTTCCGTATCCGAGTCACAAGAGAAAAGGCAAATGATGCTCGAACTACTAGATATAACATCACTAGTTTGAAGCAGACTTCCTTCTCTGATGCGGAAAAGGAATTCTTGAAGGATAAGGGAGCAGGATTGCATCCTCTCATGGATATCTTCAAGGCCGTCCCACAAGACAAAATCGAAGAAACTCTTGGTTACAAGAAGGCTGAAGAAGCATCCACGGCACCTGTTGCCTCTGGCTCTTCATCTTCCGATGACGACGATTTTGCATTCTAAGACAATATAATCACAACATATCGTTGATTACGAACAGTCGTGGTCTCACGGCCACGGCTGTTCTTACAGCTACACATTTAGGAGAAAACAGATGGCAGTTAAGAAAGATAAAAAACTCGCGCTAAAAAATCTTGCAGGATTTGAATGGGGCGGATACGAGAGAAAGACTCTCATACCAACAGGACATACAGAACTTGATTATTACATAGCTCGTGGGCTTATGGAAGATGAAGAGTTTGGTAAGTTTGACGAATCAAAAATAGGTGGACTTCCTCTCGGTTGTATTGCTATGGTCTATGGTGGGCCTGGTGGAGGTAAGTCATCTCTAGCTTATAGAGTTTGTGGATATGCACAACGAATGGGACTAACTCCTGTTTGGTTTGATGTTGAAAACTCATTCAGCGAAGGCTTGGCCAAAATCAATGGCGTAGACCTTTCAAAGATGGGTCGCATGAGAATGTACGATAAAGAAGATCCAGAAAATGTATTCTATGCGGAACAAGTATTTGACAAAGTTTGCGATGCAATAAAATCAGGAGCAGATGTAGTTGTTATTGATTCGATTGCTGCATTGATTACTAAAGAGGAATTGGAAAATTCAGTAGAGAAGCATACTATGGCAGCCTTGGCTAGAGTCCTAGGCAAAGCAATCCCTACTATCAACTCTCTCGCTGCTGCAAACGATTGTTTAGTTATTGCATTGAATCAGCTAAGAGAAAAACCAGGCGTTAGCTTTGGTAATCCAGAAGGAACAAAGGGCGGAAACACTTTGCCTCACCAATCTTCTATCATTCTGAAAATCAATAAACTCAATAGTAAAGACTCATTGATTTACATTGAGGGAGATGAGGGGGAAGATGAACTCATAGCAGGTTCTGCGAATATATGGATTGAAAAGAATAGATTCTCTATGCCGTATAAAGCAGGAGTTAAAGTTCCTATCTATTACAAGCCTTATTTTCCAGATATTGAGGAAGTTGTTTTCAATACTGGAAGGCAAGTTAGAGTCATCAATAAGAGAAAGACCGTTTTCTCTTGGGGAGAACTCAAAGTAGACGGAAGAAAAGATTTTATTGAAAAGCTTTCGACTATTGATATAAGTGTTCTTATAGATGAAATAAAAGAAGCAGCCGAAGAAAGAGGAGTGCCTTTGCCTCCAGAGATTATGAATATCGAATCTCATAAGAAGTTTGAAGAAGTTTCAGATATATCACCTGCGAAACCAGTGAAAAAGAAAACTGAAGCAAAAGGTAAGAAGACAGAAGTAGCAGTTCCAGATGCGCCACAAGAATTATGATAACACTATTCGAAGATGTAGAAAGACAGGAAATATGCGATCTAGCTCATAAGACTCTTATGATAGAGGATACTGAGGATACGCTTGAAGCTTTGTCATACCTGACAGAGACTAGAGGTTTATCAAAAAGTGTTCTTGAAGAATTTAGATTTGGATATATTCCAAGACGAACTAGTCATGATTGGTCTGAAAGGATCATCATGCCTTTATTTGACCCACTAGGCGAGCTTATTGTTCTAACAAGTAGATTATTCAGAAGTAATGACAAAGATAGTCGTCCTCATTTGCATGAGAGATTTGATAAGAAAAGGCACCTGTTTGGATTAGATGTTGCCAGGAAGCATATATTAGAAAAGAATTCAGTAGTCGTCGTCGAGGGGCAATTTGACACCTGCTGTCTTCATTCTCATGGAATAAAAAATACTGTAGGAGTTCTTGGTAGTGCTTTTACATATAACCATGTTTGTCAATTGAGAAGATACTGTTCTGATGTATATTTAGCTTTTGACAGGGATAAGGCTGGCTATCAGAACATAGTTAGAGCTATGGATATGTGGAGCAAAAAAGGAATGGGCATGTTTGATGTCAATTTTTATCCCGTGAAACTACCTATAGGGACGAAAGATCCTGACGATTTTGTTAAGGAGAAGGGGATCAGAGAGTTTGTAAAATTATTGAGAGTTTCAAAAGAAAACGTAAACACATATATGAAAGAAGAATGGAATGGCCCCTACGAATAAAAAGAAGTTACTTACCAAGCAAACCCCAGAAGTAGTAAACATAATCAATGTTGTAAATACTTATTTAAAATGGGCAAACAAGAATGAAGGACCTAGAAATCACCAGGTTCATCATCCTTCCGCATTTGGAGATTGTCTTCGTAAGATGCAATACCAAAGATATGCAGAGAATGGACTAATACAAGCAGATGAAAATAATCCAGAACCACAGATGTTGAGAATCTGGGAAACTGGTCATGTTATTCAATCTCGTTGGGAAAAGTATTTTACAGAAATGGGCGTACTTCGGGGCGTATGGAAATGTAAAAATCCTATATGTCGAAGGTTTGATGATGATGGAAAATATTTAGGAGAACCAGAAGATGGAAAAGACAGAGGTTCTCGCCGTCATGGTCTTGATGAAAAAATAGGGTCATTCAAACCAGATAGCTGTAATTGCGGAAGCTGCGAATTTGAATATCATGAAATATCAGTTGTTGATGAAGAATTGAATTTTCATGGACATGCTGACTGTATATTGGACTTCAGTAGATTTGACCCAAAGATGTTTGAGGAAGGCAATCCTGTAAAGGTTCTTTTCAAAACAGATGAATTACCAAAGAAGCCAATTGTCTTGGATATGAAGACTTGTAATGCGAATAAGTTTAGAACGCTTGGTTCTGGTCCTAGTTTGACTTATGAGGTTCAGATAAAAATCTATGCTCATATCTTAGACTTAGAGTATGGAATTATTATATACGAAAATAAAGATACTTGTGCTACTAAAATTTTTCAAGTAGACCGAGATGATAAAATGTGGGAGACTATAAAAGTCCAAGCAGTCACCATGAATGATATGGTTGATGAAAAGAAACTTCCACCGCCAAGACCAGAAGAACAAACTTCCTTCTCTTGTAGATATTGCGACTTTAAGTCGATATGTCATACATCAGCCGTATGGGACGACCCAAAATTAGATGAGAAAAGGCTAAAGTTTTACGGCGACTTTAGCTAGAGGAGAGAAGAATGACTCACGAGTCAAATATAGATCCAACTGTACTCAAAATTAGAGGCGAGTCAGGATTTGGAGATTCAGATGAAGAACGAGATGCAAGTAGAAAAGAATATGTCAAGAGATTATCAAATGCGATATTGACTGTTGTATCTAAGCATGGAACCGCAAAGCTCAAAGCTGTAGGCGCTCCATCTATTTCTAATGCAGTAAAGGCGGCAATCATTGCAAGAGGCGAGGGAATGAAAAAAGGTTTAGACCTTGTTATTGAACCAAGCTTTGATAATGCAATGTTTGACGGGAATCAAAAAACAGCAATTGTGCTAAAAGTAATAGATATAGAATCAGGGAAATGATGAAGAACAAAATGGATTTAGCATCAAGTATTACCATTTCTGATGAATTGGGAATAAGGTTGAAAAATACTCGCAATATAATTAGTTTGTGTTCAAAACAAGAATTGCAAAATGATATTGATGCTATTATAAAAAATATTATTGACTATAAAGAAGAAAATGGTAATTTATATTTTCCTCTAAGTTTTGAAAAAGTACAATTCGAGAACGGAGATTTTATATTTAGAAATCCTGATGAAAATACAAAGACTGTACTCAAGGATATATGTGAAACGGATTCAATCCGTAGTAGGGTCCGAATCATTGATTCTGATATGGATGTTGATTGGGAAAACGGAGAAGTGCCTTTGGTGGTGGGCCTTGTTCTTATGAGTCTTACTTTGAGATATCCAGATTGTATATCTAATATTAATGGAATAAAAGAAGATTTTGAGTTTACTGACCAAGACATGCTGAAGTTTAGAAAAGTTATTACAGCAACAAGTCTTGATTATATAGCTCTTGAGAGATTGTGTCCAAGACTTAATGTTTTGCAGAAAGTGGCCACGAATATAACAAATGTTACTCTAGATGATATAGTTGAAAGAGAAAGCGGACCAGTGTTTACATTAGAATCAGATGGAGATTTGGTTACGCTTGATGAGAATGAACCCCGTAAACGAACAAAATTACAAAGAAGAGGTAAATAAGATGTCAGATTTTGAAGTAATACACCGTAGCCGCTTAGATGAAATACTAGCAGGAAATGCAGAGTTCGAGGATGCCTCAGAATTAGAGGATGCTCTCATAGCTCTAGATAAAGCAAAGAACGAGATAGAACATTTTAAAAACTTGAAGAAACGTCGAGCAGCATTTTATGATTCTGCAATTAAAGAATCAGACGAAAAACATGAATCTATTAGGACGGCTGTCCAGGAGTATATGAAGAAGTCTAATAATAAGACTTTGAAATTCCCAGGAGTTGGAACAGCTAGCGTTAGAACCTTGAAGGGTAAATGGGAAATCGAAGATGAGGATAAGCTGTTAGAGCATATTGAATCGCTTGATATGTCTGAAGGCATTGTGAAAATGGAAAGAAAGCTAGACAAGAAGCAACTCAATAAGGTTCTTGAGGAATTGGATACGAATAATAACTTAGGCGATGCTGTCAAGAGAGGGGAAGGTAGCTCTTCTCTTACTGTTAAATTTGATGAGGCACTATCTTCTCGTATAGAAGCCGAAGTCCCAGCACCAACCGCTCCTGTCAAGAAGTCTGTTAGTACAGATGTATCAGACGTAGAAATCTAAACCATGTATGATGTAACAAAAGATCCTACCAAGCTAGAGAACTGCAAAAAGCTCTTGGACTATATTTATAAACAGATACCTGATACAAAAGGGTGTATGGAGAATATAGACAAAGAGGGCGGATGCGGTGCTTGGTGTTGTGCGTTTCAGAATCCTCAAGTTCTCTATTCCGAATTTTTATTGACATGGGATTACATAGTCAAAAACTGGACGGATGAAAGAATATCTAAACTCATAGAGAGAAGTCTGGAAAATTACTTTACAGATAGAACGTCTAAGGGTTGCGTATTTTGGGACAGAGACACTAGGAAATGCTCTCAGCACGAGACTAGACCATTCAACTGTAGGATATACGGTATAACGCCAGAAGAAGAATGGAAGCCTAGATACGAACGATTGAAGATACTGTACCCAGACACAAGGGAACAATGCGGTTTAGTTTCTACAGAAGATGACTCAGAAGTTACCAAGAAGAATATAGATAAGTGGTGGTCTGAGCTAAAAGGCGCAGAACATTCAATTGGTATTGATAAGGATTTAATCAATGATAATCCGACTGGTTCATATAGAACTTATCATGACCACGTTTTGTTACACTTCTTGGGAGAAGACGGTCTTTACACCATTAGCGATATCCGAGAGTTTGGAAGCGATGAAGAGAAAAAAAAGTGTACAGCTCAATTGTTAAGCGCTTATTGGAGCTATCAGAATGATTTGAAGGAGCATAACGATGAGTGATAAAGTAAAAATACTAGAGACCAAATATGATGAAGATAAGGATCTTTTTATTTGGAGAATCAAATTTTTGCATAATAGCGTTGATCAGTCTTTTTGCTGGCCAAGCGTAGACTTACTTTCTGCTTTGGGCGTGAATACCGATTCAGAAATACCGTCAGAATACTTGCATAAGTTTTGTGAGGATATGAAAGGTAAGGAGATAAGCTTTGTTCTTGAAGGTGAACCCGTTGAACCGATGGAAATTGGAACTGATGAGGAATTAGGAGCTGTTTCAGAGGATGTTTCTTCCCATTTCAATAACTTCAGGAAGCATGTCGAAGGAGGAGAGATATGAGAGTTATAAGTTTGAGAATTTTTGTATCATCTTCTTGCATGGAGTGTACTAAATTTAGAAAAGCAATGGAGATGCATGGTTTCGATTGCGAATATATTGACGTGAATGAGGATGCTAACGATGCCCTATGTGACCGATTAGGTATAGAAGACATTCCTGTTTTTCAAGCATTTGATTCTGAGTCCGATGAGGTGATTCTGACCCACGAAGGTTACAACTCACCACTTGCTCTTATGGCAATGCTAGCAGATGAAATAGAAGATTATGAACCAGATACAATAATTAGCGGAGTTACAAAAGACAATGGGATTAGTAAACGACCATCGAGACCAAAACAACCAGGATGCGGAGGGTGCAAAAGCAACTCCCGTCGTCACCCTTAATGAAGACCAGCTAGAAGCAGCTAACCATGTTTATGGTCCAGCTTTTGTATCTGCATGTCCTGGCTCAGGTAAGACAAGAGTTATTGTCGAACGAGCCGCAAGACTTATTGAGCAAGGCATTTCCCCTAAGAAGCTACTTTGTATTACATTTACAAATAAAGCTGCTGGAGAAATGAAAGAAAGATTATCTACTCGTCTTGGGCCACAAGCCAAAGATGTTTACATAAGCACTTTTCATGCGTTAGCCGCAAATATATTGCGAAAGTATGGCCGTAACATAGGCTATATAGACGGCATAAGTATTATTGATTCAGATGAACAAGAATCTGTTATGTCTCAATGCGCCAGACAGATGGACTTTGACCTAAAAAGATCCGAGATAAAAGGTATTTGCTGGCAACTGAATAGCGTTAGAGAAAGCCTTTATAAAAGCGACAGAGAATTTGATGAAGGCTTTACGAGTAGCTACGCTCCAAACATAGCTAGAGAATATATGGACAGACTGAAGAAGGCGAATCAAGTTGACTTCAGCGGTATGCTCACAGAAACTATTCGCTTATTAGAATCCGATAAAGAAACGCTACAGAGATTACAGGATAGGTTTGAGCTTATTCAAGTAGATGAAGCTCAGGATACAAACTTGTCTCAGTTTCGCATTGTAGATTTGCTTGGTATCCATAATAATGTAATGGTTGTTGGTGACATGGACCAATCAATATATGGCTGGAGAGGGGCGAGATATGAAAATATTACAGACTTTATCAAATCTACAAATGCAAAGGTCATTGAACTTCCTCTAAACTATCGTTCTACTCCGGAAATAGTTACTGCTGCTGAAAGACTTATACGATTCAACGAAGGAAGACAATCTGTAGAATTCAAAACAGTTAACGATTCAGGTCATAACATAGAGAACTGGATTTTGGATGATTCTGACCAAGAGGGTTATTGGATTGGTCAAAAGATAGAAGAACTCATGGATGACGAGGGTTGGAAACCAGAGCAGTTTGCTATCTTATACAGAGCCAATGCTCAATCTAGAGCGATAGAAATAGGTCTTGCTCAAAGAGGTATTCCTTATCACCTTATTGGCTCAAGGGGCTTCTATGACTTGACAGAAATAAAAGACTGTCTAGCTATGCTTCGTTTCTTGATGAATCCTCAAGATGGAACCGCTTTGTCTAGGTTTATCAATAAACCAGCAAGAGCTATAGGCGAAGTCACTATTGGAAGAATAGAAAATTCAGCAAGAGACCAGAATATTAGTGTACTCAAGGCTTTATCTGATATTAGTAATCTAAAGGTAGCCAAGAAGAGTGCAGTACAAAAGAGCTGTCAAACAATACATGATGCTTTCTCTCGTGATTTTAGTCAATCAGACTTAGGAGAGACTTTAGAGTTTCTAATGAAAGAGCTAGACTATGATTCTTATCTGGAAAATAAGCACTTAGAAAAATTGGCTGATAAGAGAAACAATGTAAAAGAACTTCTTAAATCTTTGACAAAGTATTCCTTAGAAAATGGTAATGATGTACAAAGCTACATGAACAGTATTTCTTTGATGACAACATCTGACAAAGAATCTAAAGAAGGCTCTGTAACCCTTATGACTATGCATGCTTCTAAGGGGTTAGAATTCCCCGTTGTTATTATCCCTTCATTAGAGGAAGGTATACTTCCTCATTCCAGATCTATAGCTGAGCAAAGTCTCGAAGAAGAGAGAAGACTATGTTATGTTGCAATGACTAGGGCTGAAAAAAGACTTATAACAAGTAGGTGTAAAAATAAGCTTGTTAGAAGAGGTAAATTCTTGAACAAGATAAAATCACATCCAAGCCGGTTCTTATTTGAATCAGGTATATTAGAGGAACAAAATGAGTATTGAAAATATAGAGGCTCACAGACATAATGCTGCGAATAGCTATGCTGCTATGGTAGTTTATATTATGAAGAATAACTCGAAAGAGTATCCATTAAATGTAACTCGTGCAGTTATGAATTTTATTGATTCTTATGAGTTAGGGGATAGCGAAGACATTATATGGGAAAATTATGCAGAGCTTATGGATATAGCAAACATGGAACAAATAAACTTAGAGCATGCCCCCTTGATTGCTATTAGACAAATGGCTGGTGGATGATGGCAAAAAATATGTATTACGATGAAGATATGAGAGAAGATTGTAAAGAAGTTCTTAGCCTTATGATTAAAATGTATTTCAAATTTGCCGAAAAATCTCCAGAGACAATGCCACCTTCGGTTGTTTTTTCAGCAGATGAAATAATGAAATCTATCGAGGATGATGATATGAGTATTAAAGAAATGTCTTTATTATATATGGAAATTGTAACAGAGCTAGAGTCTAGCAATATGCTGAACAAATTTGTCAAGTTACCCTTACTATTTTTAGCTAAAGAGATTGGCTAAAAGGAAATATTATGTCTTTGGACCTGTCTGAATTCAAGAACAAGCACGTGGGAGAGATTGCTTTTATACTTGGGGCAGGCCCATCTTTACATAATTTTCCAGTGAATTTATTGAAGCCTCATATTACATTCGCTGTTAATTCTTCTATAATGAAATTTCCTCAATCCAGTTATTTTGTTAGCGATGATTCTGCTGCTGCTGATTGGAATTGGTTTCAGTCTACTCTCAAGCAACATCGTGGTACAAAGTTTTTGCTTAAACCTAAACTTGAGAATCTGGTAGAGCATTTGGATGATAATGAAATATCTTGGTTTGACCATGTTGAAGAACATTCTCCAGACTTCAATCCAAATTGCGATACAGGATATAAATTTGAAGAGGCAGATGGAAAGATTATAGCAGCAAGAACTTCAGCAGGTACTGCTGTTCATTTAGCATGGATTATGGGTTGTAGAAAGATAGTATTAGTGGGGTGCGATGCATGCCACTATGAGGGGAAGAGATACTTTTGGCAATTTCCAGGAGAGAAAAAAGCTTTCCGACCTAATCATTCCAAGCCACCTTGGTTGACCGCAGATAAAGGTATTGTAAAGGGAAGACATGTTGATCAGCATTGTCTAGATTTTTGTTCATACTGGAAGAAAGTGGCCGATAACAATAAAGATTTATTAGATAATGTCTATTGCATTTCTGATATTGGTATACTCGATGTTTTTCCGAAGGCTTCTTTGAAGCAGATACTTAATAGCCATGTCTGATGATATATTACTAAAGGTTCCGCACATAAAACATGGCGGTGGTCCTAAGATATTCTTAGATAGGATAAAGAATCCCCTAAAGGAAAGAGGAGTAATTCCATCTGAATGTGGTAGATTCGATGTTGAGTTAGCCTTTATAACCAGAAAAAGAAAGAATGACAAGCCCTGCATCCTTCGAGTGGATGGCTGTTATTATCAACATACAGATTTGAGCAGAAATGCTGCTATAAAAAAATCTATTAGAAACGCAAGTCATGTCATTTATCAATCTGAATTTTCAAAAAGAATGTGCGATAAAATACTAAAGCACAATAGTAATACTCCATCGTCTGTTATTTACAACGGATACCCGCAAAGAAAAGTAGAAGGAATAAAGACCAAGGAGGATATCCAGAAAGATTCATTTGTTATATGTTCTACGAATGAAGTCAAAAGGGTCGAGTCTTCTATAAAGGGTTTTCTGGAAGCAGACTGCGGTAAGCATCTATATGTTATAGGCGATTACAGGAGATTTAGCAAGTTTCAAAGACATGACAATATACATTTGCTTGGTAAAATGAGTAACAAATCAACGCTATCTGTTATGAAGTCATGTTCTTATCAAATGCATTTATCATATATAGACTCATGCCCTAATGCTGTAGTCGAAGGATTGTCTGTTGGACTAAAAGTCTTGTGTTCCAATCTCGGAGGTACTAGAGAATTGGTTGCTGATAATGGGATTGTTATAGAAGTAGATGCCGATTTAGATTTTTCTTCAAGGATGACTACCCCAAGACATATTGATAAGACAAAGATTGCCGAAGGTATACATAGACTTATTGGTATGGGAGATGTCCCAAAGAGACCGGATTTGGATATAGGTAGAGTAGCCGATGAGTACGCTGCTGTTGTAAAGAGGTTTGCCAAATGAAAATGCAAGACATACAAGATATCCATTCAGGATCAATTGGATTCATTATAGGCTCTGGCCCATCTCTTCATACTCAAGACGTTAGGCCTCTTGAGAACTATGTAACTATAGCCGTAAATTCAGGGATACTAAAAATGCCCGATAGCGATTATTTTGTTTCAGATGACCAAGGCATTAGGAGTTGGAATTATTACAGACAGACTCTGAAATCTAGTAAATGCAAGAAACTTATGTTTGAAGATAAACTGTCTGATTCAGTAGAATTTTTCGGAGAAGATGAGGTTGCTCTATTCAAGCATAAAACGTGGTATGACCCTAAGTCTAAAAAGAAATATCCAGGAGGCGTTGATCTAACAAGAGATGCGTCTTTGCCTATTGTTGGAGCAAGGACCTCTATGGGAAGCGCAATCCATTGTGCCTATATCATGGGATGCGATCCTATTGTTCTGCTTGGTTGCGATTGTTGTTTTTCTGGAAGAAAGAGATACTTTTGGGAATTTCCAGGCGAGAGAAAAGCGATAAGGGTTGATGGTAGACCTAATAACTGGAGTCCTAAAAGAGGCAAGGATGGGAAAGTTCAAGACAGGCACTGTTTGGACTTTATTGATTATTGGGAAGATTTCTCAAATGCGAACAAAGATGTAAATATAATTTATGCCTCAGAAGGCGGAGCGTTAGACGTTTTCCCGAAGATGACTCTTTTGGAAGTTCTTGAAAAGTACAGTGATAGATTGAAATAATATTTAGGTTACAACAATGCTAAATGGTCAAAAAGTAATAGCAATAATTCCGGCTCGTGCCAACAGTAAGGGTCTTCCCGGTAAAAACTATAAACACATAATGGGTAAGTCATTAGTGGACTGGTCCATAGAAGCATCTGGATTTAGTAATATTATAGATGTTACAGTGGTAAGCACAAACTGCAAAGAAGTAAAGACAAGAACGATTTGCAATAGGCTATATACTGCTTGTAACCATAATATAAATGATGGTAATGGAATGAAGTTCCGTCTTTACAGTATAGACCGTCCAGAGGAATTATGTACAGATGAAAGTCCAACAGAACCATGTCTTATTCATGCTATAGATTATATGGAAAAAGAGCATGACCTTACTTTTGGATATGTAGTCCTTTTACAGCCAACTTCTCCATTCAGGTCAAATGGCCTTATTGATAGATGTTTGAATAAGATGGTTGATTTAGATCATGATAGTTGTATGACTGTATCTTCTCATACACCTTTTTTCTGGCACCGGGAAAATGGTGTATCAATTCCTGATTATGATCCTAATAACAGACCGAGACGACAAGATATCCCAGATAGCGATATAATGTATCATGATAATGGAAATATTTATGCCGTAGAAGTCGATAAGCTTAGGAGTATGGGGAGAATAGGTAACAATCCTTTACTGTACGAAACAAGTGCCTCAGAATCTATGCAAATTGACACTGAGGAAGACTTTAGTATACTTGAGACGATAGCTCGTCGTAATGGAGGTTTTCATTGAATAAGAATCGTTTTAGTAAGCCAAAAGTAATAGCAGAGATCGGTTGTTCTCATTTAGGTTCAATAGATAGGGCTAAAGAACTTATTCGCTTAGCAAAACTATGCGGAGCTGATTATGTTAAGTTTCAAAAAAGAAATCCAGAAGAGTCAACTCCTGAGCATATGAAAAATGCCCCTCATCCTAATAAAATATTCTCTTATGGAGATACCTATTTGGAGCATAGGCAAAATCTAGAGCTAACAATAGAGCAGCACTCTGAGTTGAAATCATATTGCGAAGAAATAGGAATAGGGTATTCTTGCTCTGTATGGGATATTACTTCTGCAATAGAAATTGCTTCTTTGAATCCTGATTTCATAAAGATTCCAAGCGCTTGCAATCTCCATGATGAAATGATAGAATATCTTATTTATGCGTACAGAGGAGATATCCACCTATCAACAGGTATGACTACAAAAGAAGAGATGATGGATATAGGATCTAAGATAGGCAGAGATGAGCTAAGAAATAGAGTAGTCCTTTATCATTGCACGAGTAAGTATCCTTGTGAATTTCCAGATTTACATTTATTAGAAATAGAGAATCTATATAAGAGATACTCAAAAAGTCCAATAAGGCTTGGGTTTAGCAATCATGGAAAAGGCATATCTGCGGATATTGCTGGCTACATACTTGGTGCAGAATGGATAGAAAGACATTTCATAGACGACAGAATGATAAGACACACTGACGCAGCAGCAAGCCTTGAGCCACAGGGATTATCGAAGCTTGTTAGAGATTTAGATTCTGTTTTCTCAGCTCTCACGAATAGACCTGATGATATGGATGAAGAAGAATTAGCTCAGAGAAATAAAATGAAATACCTCAAGGGGAAAAACAATGGATGACAGAAAAATTAAAGCCATTATGATTGATGTTGATGGAACGCTTACCGATGGCCTATATCATGTTGATGAAAAAGGTGTAATAACAAAGAGCTTTTTTACTAGAGATTTTTGGGCCATAAGGCGAGCCAGAGAAGAAGGCTTTGATGTCTATTTAGTTACTGGAGCGATTGATGGATGTGCTATAACAAAAGCAAACTTTGCTAACATTGAAATAATCGCAGGATCAGAAGATAAAGTTATTGATGTACAAAACATTATTGTTGAGAGAAGTAATTTTTTATGGAAAAATATAGCTTTTATCGGAGACGGAGAAAATGACATAGAGATTATGAATATATGCGGATATACTGGCGCTCCATCTGATGCCGTTGAGGAAATACTAAATGGAGACCTCAGTTTTTTATCTGATAAAAAAGGCGGAGAAGGGGCTGTCTATGAATTCATAAGATACATATTCAGATTAGAGAATATTGAATGGATCGCAAAGAAATGAAATATGATATTATCCATGTGATTCCTAAGAAGTTTCCTTATGGGGCATATGCTATGCTCGATGAACTTCATTTTGCATTGGATATGCATTATTCAGATAAAGTTAATCAGTCCGTATATCACTTATTACAAGATAAAGGTAATCCAGAGCATTTTGCTTTGAACTCGACATTTGTTAGAACTGATAGATTGCTTGATACTGTAAAAAGAAAATACTCTAATCCAGTTATTATATTTCATAAATTGGCTGCTACAAATTGCTTAGATATATCAAAAGCTGTTTATAATAAAATTCCATTCATAATAATAAATCATACTCAGACTTCTTCGTTTTCTGGGATAGCTCCATGTAATAGGCTTGTTTGTGTTTCAAAGCATATGATCAAGTCAGCTAGATCTAGAATACCATCTTATAAAAGAGCTTTTGTTAGAAATGGCGTAAATGCTTGCAGATATGATAACATCAAGGCAGTAAAACCTGATGAGGTAAACGGATTCTTTGTAACTGGTAGATTGAACAATCTAAATAACTGTAAGCATCCTGCTGATTGGATACCATTTGTAAGATCTATAGATTTGAGCATTCCGCTATGGCATGATTATGTTGGCTCAGGAAGGCACTCTAAAGAGGCTGCAAATCAGGCTGGTAAAAAAGGCAGAGGCCCTAGTAGAAGAAACCATGTAAATCTTACAGGAAGAATAGACATCTTTGATGAAAAGGTTGCTTACATAAAAAGATGGGATACTTTTTTCTATGAGATAAGAGGTAAAGAGGGAACAAGTATGTCTTTGCTAGAGTCAATGGCTTGCGGAGTTCCAGCTCTTATAAATAACAAACCAGGCAATATGGAAATAATAGAAAATGGAGTCAACGGCTTTGTATATGAAACAAGGGCTGATGCTATCAAGTGGCTAAAAGATATGAGTAGTAATCCAAACAAGCTAAGCGATATAAAAGCATCAACTAAAGAGTTATTCTTGGAGAAGTATGATGCAGAGCATATGGCGAGAGATTATGTTCAGGTAATTACGGAGATGCTTGATGAATTCTAAGTTTACTATATTGACAGCATCATATAATCACAAAAAGTATCTAAAGGATTGGGCTAAATCTGTTTTGAGCCAAACCTATAGACCACTAGAAGTTGTGTTTGTAGATGATCATTCTGATACAAAAGACATCGAAGAAGCAGAAAAGTATCGAGAAGAATTTGAGAATGCCGGAATAGAATTTATTACTTATCGTAATGAGGAAAATCTTCATTGTGCTTCTA
>Ga0316205_10002876_pt1 | contig 17026 bp, 12 predicted proteins | sample 3monthpyrite_MG_FD_204941 | JGI IMG/M metagenome (GOLD analysis project Ga0316205, IMG submission 204941) | Microbial mat bacterial communities from mineral coupon in-situ incubated in ocean water Damariscotta River, Maine, United States -... | ecosystem: Environmental > Aquatic > Marine >... | reverse complement strand
CCCTTCGAGCACCACTTCTGGATGCCCGACTGGAAGGAGAAGCTGTTCAAGGAGTCGGTCTTCCATCGGGGCGCTCGCGCAGTCACCACGGCATCGCCCAACCGAGTGGGGTTCCTCACCGACCAGACCGCGATGTCCTTCGACATCCAGAGCAACTGGTCGCAGTTCTCCGCGTTCCGCTACCAGACTCCCATCACGCCAGCAGCCGGAGGGTGGTTGTCGTTCCCAGTCTTTGGCTGTGGTCAGGTCGACCGCTCCAGCAGCTCCGGCAACTCCACCGTCAACGCCGACATTCTCGCATTCATCAGCGAGGGGCACACCGATACCACAACCTTTGGCTCGGTAACGCCGCGCCTAGTCATCGGCATCGCACGCCAGAAGTTCCAGGTCACCTACCAGGGAGGGTCTCCAGAGAATGAGAACCTGAGCACCAACTATTACATGCTCACGTTCAGCAACGACTCGGCGCTGTGGACGGCGGGGAAGGACTACGCGCTCTACGTCAACCGCAACGGCATCGCCATCGAGGTGCGGGTCCACAACGTGACCGATGACACCTGGACCGACCTGCTTGGCAACACCATGACCGGGTACGACACGGCGCACGCGACCTATGGACCAGGAACGGCGGACACCAAGGACGACTACAACCACCTCGACTTCTTCGAAGGCTGGACCACGAAGAGCCAGTCGCGCACCTGGATGTTCGGGCGCACGCAGAAGTTCGCCGCAACGGTGCCGTTCCTGACTGCGGGCGGGAATGTCAACCACACCGCCGCAACCAGCATCTACGGTGGATGGGTGGCTGCGGACTCTCAGGTCCTCGAGGCCCCAGCTACTGCGGTCCACTGGCACTACCGTGTGTGGGACCGGCGCTATTCCATGTCCACTCTCGAGCAGGCCGCAGAGGACCGCTTCGCCGCATTCCCAGGGGAGCCTCTTGATAGGGGTATCCTCATCGACTTCGCCCCTGTCTTCGACGACGAGACGGAGAACAGCGACAAGCTCAGCGACGCCATCCTTACGGTTCCATGGAAGGCCCAAGATGGCCTGTCTCCGGCGACCATGGAGGCCTTCAGCCAGGACGACACCTCCCTGCAGGCCGCGAAGCATCCGATTGCGATGCTCGCCACTCCAGGCGACGCAACTGCCGACGCCGCCGTCTTTGTTTACTACACCGCAGAGGGCGACGGCAGCTTGGTGATTCGAGCTGGGGCCGATGGCGCCTACTCCATCCGCAAGCGCCTATGGAGCGCAGCCGCGGCAGACCCGAAGTATGTAAAGACTATCGATGAGGTTGCCGCGTTCGCGACCATCAACGACTGGGACTCCGCGAACTGGTATCACTTCGACATCAAGCCCAAGACTTCCAGCGGCACTGGTCGCAACCTCCAGCTGCGCCACTTCGCCATCAACGGCGAGGTCGTGTTCGATACGCCTATTGGCGGCGACACCAACGAGGTCGATAGCTGGTCCGCTTCGTCGCCAGTGGAAGGATGGATACACATCGGCGGCTTTGCTGATGGCTCCAGTGTCCCTGTCGAAGAAGTGCGGCACGGCGAGGTCCGGCTCTGGGCGGACGGTGAAGGCCCCGACCTGGAGAACAACGCGGACTTCGACTACCTCCAGGGGCGGGTGGCGGAGAGCGAGTGGAGTGGCGGCACAACGAACCTACTCACCTACATGCGCTTCCAGCCGGATGATGTGACGGGCGCGGCGCTCACCAACTACGGCTCCAGCGGGACCATCGTGATTGAAGGCGACGCCGCCGTCGTGGATGGCCGAAGCTCTGCCGGCGAGGGGTCCGACCCTGCTCCGGCTATCGGCATCCCCGTGCGCCCCGGCACCGGCATCGTGGCTGCAGAGTTCTTCCGCACGCCCATCACGACCGTCAACGACTTCGAAGACGACACCGAGATTCAGATTGCGATGGACGCCTCTCGAGGTCTCCCCATGCGCTTCTTGGTGGAGGTCCCCGTTGGTAGCACCCACTACGTCGACAACTCTCCAGACGCTGTGCTTGGCTTCGATGGAGATGAGCGCGACGGCGGCGTGCCCCTCGGCGTGACGCAGGCGTTCTCTTGGAACAACCACATCTGCCTGCTCACCGACGACGGCAACGTGCATGTGCAGACCCCCGGCCCTAGAGGCTGGGCGAGCTTCCCGATTTACATGCGGTACGCCGCAGAGTTCCGTGACGAAACCGACCAAGCAGTTGCTGCCGTCGCAGTCAGGAACCTGCTGGTGCTCGCGGGGAAGAGCAGCTTCATTATCTTGGGAGGCTCTCCCACCGCTCCACAGCGTGCGGCGACCGGCGAAATGGTTGGGTGCTACGGCCCCAAGTGCATCGCGACGGACGGAACCGCTGCTTACCTCTACGACGGCAGGCTCTGGAGAATCACTCCGGGCCAGGAGCCGCAGAACATTGGCCGAGCGAACCAACCGCGCCTCCCTGCTGCAGCCGACACGCGGCTGGTGTTCAGCGCGGAGCTTGGGAGCCTCTTCGTCATCGACGAGTCGACTGGAGTCGCTGAAAGGTTCTCCTTCCGTTCTGGAGAATGGAGCCGTGAGGACCGCAGCATGACCAGCCTGGGCGACACCTCCGGAGGATACGACGTCATCCATGTTCATGGGTCTCACTCGTCCTCCGACGCCACCGTCTATGGGGATGATGTGGAGCTCACGACTCCAACCAGCGTCGCTGGCACGCTCGCCACGCTCACCATCACCATGACGACCACCGGGCTGACCGTTGGCATGCGCGTGGCCGTGAGGGACTCCGCTGGGGCCTTGGCGGACGGGCTGATTGCCAGCATCGGAGCTGGACCTGCGACCATCACCCTGGCATCCCTGTCGGCATCCTTGGCGGACGGGGCGGTGACGGTCTATCCTGGCGCACCGGCCTGGGGGTGTGGGTTTGACAGCGGCTACATGGGCCACCCCACAGAGGCCTTCCTCGACCATCTCCACTGCGAGGCCACCGCAGGAGCGGACTGGCAGCACGGGGTGGATGGGTATGAATATCCGGGCGACTACCTGGATGAATCCAACTTGGTCTGGTCCACGCTCGGCGACGGGCGCTCTGGGGTCGGGCTGAGGGGCAAATACTTGCGCGTGGCCACCCGCTCCATCGAGCCGGTCGATTCGCGTCTGTCCTTTCTGGAAGCTATCATCAAGCCATGACGGCCACCCCTCCTCTCGACGACAAGCGCCTGCCGGAGCATGGTGCCGAGTGGGGTGACGGCGTGGTCCTGCGTGGCCGGAGCCGCGGCTCTGGTGTCGAGGTAGAAGTTTCCAACCCGCGTGGGCCTAAGCCGCAGCGCGTCCTCACCGGAATGGGTGATGTCGTGACCCGTGGCGCCAAGACCTACGTCAAACCTCAAGCGGAGGACGGCGAAGACTTTGCGGTCGTAGCTGGATACTGAAATGAGACTCTTCGACTCTGTATTTGGAGACGTCGGCGATGAGGTCGACGAAGCCAACAAGAACACTCAGGCCGCAATCGACCGTGGCCGTGGCCGGGTTGACTCGTCCATCGCAAGGAGCATCGCTGAGCGCGGCGCCCTCAAGTCGATGGTCAACCGGGAAATCGAGAACGCTCGCGCTCTTGGTCGCAGCCGGGACAACCTGGAGGTGGAGGCCTCTACGGCTGGCGTCCGCGCTCGCGTCAATGCAGAGCGTGCCGCCGCACTCGGGACCGCCGGGGCCACGGGTCGCACCGCTGCGCTCGGGCTGAACCAAGCAGAGAAGGCCGTGGGAGAAGTCCTCAGTGTGGAGAAGTCTGCACGGCTGCGTCGCTCGGTGGCATCCAGTCAAAGCATCGGCCAGTTCATCTCACAGCTCGGACAAGTCTCGCAGGTCGGCTTGAGCGCAGAGTTGCAGGCCGAGGCCGAACAGTCGCGCTCGGAAGTCGAAGCGGTCATCAACATGGGTCAGGCGTCCATCGAAGCTGCGTCCAGGAAGGGCGCTGCGATTCGCGGAGCCATCGCTGGCGCGGTGACCCTCGCCTCGGGTGGGGCAGGCGGCGTGATTGCCGGCGGCATCATGGAGGGTGTGTCCAAGACCGGCAAGGGCATCAGCGACCTGATTCCGGACAGCTTCACCGACTACTTCTTCGACCTCTTCCCCGACAGTAGCATTCTAGGATAATGGTAGAACTCCCAACAGGTGAGAAAGAGGAGCGAGGGTTCTTTGGGGCACTCGCAGAGGTTGCCAGTGGTGCCGTTCTCGGAGCCATCGACGGCAGAGACAAGACCACGCACCTCAAGGACTTCGCTGCAGAGCGCAAGGACCGTCGCAAGACGAGCAAGCGCCTTGCCGCACAGGCATCCATCCTGAACCTGGACTTGAATCGCAGCCCCGAGGCACGCGAGTTCATGGCCAAGTCGTTCGAGGGGTCCGGGCTGACGATGAACGAGTCTGCGGACTTCATCTCCGGCATGGAGGCTAACGAGTTCTCCGCGTTCCGCTCCGAGATTGTTAACGCTGAACGCGAGGCAGTGGGTGCAGCGAAGTCGCAGAAGGACGTCGACCGCATCGAGGGCAACGCGCTCGCGAAGGTCGTGGGAGAATGGCCCGTGGACCTGTCCCTCCCAGAAAGGAACAAGGGCGAGTCCACTGGGACCTATGCGTCGCGCCTGTCCGGAATGCTGGCCCAGCATGAGACCTCCACAGCGGAAGGCATTTCCTCGTGGGCGCGGCACTCTCAGGAGTCGCAGGTCCTCGAAGACAACATCAAGAAAGCCCCCGCCGCTGAGGTCCTCAAAGAAGGGTGGGTCCATGCGCAGCACGAGCAAATCGACACGCTCTACGGGAGCATGGGTGGAGGCGCCCCGGAGGGACTGAGCGGCCTGCTCCCAGGTCTAATCAACGGCTCGAAGGGCGCTGTTGCAGACGCGGTCAACAAGGCGCGTGCAGAGGTGCTGGGCCTCGAGTTTGCAAGGGGGAACTTCCCCGGCATTGATGAGATGCAGGAGAGATACCCTGGGCACACCTTCACGGAAGGCGACTACAAGCTCGCTGGGCTTCAGGACAAGATTGACAACGCATCCGTGGCCTATGAGGCCATCCGTCAGGCTAGGAGGGAGGGAGTTCCTGCTGGCGGCGACGAGGAGCTGCAGACCGCGTACAAGGCGTTCGACAAATACGGCGACGACGATGTCCTTTTGGCTGGCCTGACCCTGGAGCAGCAGCTCGGCTTTATTGCGGACTCGCGTGGAGTCGACCCTGCCGCAATGCCGCGTGGCAAGCAGCGGATGGACAACGACAAGGCTTTGGATAAGTGGTCGGACAAAAGGCAGCGCGTGGTCGAACTGACTGGCGCAGAGATTGAGTTCGATGACAAGACCGACTTCCACTTCAACGAAGGCGCGAAAGACGACAAGCGCGGGACCAATGAGGCGGACTCCTTCTCCGAATCCTTCATGGATAAGTTGGTCGAGGCAGCACCCATCAACGTGGCGCTTGGTGTAGGTGGAATCAATGATTGGGCGAAGCGCATTAAGAGCAGCGGAGGGCTAGCGGAAGCCGAGTCGGACATGCTGTATTCTCGCGTGCTCGAACGGTACATCGGAGAGAGCCTGACTGCGGGGATTCCACTGACAGAGGTTGCTGCATTCACGGCGATTTCGGAAGTAGCGTTTGAGCAGTCCATGGCCGAAACGGGCAAGTCTCTGGGGGCAGCAGCGAAGGAGACCGCAGCGCCACTGGATATCGACGAGATTGCCACGACGCTGGAGTCCATGACCACCAACCGGAACGTCACCCCAATCCTGGAGCAAATCGGACTCCGTCCGAGCGGACGAGAGGAGCGTGCGGTGTGGCTAGAAAAAGTCAGACGGCATCTCCCGGCCCTCATCGAAGAGGCCAGCAAAACGGGTTTTGTGATGAGGGAGACAATCAATGGCCCAGTGGCCACAACGGTTCCGGCAACCATGGGCGCGAACCAGAGGAAGCATGTAGCAAAACTGAAGGCCCTCAACACGGACCTTGAGCCGGAGCAGACTCGTCAGGCTCTGGCTGTGGAGGGCCACGCTGGTTTCTCTGCAGCGGTTTTCGGCTCTCAGCTCGTCGGGCGTGTTATCGAGAACATCAGCCCCGAAGCGATTGCCCCGTACATGAATGCACTGGATAGGGATGAGTTGGAACTGAGCGGTCTTCTCGAAAGCAGCCGCGGCACCGAAGCGACACTTGGCCTAAAAAGAATCGGGAACGAGCGGGCACGGGCCGAGGAGCTGCAAAGGAGTGGGGCAGACGCAGAAGTGCGGAAGAGCTTGCTCACGCTGGCGCTCGACGTATCCGTCACTGGCAGCAGTGCGGATGACGCTGGAGCCTTCCTGAACAACGCCAGCGGCCTTACCAGCATCGCCACCATCTCCGAGAACGAGCAGTTTGGAGTGGAGTTCAAGGAGGGGTTCGAGGGCGCTGAGTCGAACTGGCAGAGACTGTATGAGGTGAAAAAACTCATGACGGTTAACAGCCACCTGTTCTTCAGCTCTACCGCGGTAGGCACGCGCTCTGAGCAGGGGCTTGCAGGGCAGATGCTGCTGAAGGACATGGATAACCTGTTCGACGCCGCCCTGGACATTGAGATTAACCTCAAGCAGACCCTCCTCCTGGACAAGGAGGCGGCGGAGGAGAAGCTGGGTATGGAACTGCCGGATAACTGGGAGAACGACGACCTTCCACCCGGCCAACGGCTGCGCGACAGGGCCTTGGCTGTAGCACTCGGGGGCATCAGGGCGACCGAACAATAGTTCAGTGACCAACTTCCTCGACCGCACGCTCAACAGCACCATCAGTCTGCCTTGGCAGGTGATGATGCGCATGATTCGTGCTGGCATGGACCCGGAGAAGGACCTCTTCTCGAAGGACGGTCTCATCGACCCCGCGCTGCTGCCGGTCGCTGGCATGTTCTTCAACCACGACCGGGACGCATCGTCCTCGGACTTCATCGACAACCCGTGGCTCGCGTTCGGAGCAGACGTTGCGCTTGACCCTGCCACCTACCTCGGCGGCGGACTTACCGTCGCAGCGAAGGGCGCACGTAACACGCAGAAGCTGCTGCGCTCCGGACCTATCTCCAAGGCCATGAAGCACGGGGAAATCAACGGCGCTACTTCCGTCGACGACCTCATGGCGATGGCCGAAGACACCCTCAAGAAGGGAGCCTTCAAGGACAAGCGCGACCTCAAGCTGCTACGCCTCGGCGGTGGACTCGAGGAGTTCAAGGGCATGAGCCTCGACGACCTGCTCAGTAAGTCAAAGGACTCCGAGCTGGCTATCGGAATCCCTGGACTCGCCCGTCTTGGTTTGCAGCGCAGGGTGCTGCCGGGGCAGACCAGCTGGCTGAAGGTAGCCGCCACCGCCAACTCCAACTTCTGGAGGCTCCCCGCCATGGCGCTCGGCCCTGTTGCGAGCAAGGTTCCGGTGCTGTCTGGCATCACGAAGGGAACGGCCAACGCATACGACGCCTTCAAGCACGGCGTGAAGAAGGTCATCGAGCCTGCGCAGTACATCGTTCGCCCCGGCGGGGCAGACCGCGATGCTGCAATCTCGGCCATGGAGGTCATGCGCTTCGGCGGGGCTGGCAGCGAGGTTACGGACGGGATGCCCAAGGACATCATGGGCCGCGTCGTGGACCTGGAGAAGCGCAACGCCACCGGAATCAAGGAGCAGTTCGCGAAGGCCCTGGAGGTCACCGACGACCCGGCCACGGCCATCCTGATTGCCATGGGTCGCGGCGTGTCGCAGTCGAGCGAGGCCAACCAGATGCTGGCCACGCGGTACATGAAGGTGCTCACTGGTCGCACTGGGGTGGACGACCTTTCCATCAACCTCCCCCGCTCCGGCGATGAGTTCACTGCAGCGTTCGACAACTTCGAGCAGAACATGGCCGATGCTGCTGAAATCGTCGATAACGAGAGGATTATCGAGAAGGTCGACGACCCGACTGCGGCGCTCGCAAAGGGTGAGCCTGCTGCCGGAAACAAATACTTCGACGCTGGCCAGAAGGTCCGCAAGTCTTACCGCAAGCTGTTCCAGTCCGACTTCACTGCAGAGAACCTCGGCCCGTTCGAGAAGGTCAAGCGCGACTTCGAGGCGTCGGCGCAGGAGCGCGTGCAGGCACTCACCAAGCAGTTCGCACACCGCCGCCCAGAGGCAGCGAAGGAAATGTTTGGAGACGTCCCCGACGCGAACAAGCTGTTCGACGGCTTCATCCGCAACATCTTCGAGTCCAGCCTCGGAGATGTCGAGGTGCGGGAGAGGGTTGCATCCTTTGCTCGTGGCGATGCCACCCCAGAGGACCTCATCGCAGACCTCGAGACCTTCATCAGTCGCGCTGATGCGAGCGTGCGCGGCCTCGTACCAATCCTGAAGAAGGCTGGGTTCAAGGGGGCCAACGACATCAGCTCCGGGCTGGTTGGATTGGACAAGGCGAGCTTCACCGTGCGCATGGCGCGTGAGTCCGAGCGTGCAATCCTCAGTGGCAAGCTGCCGAAGGAAGTGGTCGAAGGTCCAGCCGTGAACTTCCACCGAGTCGAGTACACCGGGGGCAGTCAAAGCCCCAACCTCGTCCACATGGACGACAACGCGCTCAACGTGCAGTCGAAGCGCCTCGAGCGCAAGGCCGCTGTTGAGGCTCCTCCTGGTCAGGTCAATAGCGTCATCGAGAGCAGCGAAGAGCTGATGCTCATTCGTGACGAGTTGAAACTGGACGAGAAGCAGATGCTCTCGAAGATGCGCAGCCGCATTGCTGGCAAGAAGACCCGCGGTATGTCCGAGGCCGAGCGCGAGCTGATGGACGAGGCGCTCGCGAAGCTGAGTCCGCAGGACCTCGCAACCGTCGACGGTCGCTCCACCGTGTTCGACCTGAGCAAGCTCTCTGTTAGGGAGGCCGACGACCTGGAAGCCCTGCGCGAAGTGCGGGAGCTGCGCAAGTCTGGGAAGACCAAGATGTACTCCCAGAGCGACGCGCCCATCGAGGGCATCCGCGAAGTTGGAGAGACCCTGCCGCTTGACCCCGGCTCGATGAACGACAAGAACGTCCACGAGTTCGTCAACGTCTTCTATCGGATGGCCGCGCTTACTGGCGAGGGCAAGGAGGCCATCCTGCGCACTTCTGGCACAGGTCGCGCCGCGATGTCCGACAACATGATTGAGCAGTTCCTGGAGCTGTCGAGCGATTGGGACTCTGCGGTGTTCAACCTTGCAGAGGAGGCTGGCGGCGAGAGCACCAAGGCCTTCCTGAAGGGCATGCGCAGCGTGCAGTCCGAGCTGGCTGAGGGTGCATTCCGCTCCGGCCTGATTGACTCGTCGTCGTTCCCATTCGGATACCTCCCACGCATCGGCTCCGGTGCAATGCGGAACGCACTCAAGAAGCTAGGCAACAGCATCCCCCCGGAGGTGGCAGAAGCCATCGCGCCCCAGCGTGGTGCCGAGTTCGTGCGTGCGCTGGACCGGATGAGCATCGACGAAATCAACGAGGTCCATACGCAGCTGCTGAAGAAGAACCGTCCCGACTTGGCCAAGGCCATCGAGGGGGTCTTGGCGGAAGAGGGGCTGACGATGGCGCACTACGAGGAGAACCCCGTTGCGGCCATGATGAATGCTCTTGGCGCAAGCGAGGATGCGCGGAGCAATGCGGACTGGCTCAACATGGTGATGAAGAACCACGGCGGCAAGGTCCAGATGATGAGCGGCAAAATCATCGGCTATGTCGACGACGCAGGAGCGAAGCAAATCTTTGGGCAGGGCCGCAAGTTGGACTTCGACATCGGTCCTCGCCATGTAACTCCAGGGCTGGCGGAGAACCAGCCAAGCCGCACGCTAGATTTCCAGTCCGCCCTCATCGAGGGTGCAGACGGGAAGGTGACCACTCTGCCGATGACCATGGTTGGCAACGGGTTCACGATGGTGGGCATGGGCAACCGCAGCAAGGCGGTATTCGAGGCTGGCGAGATGCTTCCCACCGGAGCTATTGCCGCGGAGAGAACTGTCGCTGACGACGCAGGCTCCGCCTTTGCGCACATGATGGCCGCAGGCAAGCAGAACGAGGCCTACTTCAGCGGCAACGCTCCAACGCTGCAGCAGCTGTCCGACATGAACGGGCATACCATCATGTTCGGCAACGAGGCCAACATCGGCTCCGTGCTCAACAGCACACGCATCACGCAAATCAAGATTCCGGAGGTCATGCGTGCCCTGGACTCCACCAACTTCATCATCAGGAAGTTCCAGACCGTGCTGCGCCCAGCGTTCAACGTGGCCAACATGGTCTCAGGAATGTTCCAGAGCGCGATGCTGGGCACGAGCGTGCGCCACATCATCGGTGGCCACCTGGACGCCATGCGGTTCCTGACGGACGACACCAGTGCTGACCTCATCAAGTTCACCAACAGGCACTCGGCCCTGCTTGGCGAGGCTGGTGTGGAGAGCGCAGGCATCTTCAAGAGCAAGCCTGGGCACAAGGCGCACAACATCATCGCCATCAACGAGGCGACGCGCATCATCGGTCGCACCGGGAAGCCGCTGACTGTGCGCGAGGCAGAGGAGCTGGGACTGTCCGAGTTCATGCAGAAGACCTGGAGGTCCGGAGACGGGCAGGTCATCAGTGGTGCAGAAATACTGAATGTCGTAGCTCAAGAGCAGATGCTTGGCGGCTTCGTGCAGCGTGGTTTCGCTGGCACTCCGGTCACCCCTGCGAGCATCAACCGGGTAATCAAGGACGCGGAAGACATTGCTGCCGGCGGCGTGAAGGGCAAGGCGAAGGACTTGGCGCGACAGGGCAACCAAGCCCTCGAGCTTTCCGAGTCCTCGAGTCGCTGGGCTGCGTTCTTCGGTCGGCTGCGTGAGGGCAGTTCCCTCCGCGTTGCGGCCCAGGAGACCAAGGAGGCGTTCGTCGACTACGGTCAGCTCACCAAGGCCGAGAGGATTGGCAAGCGTGCCATCACCTACTACCCGTTCGCCCGTCACTACGTCCCGTTCTTCCTGAAGCAGGTCGGCACCAACCCTGGCATGTTCCAGCAGCTGGGCGCGGCGGTGCGCAATAGTGGCGCCATCACCGTGGCGAACGGGCAGACCGAACTGAAGGTCGGCGACCACCGCATCGCGATGCAGCGCCTCAACGCCAACATCGACGCAATGACTGCGCTGCCTGCAATCGCGGAGCGCATCTATGGAGCCGGTCGCGGGGAAGAGGACATCGATGGGGCTGCAGGGGTGCCGTCGTTCCTGGGCATCGGTGGCGTGGCTGGCATCGTGACCGGCGCGGACGACTTCTTCACGGCGGACTCCAACCAGCCGCGCAAGGACTGGATGACGAACGCCATGATGAGCACGTTCGCCTCCAAGTGGCTGTACCAGGGCGTCACCGGCAAGGGCGATGGGTTCCTGGACGAGTTGACCAAGTTCGCCCTTCCGGTGCGCGAGGTCGACCCCAAGCACGAGCAGCGAGTGATGATTCGAAACTTCCAGAAGCTGCTGTCTCAGATTAAGTTCGAAGCCGAGGACGCAAGCCCTCGTCGTCGAAAGATTCTCATGGAAGAGGCGGACCAACTCGGCTCCGCATTGACCCAGGCCCTTTCCGAAGAAGAGTAAACATGGCAAACGCATCTACTATCTCCAAGCAGTCCTCCCTGTCCATTGGCCTCATGTTAGTCCTCCTTGGCGCCTTCGGCGCTGGGGCCTTCTATGTTGGCGGGTTCGCACAGAGAGCTGAGAGCCACTACGCCAAGATGGAGTCGCGGATGGATGTCTTGGAATCGCGCCTAGTGGACAGGTGGACTCGGACGGACGCCAGGGAGTACCATGAGACACTGCAGCTGCTCAACGGGGACATCCGCGTCCCGCCAATCGCACAGCCAGCAGCCGGCAGGTAACCCACGAAATACATGAAAACCAACCACACACGCCTACTCTTCGCGTCAGTCATTCTGGCGCTCACCGCATCCTGCGCTTTGGGTGAAATGTTCAAGGCCGCTGAAGACCCGGAGATTGCCGCGCTCGGGGTGGAGCTGAATGACCTCGCGATGGAGAACCTCGCCCTGCTGGATGAGTTCGAAGCCGCGAAGATGGAGCTGGAGAATGTCCGCACCCGGCTGGCGGAGGACGGGCTGACCGTTGCGTCTTCCGAGGCCATCCTTGCTGCCATGATGAATACGACCACTCGCATTGGGGTGGTGCAGGCAAAAATGACAGAGAACGGTCAAGCCATTGACGAGGTCCAGGCCCTTATCGAGGAGAAGGAAACCGAAGATGGTGTGCCGTGGTATGTAACGCTTGGCAGCGTCCTGATTGCTGCCTCCATGCCGACCCTTAACGGCATCCCCATTATCGGCCCACTGTTGAGTAACTCCAAGGTCGCCGAGGGGCTGCAGAAGCTCGGCTTGCGCGACGAGGGCAAGCGACGGCCCAAGCGCGTCGACGTTTGAGCGACGGCTCAGAGAACATTCTTGGCGTCGACCCCGGCGCCAAGAAGTTCGGCATGGTGGTCATCAACGGGCGCACCATGGAGGTGGTGTACTCGCAGACCCACAGCTTCGGCACGCTCGAGTGGACACACTGGGGCCGGCGCATCGAGGCGAAACTCGAGGAGGTCTTTGCCGTTCACCCCTGGTCGATGGCCGGGATGGAGGCTCCGCAACTCATCTCCGCCTACAAGGCCAGGAACAAAGTATCGGCCAACGCCCGGACGGCCAACACCGCAGGCCTGTTCGGCGTCTCTGCCGTTCTGGCTCACTGGCTGCAGAAGCGCGACATCGAGCTGAAGCACTTTCACCCGACCACGCTCAAGAGCTTCGGGACCGGAGATAGCAAGGCCACCAAGAGCGAGATGATGAAGGCCGCGAAGGAGCGCAGCGGCCACAAGTTCAGCTCAGACCACTGCGCCGATGGGTTCTGGGCAGCTGCGATGGCGGCGGACCTATTCCTCCAGTCCAAGTCCTGAGTCGTCTTTCCCGAGCCATCCCTCGCGCTTGCCCTCTGGCGCCTTGCCGGAGCTGTAGTCTTTGAATATCTTCGCCGCCTCACCGAGCGACTTCAGGGCGCGAGCCAGCTTCTCCTTGTCGAACTTCTCAAGGATGGTGTTGGCAGCATCTACGCACTGCTGTGGGATGGTTGATTTGTCTCCAGACATAGCTCGATGGCGGACATCAGCTGCCTCGGGACGAAGCACCGTTTCCGCGCACGGGTCATCATAACGTAAAGGACCTTCAGGACGATGGGGTCTCCTTGGACGAGGCGCACGGTCCATGGCTCGGAAAGCGGGAGGATGTAGACATTGTCCGCCTCGAAGCCCTTGGCCTCGTGTACAACGGCGAGAATCATCTCCTCTTGCGGGTCCGCCCCTCCTCCTGCACGCACCCAGGTTCCGTTGCAGTTCCAGTCGGTGAAATACTTGACCACGGTCTCCCTGTTGTTGGAGAGCACGAGTCCGGTATCGGGCCTGACTGCAGTGTTCTCCCACGGGCGCAGTACCGTGCGGTGGCTCGCTGCCCATGAGTGGCCCCGGTCATAGAATGGGGCGAGGATGTCGGACGCGATGCCTGCGAGGGGCATCCCGCACCGGAAGCTCCGGTCCATCTTCCGGTGTTCGTGCGCGACCTGGAATCCTGGGGGGTTCTCGTCGTTCTCAACGCCATGGCTCGGCCCGAACAGGGACTGCCCAGGGTCTCCGAAGCACACGATTTCATCGAACAGTCCGAGTGCGCAGCGGAGATGCAGGAACGATGCGTCCTGGGCCTCGTCGAACCCGGCCCTCGGTTGCCGCTTCGCGCCGTTGGTGAGGGGGCATCCTTCGTCGAGCCACTTGGCCAAGCTGTAGACATAGGGAGGGGCGCCCTCCTCCTTGAGTTGGAGGCGGTATTCTTCCAGGTCGACCGGGCATGGCCCGTCCCGCCACCCATGGAGCATCTCGGTCATGACGTCGCCGCGGGTGCGCGGCTTGCGACCTGGGGCGGTCACTGCAAACTTGGTCAGCAGGACGTCGTTGGGGTTCGCGATGCGGTTGCGGTTGAACTCGCTGGTCAGCCTCCGGTACTTGGGTATGTTTTCGAACAGGCCCTTAGAGTGCGGGAACGCCAACTTATAGATGGTGCTCCAGGTCTTCTGCGGGAACCGGGCGCGTCCGTTGTCGGCTGCGCCGTTGCTGAAGGTGATGATGGTGTCGAACTCGTCGCTGTTGCCGAGGAAGGTGGTCTTCCCCGACCCTGGCTCACCATCAACCCAGGTCACTCGAGAACCGAAGATTCTCTTTGTACTTTGCGTGGTAGGCATTGGCAATCTTGGACTGGGTGGTTTCGTGGAGCTTATCGATGGCACAGTGCCATGCGGGTCCGTTCTTGGCGGTGTTGTGGCCGACCAGAAGGCGTTCGAAGAAGTGGTTTTTCGATAGCTCCTCGACAGCGGATACAGAGCCGACCTGAGTCATGAACCTCTCCTTCTGTCGCGGTGGAATCACCAGCACGGCTACTTCGCCGCGCTCGTGGATGAACGGTACGTCGCCCGATGGGCGCTTGGATTTCTCTTGGACAATGCGGCCCTTCTCTGCGGCCACTGCAGCCCATGCGTTGAGGACCTGCCAGAACATCTCGTGGGGAGATGCTCCGATGTATTCGACGCGCTTGGTGGTTGCCAAGTGGAACTCGAGGTTCCTCCGGTAGTCGGCGTCGGTCATGATGGGAGACTTGCTCACCGCATCGTGGTCCGCGCCCGTCATCTGGGTCAGGGCAGGAACGATGTCGCCCTTGGCCTTGATGGAGCGCATGGCTCTTGCGTCGTGGCGACGCGATGCGCTGCCTCCGACGCCGAGCAAGGTCTCCTTTGTGGTGCCGGTGCTATCTCGTCGCTCGAGCAGCCACGGGATGGCTCCGAACAGGGTGATGCACTCCGAGCGCATGTCCGACACTCCTGGCCGGCCTCCGGATTTGCCCTTCTGGGCCATCGCCGCACGGCCTGCCTTGAGTCCGGAGTTCAGCTGAGCTCGAAACTGCCGTGGCTCCAGCGGGGTCTCGTCCATCATGCCCCAGAGGGTCTCGTCGAGGTCGTCCATGGCCCCGGCCTCTGGGCCGAGAGAGCCAGCGATTACCCCAGCATTCCTGACATGCTCATAGAGGTCGTCCTCGTCGGCCCCCACAGCTGCCGCGCAGCACAGCTTCAGGAGGCCGTCCATAGCCTTTGCCCCCTTGGCCGGCTCCGATGCCGCCTGATGCTCTTTGCGCTGTGTGAGGCGCCTGAGAAGCCCCCACGGAGCGTCCGGGAGTCGCTCCAGGTCCAGGGCCTGCAGCTCCTCGTAGCTCTCGACGGTGCCAGAGGCGCTGAGGGCGCGGCTACCGGGCAGCATCATGAATGCTGGGTCGGCGCCGCTGCACCTGACTTCGCCGCGCACGCCGGTGCCGAAGTCGAAGGACGGGGGGATGTGCTTGGGGTCGACGTCAGGGGGGAGCCTCATCCAGAGGTGGTAGCCGCCGCTTGGCGAGCGCACCACGCCCATGGCGTTTTCCGGTTCCTCATCAGGGACCAGTTCCCTCCAGGATTTCCGCCAGTCGGACAGGCGAAGCTCGAGGTCTATGACCAGGAGCGGGTGGGAATCATGCTTCGACGGGCAGAGGGCGGCTCCGGTTTTGCCGCCGGAGACGAAGTAGAAGTCCGACACATCATCAGCCTCCCCCCTCTCCACCAACATCTCCCATGAGTCCCCGCTCACCCTCTCCGGAATCTCCTTTGAGTAGTTGAAGGTCGGAAACACGAAGTACCCGTTGTCGATGAGTTGGTCTACGATTGGTCGCATGGCGCTGCTTGGCTTCTGTGGTCATGCGGAACTCAACCGCGTGGATGTCTACTTGAATACCCCCCACGCCCCGACAGACGGCGCATGGGGGGACGAATGAGGCCCCGAGGCAGTTGGGGCAGGCCGCGTTCACGGCAGGAGGACTTCGACGTTCGGGTCGGACAGGGTGTGGATGCCCTTGATGGTCTTGACCAGCTGGTAGGCCTGATAGGCCGCAGACTGCATCTTCTCCTTGATGTCGGGGTCGTCCACGGCGTGCTCGATGTCCTCGAACATCTTGGCGGCACGTTCGATGCCGTTGGTCATGCGGGGTCCACTCTGCTCGTGGTAGTTAATGGGGATTTTTTGCATTACGTCTGCGTTTCCTTGCGGAGTTGAGTTGGTTTAGGCGCTGCAGTTGCTCGCGCCCCAGGTCAGTGATGGCGTACCAGTAGAAGCGGCGGTCCGCGTCGTCGTGTCGCCGGGTAATGAGGCCGTCCTTGAGGAGGGCGTCTAGGTGATGCGCGAGGCGCTGCCGGTAGAACCCGGTCTCCTCACGCAGTTCGTCCGAGCGGACGGCGCTGCGCCTCTTCGCGATGCACCGAAGGATTGTGAAGCGCAGGCAAGGGTCTCCATTCGGCTGGCGGGTCAAGTCACTTCCTCCACGACGGCATCCTCAGCCTCTTCAAGCCTCGTTGCGGCGCCACCCTCGGGAGCGGGGATGACCTCGACGTCACGAATCTCGTCGACGGTCGAGTATCCCATCTTCACGCCTGGGCAGCAGAGGTTGACCAGGAACGTCATCGCTCGGTAGCTCAGCATCTGTCGGCCCATGGAGCGGTACTTTGGGTTCTTCGTGTACCAGCCCTCGGCCTTGGCCATCGCCATGCTGACCCGAGACTCGGCGAAGTCATCGCTGTCCTTGTACTTGGCGTACGCGATGGCGGTGAAGTCGTCGGAGCCTTCCTCCCCTTCGTAGCGGACTCGGATGTCGTGCGCGAATGGCCCCCGCTCGTTGGCGAGGTGGACGAGCAGCTTGGTCTCGAACGCTGGCTTGCCATGCACAACGTAGAAGTTCTGCATCAGCATCAGCGGGTCGACGCGCAGTCGCCCAGCCATCTGCAGCGCGATGAAGCAGTTGGCCGTCTCGCCCCGGAACATCTTGGGGCAGAAGTCGGTCTGCGCCACCATCTCAGCAGCACGCCAGAGAGGGTTGCGCAGGGCCGGGTTGATGAAGAGTTGCAGCGGGTTGGCGTTGGG